>Ga0209554_1001748_pt1 | contig 16040 bp, 19 predicted proteins | sample MarorgKNORR_S2LV_5_FD_188221 | JGI IMG/M metagenome (GOLD analysis project Ga0209554, IMG submission 188221) | Marine microbial communities from the Southern Atlantic Ocean, analyzing organic carbon cycling - Bottom_A/KNORR_S2/LV (SPAdes) (version 2) | ecosystem: Environmental > Aquatic > Marine...
CTCGGGCTCCAGCGGAGCGGCGGGTATGGCCCCAACGGGGTGCCAGCAGTTGCCCAGCCGGGCGGCGCGTCTGATGGCCGGTTTGCTCTGCCCGCCGATCCAGATGGGCGGATAGGGTTTCTGCACCGGCTTGGGCAGGAAGGTGATGTCCGAGAAGCTAACGTACTTGCCCTCGAACTTGGGGTCGTCCTTGGTCCAAAGCTCGATGAACGCCTCAAGGTATTCGTCGGTCACCGCACCGCGCTCGGCGAAGGGAGGTGTGTCCAGCAGTTCGAACTCTTCTTCCATCCAGCCAACGCCCGCGCCCAGGATCAGACGGCCCTTGGAGAGCATGTCCAGCGTGGCCAGCATCTTGGCGGTGAGGATGGGGTTGCGGTAGGGAATGATCATCACGCTGGTGACCAGCTTTATCCGCTCGGTGATCCCGGCCAGCCAGGCCAGGGTCGTTACCTGCTCCAGGCGCTCGTCCGAGGCCGTCGAATGGGCCTGCTGGATGTCGCCGGTGACGCTGTACGGGTACTGGGACTCGACGGTCCGGGGCTGCACCACGTGGTCGGGCATGACCATGCAGAAAAAACCCAGTTTGTCCCCTTGGCGGGCGATGCTGGCCAGGGCGTCGGGCTGGGCGGCGGGACCGCCGCTGGGAAGGTAGAACCCGTATTCCATTAAAAGCTCCTTAATTTCTTAGCTGTCGGTGTCCAGCTTAGGTGACCGCCATGACCTCTTCGGCGAACTGGGCCATGCGGTCCTCGGTCTGGTGCGGGTCGGCCGTTCGGAAGTCAAAGATCAAATGGGTCACGCCCACATCGGCGTAGGTCTGCACGTCCTGGCGCACCTCGTCGGGCGAGCCGGTGAACCGGCGCCGGGGACCGCCTGTATTCCCTGAGTCATAGAGCGGGGCTTTAACCGAGACCTGAATCTGGGACGGGTCGCGGCCAGCTTTTTCGGCGTATTGATGCAACAAAACCAGGTTCTCGGCAAGCTCTTCCGGCTCCAGAGGTGTGGCGGGGATCGCCCCTACCGGATGCCAGGCGTTGCCAAACCGGGCGGCGCGCCTGATGGCCGGTTTGCTCTGTCCGCCGATCCAGATGGGCGGATAGGGTTTCTGCACCGGCTTGGGCAGGAAGGTGATGTCCGAAAAACTAACGTACTTGCCCTCGAACTTGGGGTCGTCCTTGGTCCAAAGCTCGATGAATGCCTCCAGGTATTCGTCGGTGACCGCACCGCGCTCGGCGAAGGGAGGGGCGTCCAGCAGTTCGAATTCTTCTTCCATCCAGCCGACGCCTGCGCCCAGGATAAGACGTCCCTTCGAAAGCATGTCCAGCGTGGACAGCATCTTGGCGGTGAGGATGGGGTTGCGGTAGGGGATGATCATCACGCTGGTGACCAGGCGGATGCGCTCGGTGATCCCGGCTAGCCAGGCAAGCGTTGTGATCTGCTCCGGCCACTCGCCGTCCCCGGACTGTCCGGCCTCCAGTATGTCGCCGGTCAGGCTGTAGGGGTAGGTGGAGTTCACCTGATTGGGCTGGAGGATGTGGTCGGGCATGACCATGCAGTAGAAGCCCAGCCGGTCGCCCTGTTTGGCGATGCTGGCCAACGCGTCGGGCTGAACGCCGGCGCCGCTGTTGGGGAGATAAAAGCCGTATTCCATGCTGAAGACTCCTGGGAAATTGCCCGGTAACCGGCACGGATCAAAGGTCCACCACAGGCAGGAAAACGTGACTGGGTAGTGGCCGGAGCGGCATTTGTCCAACTATATATCGGTGTGGCGGGCCTGTCCAATGATCTCTTGCTGCCTGACCGCAGGCCCAGACAGCCCAAGATATTTGACACTCAACAGGGCGACAGATATGCTTTCCCTGCACTGGAACAGGAGGTATTTCGTGACTACTCCCGCGTCATTTTTAATCGACGAAATGCGCCAGCAGGCCATTGGCCAGAAGAGCGCGCCCGCCACCATCGACATCGAGAAGGGCGCGATAATAAAGTTCGCCCAGGCTATCGAAGATGACAACCCGGTTTACAACGATGAGAAGGCCGCCCGGGAAAGCCGGTACGGCGGGCTGATCGCACCCCCGACCTTCCTCCGTTCCGTGGGTGTCGACCGCCCTGAGTACCCCTTCGATATGCCTTTCAACCGCTTGTTGGACGGCGGTAGCGACTGGGAATACTTCCACCCCGTCCGGGCTGGCGACCGCATCACGGCCATCTCTGAGATCGCCGACATCAATGAGCGCACCGGACGCATGGGGCTGATGATCATCACCTCCATCGTGGTGACCTACCGCAACCAGTTCGACCAGGTAGCCGCCACCCAGACCAGCACTTCGATCAGATATTAGGTCGGCGAGCATTAATCGGGCCGAGCCCAAACGATCAGATATTAAAACGCCCAGACACTAAAACGCCGAAAACGGCGACGGGAGCCTAGCATGGCCGATCAAGTCTATTGGGACGACGTACAAGAGGGCACGGAATTGCCTGCCGTGGTGAAGAACCCCACCACCCAGCAGTTGGTGAAATACGCCGGCGCGTCCGGCGATTACTACCAGATCCACTACGACCAGGGTTTCGCCAAGAACAACGACCTGGACGATGTGATACTCCACGGCGCGCTGAAGAACGCGTTCTTGGGCCATCTGGTGACCAAGTGGATGGGCCCCGACGGCGACCTGAAACGCCTGGCCTGCCAGTACCGGGGGATGGACATACCTGGCACCCCGGTCACCGCCAAGGGCGTTGTGACTAAGAAATACCAAGACAACGGGGCCAACCTCGTCGACTGCGACATATGGTTGGAGAACGAAAAAGGCGAGAAAACCACCCCCGGCTCGGCGACAATAGCGTTGCCCGCACGTTAGGTTCTCGCACACTGATGTTTCAACAATAGCGTTGCCCGCGCGTTAGGCCCTCGCACACCGATTTTTGTGAATTGAACTTTTTGATTTGAGCTTAAGGCCCAGGGAGGCAATAAATGGCGGAAATGTTAAACGGAAAAGTGGCCATCATCACCGGCTCCGGCCGTGGGATAGGCCGTGGCATCGCCAAGTTCATGGCTGCGGAAGGCGCCAGCGTCGTGGTCGTTGACCCCGGCGTGAACGTGGACGGCAGCGGCAATGACCAGTCCGTGGCCGAACAGGTCGTCGCGGAGATCAAGGCAGATGGCGGGAACGCCGTCGCGTGCATGGAGTCGGTCACCGAGATGGAAGGAGGCGAGAAGATCGTCCAGTCCGCAGTCGATAACTTCGGCAGGCTGGACATCGTGGTTACCTGCGCCGGTATCCTCCGGGACCGCATGATATTCAACATGTCGGAAGCGGAATGGGACGACGTCATCGCCGTTCACCTCAAGGGCACATTCACCGTGGTGAAGAACGCCAGCATCCTGTTCCGCCAGCAGCGTTCCGGCCGCATCATCACGTTCACCTCCGAGTCGGGCCTCATGGGCAACTCGGGCCAGGCCAACTACGGCGCAGCCAAGTCGGGCATCGCCGGGTTCACCAAGGTAGTGGCCAAGGACATGGGCCGGTACGGCGTGACCGTCAATGCGATAGCCCCCCGCGCCAGCACCCGCATGATCGCCGACATCCCAGGCAGCGCCGCGGAGATCCGAGCCCGGAGCGGTGTGGCGCCCATCGCCGGGGAAGAAGACCTGGCCAACCTTGACCCAGACCATATCGCGCCTTTCGTGGCCTACCTGGCCAGCGATTTCGCCGATGGCATCAACGGGCAGACATTCTTGGTCTACGGCGACACCATATCGCTGGTGTCCCAGCCCAGGCCGGAGAGGGCCATCTACGAGCCGTCCGGCACCTGGGATATGGAGAAGTTGTCCCAGATGGCCCGCGACGTGCTGACCAAGGACATCCCCAACCCGGCCCCGGCCAGGGAGCCAAGCTAGTATTGTCAGCCGATAAGTTTGCCGGCACCTGGCGGTTATTGGAGTGCTACGGCAGTTGGTCCGACGGCCGCGTTAGCTATCCCTACGGCGAGAAACCCGAGGGCCAGTTGATCTACGACGGACACGGCAGCTTCTCAGGCCAGATCGTAGGTAGCGATAGACCAGCGTTCCAGTCGGGAAATCTGCTGAAAGGGACCACCGAAGAGATAAAAACCGCGTTCGAGGGATACATCGCCTACTACGGCTCGTACGAGGTAGACGAGGCCAACAGCCAAGTAACCCATCAGGTGGCCGGCGCGCTTTTCCCCAATTGGATCGGCGATATCCAGACCAGGAACTTCGAGTTCGAAGGCGAAAGATTACGCCTGAGCACTCAGCCCATCAAAGGGCGAACGGCTGACCTGACAAACATCTTGCTATGGGAAAGGGTCTAAAGGCCCGGCCCCGAAATGATTAACGACAAGTAACCAGATGGAGAGAATCTGATGGCAAACCTGCTAGAAGGAAAAGTGGCGATCATAACCGGCTCGGGCCGCGGCATCGGCCGGGGAGTCGCCAAACTGATGGCCGCCCAGGGCGCGAAAGTAGTCGTGGTTGACCCCGGCGTCAACGTGGACGGCACCGGCGCCGATTCGTCTTTCGCCCAACAGGTGGTGGACGAGATCAAGGCCGACGGCGGCGACGGTGTCGCCTGCCTGGAGTCGGTCGCGACCATGGCCGGCGGCGACAAGATCATCCAGACCGCCCTCGACACCTTCGGGAAACTGGATATCGTGGTCACCGTGGCCGGGATACTCCGGGACCGGATGATATTCAACATGTCCGAACAAGAGTGGGACGACGTGATCGCCGTTCACCTCAAGGGGACGTTCTCCATCGTGAAGAACGCCGCGGTCATCTTCCGGCAGCAACGCTCGGGCCGGATCATCACCTTCAGCTCCACCACCGGGTTGTACGGCAACTCCGGACAGGCCAACTACGGCGCGGCCAAAGACGGCATCGCCGGGTTCACCAGGGTGGTCGCCAGGGACTTGGGACGTTACGGTGTGACTGCCAACGCCATCTCCCCCAGCGCCGCCACCAGGATGATCGGCAGCATCCCCGACGACGCCCGTGAGCTGCGCGCCGCCCGTGGCATCAGCACCGGCGCAGCGTTGACCCTTAGAGGCCAGGCTGACGACATCGCCCCCATGGTGACTTGGCTGGCCTCCGACGAGGCAGCCCACGTCAACGGCCACGTCTTCCACGTGACCGAGGGCCTGGTAACCCTGCTCAACGAACCGGAGCCGGTCAGGACCATCCAGAAGGACGGCAAGTGGACGGTTGAAGAACTGGTCCGCGTCTTCCCCGTAACCATCGGCATCGAACTGGTCAACCCCGCGCCCAGTCAGGTGCCAAAAGAGTGAGGAGGCTCGCCTCGGTTTCTTCGGACGGGCCGAATAGCTATCGATAAAAAAGAGGTCCCAGAAATGGGGCCTCAAGTATTTAATAACCAGAGGACAAAATGATTCGTAATTTTTCTGCCTCCTACGCGGGCCATGTGATCGACGATAATATCGGGCTTGAAGGGACTCCGGCCAATGACCGGTGGTACTCCAACGACCAATTGATCGAGACGTTCGACTGGGCTCTCGACATCTCCAAACATCTGGAGAAGCTGGGGTTTCAAGAGTTCTGGATGGCGGAGCACCACTTCCAACCGGAGGGGTACGAAGCGATTCCCAATCTGCTGATGCTGGGGCTTTATCTATCGACCCAGACAGAGACACTCAAGTTTGGCTGCGGGTTCAACATCGTCCCCATGTGGCACCCCCTTCGCCTGGCCGAAGACTTCGCGATGGCCGATATCCTAAGCAAGGGCCGAATCATATTTGGCGTAGGCCGCGGCTATCACACCAGGGAAGTTGAGACCTTCGGCGCGCCCATGCTGGACTCGGACGCCAACCGGGAGCTTTTCGAGGAGCAGTTGGAGGTCATCACCAAGGCCTTTACTCAAGAGAAGTTCTCCCACCACGGCAAGCACTACCAGTTGCCCCCGGAGGTCCCCTACCGTGGCTACCAGCTCAAGGAACTGACGCTGGTTCCCCGGCCTATCACCCAACCGGTGGAGATCTGGCAGCCGCTGGTCAGCGCCAACCCCAGAGGAATCGACTTCATGGCGAAGATGGGCATCAAGCCTCTGATCGCCAACAACCCGCCCGCCGCCCTGGAAGAGAGGCTTCAGATGTTCCAATCGGCCCGCGCCAAGCATGGCCGGGAAACTGGGTTGGGCGAGGATGTGGCCCTGGGGTTCAGGATATTCATCGCCGAGACCAAAGAGAAAGCAATCAAGCAGATGCGGCCTTACTTCGAAGAGGCCATGAAATTCGCCGGGCCTCTGGGCGTCATGCCCCTAACCCCTGAGCAGAACGCCTCGGTGGTCAACAAAGGCCAGACGCCGGGAGTCGCCCTGCCGACGTTGGATGAAGCGGTTGAGGCCGGTTCTTGGCTCTGCGGCACAGCGGAAGACGTTGTGGAGCACTTCAAAGGCATCGAAGAGAAATATCCAGGGATCGACCGGGTCAACATCGGGGCTGTGATGGGAATGCCCCTGGAAGTGTTCAAGGACCAACTGAGCATCATCTCCGAAGAGGTCATGCCCGCGTTCAAGAACTAGGAGCCGCTAAGCGAACAACAATGGATCAGATTGTTTCGAAGGTTTTGATGAGACGAGAATAGCGAAATTCGGCACCGGAAGGGAAATGTGACTACCTCTGCGGATACCACAATTACCAAATCAAACGACAGTAAAATAAAAAAAGCCATTCAATTGTTTAAACAACACCTAGGGGTGCTTCTTCTGCTTCTTGCAGTGCTGCTTCTTTTATTTACTGTATCTCTTCCGATGTGGATGCCAACGGTGTCCGGTTCAACAACGTTTGTTGACCCTCAAATTATCTTGGGCCTGTCTTCGTTCGTTATCGCGATTCTTGCCGCGACAGGCGGGGCAATGTATGTTCAACTGCGGAAGGAGGTAGAGGCTCACGTCCGCAGCGAGATTCTTGGGCCGTTGAAAGTGGAAAACCATTGGATTTTCAGTAATATGGCGTATCTTGGTTATCTTAAGATTTGGGATGAGGCAGAATTCCCATCCAAAATGGACGACAATCTACAATTTCGATGGCTGGTGGTCTCGCGTCAACGAATGCCAGGCGCGCATTGGAGGTGGCGGAGTCACTTCCTGAGGGCCCCGAGGTGAACAAACATAGGGAGGAATCTAGAAATTCTCTCGGATTCCACTTAGCTACGCAGTACAGAATATTCGGACGGGATGAGGATAAGAAAGAGGCACTGGAACTGCTAACGAATCTAGAGTTTATTATGAGGAGGGAACCCGAGGCTATTGAAACGGTTGCCTGGATTCTTATGAATTGCCATGCCGAGGAGACTGAGGAGCACAAGCGAGGGAGAGAGCTTCTTGACCGATATTTATCCTCGTCAGGTGTTTCGCGGACATCACGGGAATTTGTCGAGAAGAGATACTCCAGTCTATTCTAATCTTCTCGAAAACTCCTAACTATTACGGACCACTTCCTGCGGAACCACCTAGGTGACCGGGACCGACGATGGTAGTCCTAAGTTTCACCTGTCTAAAACCATTTATCAAAAGGGGTGACATTTTTCCACCCTGCCCATTTAGTATCTTCGACGGCGTATTTTTGTCAATTTGAATTGTGTCTCTCGATTGCCGAATACAACGGATTACCTTTATTCCAACGGCACGCTCTGAAAAACTCCCTGGGTGACGCCGGGTTGCAGCTTCTCTGCTTGGCGGATGGCGTAGTGGTCGGTCATGCCGGATACGTAGTCCACGGAAGCGCGGTCCGGGTCGGCGCCGGGGCTGAAAAAGGGCGGCGGAATCTCCTCGGCATTCTCCACGAAATAGCGGTAGAGCAACTTCACCACGTCGCGGCCCACTTCCGACTGCTTGGTGTTGCCCAGGGGCAGGTAGATGTTCTGGAACATGTAGTCCCGCAGCTCCATCATGGCTTCCCGGGCTGCTGGGTCCATGCCGATCACCGGCTTTTCTTCGACCTCGCCGCCGGCCAACCCTGAGGCGGGCCACGACTCTTGGACGATGCTTGTTACCAACGAGTCTATCCTCTGCGCATGGGATGTCCCCAAGACCCGGTTGGCGCGATCCGGCAGGTCGTCTACCATCAGCATGCCGGCCCGGATGGCGTCGGCTATGTCGTGGTTCAGGTAGGCAACCGAGTCGGCCAGCCGGAGTATCTGGGCCTCTAACGTCAGTGATGGGTCCAGCTCGATGTCCAGGAAATCGCCCTGGGGTTTGGAATGGGAGATGATCCCCTGGCGGACCTCCCAGGTCAGGTTAAGTCCATCACCGTCGTGGGCCAACCGCTCAACGATACGCAGGCTCTGAGCGCTGTGGGTGAAGCCCTCGGAATAGACCTGGTCCAGGGTCTCTTCGCCCAGGTGCCCGAAGGGCGTGTGGCCAAGGTCGTGACCGTAGGACATGGCTTCCACCAGGTCCTCGTTCAGGTTCAGGGCCCTGGCGATGGTGCGGCCCACCTGGGCGACCTCCAGCGTGTGGGTCAGCCGGGTGACGAAGTGGTCGCCGGAGGGGGCCAGGAAGACTTGGGTCTTGTGCTTCAGGCGGCGGAAGGCGTTGGTGTGGATGATCCGGTCCCGGTCGCGCTGGTACTCGGTGCGCAGCGGAGACGGAGTCTCTGACCGTTCGCGGCCCAGTGACCGGCTGGAACGGCTGGCAAAGGGAGAAAGATTCTCTTCCAAAGCCTCCAGCCGCTGCCTTACTTGCAGGTCTTCCACCGGGCCGTTCTGCATCTTGTCGAAACTAGTCCTTGAGAGGAATGGTGCCCCAGGTGATGGCCCCGGAGTCCTTGGAAAGTCCCTTCTCTTGGGCCATCTCACGGATGTTGAGCAAGGTGGCGTTGACCTCGTTGGTCAGGAGGACCCAGTCAGGCTCCTCAGGTAGCCAATAAGGCGAATTGATGCGCACCACCTGGTTGTCATTGGCGTTCAGGTAGATGCCGAATTTGGATGCTTGCTGCATAAGTATCTCCGAGTTCAGGTTCTAGCTGTGGTTTTTGATCAAGCTTTCTGTTCTGCCGGTTCTCTAACCGTGTTGCCGCCATAATACCCGCGGTATTCCGGTGGCAGTTGGTCTGAGATGCGTCCCATCACCATGTCCAGCAGGCTGGACATCACCGCTTTGCTGGGCCGGCCCTCGATGATCGGCAGGGTGAACGGCGGCCCGATGCTGATCTTCATCCGCTGGAAGGGGAAGGGGATCCGCCAAAGCGGGAATTTCTCGGTGCCGGTGAGGGCAACCGGCAGGATTGGAGCTTGAGATTTCAGCGCCAGATAGACCACTCCCAACATTCCCTTCTGCATGGTGTGGTCCGGGCTTCGGGTGCCTTCCGGGAAGATCACCACGGCCCTGTCGCGCCCCAGATTTTGCATCAGTACACGCACGGCGTCAATCCCGGCGGCCGAGCGGTCGAATCGCGCTACGTGGAACATCCGCATCAAGTAGCGGGAGATTGAGCTGCCGAACAACTCTTTCTTTCCGATGAAAAACAAGGGTCTGGGTATAGCGGCCACCAATACGGGCGGGTCGTTCAAGGACAGGTGATTGCTGACAACGATCAGCGGACCATACTGGGGCACGCATTCCACTCCGGTGACCTCCAACCGGCCGAATACACGGAAACAGAACCGGCCCAAAAGGTTGAAGGCGCGGTAGACCAACGAGGCGTCTTTGAAGCGGCTCATCTGAGGTTTTTGGCCCGGTCGATGATCTTCTGCACCACCTGCTTGATGTCCAGGCCGTCGGTGTTCAGTTCCCAGGCGTCCTCGGCGGGTTTAAGGGGAGAATCGTCGCGGTTGGTGTCTTTTTTGTCGCGGGCGAGGGTCTCGCTCAAGACCGTGAACAGCTCCACTTCTTCCCCGCGGTCCCGCATCTCCTGCCACCGCCTCTGGGCCCGGTTCTCAGGGGAAGCGGTGAGGAACACCTTGAGGTCTGCGTCGGGCAGGACCACGGTCCCGATGTCACGGCCGATCATCACGATCTTGCCTTTGGTGGCAGTCTGCCGCTGTTGGGCCACCAGTTCTTTACGCACCGGCGAGGCCATGGAAACCGCGGAAACATTGCCGTCCACGGAAGAGTCTCTGAGTTCGGGGCCCAAGGTGTGGCCGGCCACGGATACCCGGTCGCCCTCGATGGAATCGGGGTCTCCCATGATCTCCAGTGGGTTGGCGCGGGCTAGTTCTCCCAGGGAGTCTGGGTCGTCAACGGGGATGCCGTTCTTCAGGGCCAGCCAGGTGATGGCGCGGTACATGATGCCGGTGTCCAGGTAGCCGAACCCCAGCGTACGGGCCAACTCCCGGCCCACCGCCGTCTTTCCCGCTGCTACCGGGCCGTCGATGGCTATTACGCTTACTCCGCGGGCCAAATGCTTCCTCTGCTGTTGCTCATTGATGGGTGTTTTGTGGCGCTCTGGGGGTATTCCAGCGGCATAGATGCTACGCACGGGCATTATACACCGCTGACTGGGCCGGACCCCTTCCCGTCAACTCGGTAATCATTACCTACAAACTTTAACGCCGATTCCGGTAGAGTTGTAAATGAGGCGTTTCATGCGTGGTGGGACAAGCATCAACATCCGGAGATTCATTTCCGTGCCAGCCATTTGGTTGTTGCTGGCTGTCGTTCTGGCGACTTTGGCAACGCTGTTGACTCTCGCAGTCATCGACGACCCCCAACCCAGCCAGGACTTGACGGTGATGAACTGGATCAGGGGCTGGGACGTGCCTGGGCTGTCGGGCTTTTTCAGCGTGATCAGCGCTCTCACCAGTCTCGCAGCCGGTCTGGTTTATGGCGTCGTAGGGTTGGCCGGTCTCTTGATAGCCCGGCAACGGAAAACGGCCTTGGCGTTCGTTTTTGTGGGCGTCATCACTGCTGTGGCATCGTTCATAGGCGACTTCACCCTGGGTGAATTGGTCGAGAGGACCCGGCCGATCTCCGGGACCACGACCAGCAGTTACCCAAGCGGCCACGTATTTGGCGGCACGGTGTTATTTGGGTTCCTGGCGCTATTGCCATTCCATCACCGTTTGCGGAGAAGGTTCTCGGTCCCGCTCTTCATGCTGCCGGGGATTTTGGTCGTCGCCGTGGGGCCTTCCCGTATCCACGAAGGCGATCATTGGCCCAGCGACGTGGTTGCCGCATACCTGTTGGCCGGTATCCTCCTGATGATGCTGGTCCCCCTGTACCGCCGCTACGTGGCGACTGGGTCCGTGGTTAGCCTGAGGTATCCGTGGGTTTACCTAGGCGCCAATCAGGCCGAATCCGGGCCAGACGCAGTCTGGTAGGCCCCCTCTTAGCCAGGACGCGGCTCTTCATCTAGAGGTTTGCGCTCTGGTTCTCGCGGCTAGGTTTAGCCGGAGATATGCCATACGGTAATCGTGAGTGGAATCTAAATCACTACCGGCTGGCGTAATATCTAAGATGCAAGCAACAGCGATCAACCGTCCCCTATCCGGCGTTCCCTGGAAACCCATCCTCCTGGCTCTCGGAACGCTGACAACCCTGACCCTGTACATCCTGGCTTGGGCGTTCCCGACATTTCCCGGCGATGAGGGCGCCTTGATGCGGCTCCAGGCGCTTCGGAGCGGCTGGTTGGACGACACCGCCATCTGGTTTGCCAACCTTGGGCTGCTCTGGGTGTTCATGCCGGCGGCCGCGGTGTTGATGGGTTGCTTGGTCCTTGCCCGCCGCTACGCCGACACCGCCATGATCTTCGGCGGCCTGGCTGTTATCGCCATCGGCAACGGCCTGAAGGTCATCGTTGACCGACCCCGGCCCGATTACCAGATCCTCGAGCCACTCCAGTCTGGCCTCAGCTTTCCCAGCGGCCACTCCTTGCTGGCAGTGATCCTGGGAGGAGTGCTGGTCTACCTGGTTGGGCTGTGGGTTAAGCCGCTGTTGTTGAGGCGCGCGATCCAAGCCGGCCTCATCGTGATGGTGATCGGCATGGGCGCCTCCCGGGTCTATCTGGGAGTGCATTGACCCAGTGACGTGACCGGCTCGTATGTTCTGGGAGCGATGGCGCTGGTGGGTCTGATCGGTCTTCGAAACGCAGTCGCAACCGCCCGGTAATCTCTAGGCGCACCCGATTCCGCCCATGCTACACTCGGCTTGAGCTATTCCGTGTCGTGTGGAGAATGGCCATGAACTGGGTCGATATCGTCATCCTGGTAGTTTGGGGAGTGACCGCGCTCTGGGGTTATTCCGCCGGAATCTTGCAGATATTGGTGCCGTTTGTCTCCCTGGTCGTTGGATTGGCGCTCTCCAGCCGCATCGGCGACTCGGTTGGCGGACTGTTCACGGTTGTTACCGACAACGAGAATGCCCAGACGGTGGCCGGGTTCATCCTGGTCTTTGGGGTACTTTTCATAGCGGGCGGAATCATTAGTTTCATGGCCCGGAAAGTGCTCGGGATAATCCCTCTCTTCGGCTTTGCAAACAGTTTGGCGGGCATGGCTGTGGGCCTGTTGATCGGTTTCGTGCTGCTATCGGGCGTCCTGACCAACATCCAAAGATTCCCGGTCCGCGATTACGACAAGACTATCGACGAATCGGCTTTGGGTTCGTTCTTGGCCGACAACTTTGACGTTGTGATCCGTGGGGTCAAGCTCATTCCCAGCGATTGGGACGATGAGCTGGATAAGCTGTCCCCGTAGTTATTACCAGTCTCACGCATCCTATTTCGGCCTATGTGCTACTATGATTGCGAATAGGCTCCGAGCGTATTTGGCCCCCTAGAAGTTTCGAAGGGGTCTCGTGCGCATGTATGGTGGCCCCGGCGACGTCCGGGTGGAAACTTCCCCTAGCGCTTTTATACACGTGCGGGAGGACCATTAGCCGGCCGACATGGTAGAGCAAGCGGAAAAAGAACCATTTACGGGTAACGGCGCTTCCGAAAATGGGGTTGCGGAAGCGGTGGATGTTGCCGTATTGATTCGTGCGCCGGTCCTGGTATTGAACCTGAATTACGTCCCAGTGAACGTGTGCACCGTCCGCCGCGCCATCGTCCTGGTCACCAAGGGCAAGGCCGAGCTCTTGGAGAACCACGAAGGTTATCTCCACACCGTTTCCCAGGAGATCGAGGCCCCCTCAGTCATCCGCCTGGCCTACATGGTCAAGCGGCCCTTTCTTCCCAGGAAGCTCTCCAAGAAGGAAGTTTTCCTGCGGGACAAGTTCACCTGCCAGTACTGCGGCAAGAAGGTCCACGACCTAACCCTGGACCATGTGATCCCCCGGCGGCAGCACGGCGCGCACACTTGGGAGAACGTGGTCACGGCCTGCAACAGGTGCAACCTCCACAAAGCGGGACGCACCCCGGCCGAGGCTAAGATGCGGTTGGGCAAGATACCCCGCGCTCCGGACCCCAACCCCTACCTGATACTTCAGAACAGGGTGATCTTGGACGACTGGGAGATCTACATCCCCTGGTCCATCCGGGACTAGATCGCGAGTTAGGAGCCTAGTTTCGGGATTGTTGGTTCCTGGTGACTTCGGCCAGGGGCAGTTCTAGGACCCGGTCATCGCTGTAGCGCACCGACACGGTTTCCTTAAGCCGGTGTCCCACGATCACCGTAGCCGACCAACTGGGGGTGCCCACCAATTCCCCGATCTTGGGCAGCGCCCGGTTTACCTGCCGGTATTGTTCGTACTCGAAGCGCAGGCAACAACGCAGCCTGCCGCAGGCGCCGGCCAGACCGTCCGCGCTGATGGGCAGGGCTTGTTCTTTGGCCATGCGCACGGATATGGACTCGAACTTGTCCATCCACCGTACGCAGCACAGCTCGTTTCCGCAGCGTCCGATGCCTCCGGTCAACTTGGCAACGTCCCGGTCGCCCACCTGGCGTAACTCCACACGGCCTCCGGTGGCCGAACTCAAGGCGTGAATCAGCGGGCGAAAGCCCACCCGTCCCTCTGCGCCGAAGGTCACCACCATGCAGGAGCGGTCGAAGGTGTAGTGGGCGTCCACTATCTTCATCGGGATATTCAGTTCCCTGGCTTTGGTGCGGGCGATCTTGAAGGTACTCTCCTCTGACTCCCGGTTCTGCTGCAGACGGCCCAGGTCGCCGGCGGTGGCCCTGCGGACCACACGGATGGAAAGCTCGGGGTCTGGCTGGGAGACTATCAACTCGACAGTCTTGCGGCAGACTCGCGCCAACTCCTGAGATTTCTCCAATTGTAGGACAACGTAGCTATTCAAGGGCAGCGTAAAATCGCCGGCGGAGGCGTAACTCACCGGGTCGGAATCCCGCCAACGGACACCCACCACGCGGGTCATACTTGACCTGCTTCGATCGGTAGATTCAGCATCAAAACTTCCATCGCCAGACGTGGACTGACGTTACTATCGAGGTTGGACAGGGTCTGCATCAGGCGGTTGATGAACTGCACGATCTCAGCCGTGCTCAAGCCTGAAGCCTGGCTTTTTAAGGACTCCGCGTGGTCCGAATTATGTAAGAATTCTTCGGCCCCCTCTTTGATCAGGAGGAGGTCGCGCCACCAACGAAGCCAGAGCGCCAATAGGTCCTTGGCTGCGTCGCGGTCACTGCCAAATAGGGAAGCGACTTCGTTGGCGTAGGTGAAACGTGTTTCCAACCCCGCATCCAGGGTCTCTTGCATCTTCTCCAAGTCGGCCTGCCGCTGCTCCAGCACTTGGTCGTCTTCCAGAGCGCTGATGGCCCATCCCAGACAACCCCGGGACAGCCGGAACAACTGCTCTGCCAGTTCCGGTGTTGCTTGGTGGCTTTCTATCAGCCGCTCTATCATTTGATTCTTCGGAAGGGGTATCAGGTTCATGCTTTGGCAGCGCGAGCGAACGGTGGGCAACACCGCGTCTTCGTCCGCTGTGAGCAGCAGGAACAGGGCATTTGGGGGCGGCTCTTCCAAAGTTTTTAACAATGCGTTGGCCGCGTCGTCGCTCATGGATTCGGCGCCGTCGATGATCACCACGCTTGAGGTTCCCTCAAACGGTTTCAAGCTCACCCGGTGGATAATTTCTTTGATGGCATTTATGCCGATCACTGTTTTGGGCGACCGGCCATCTTCTCCCTGGCCGGGAGCAAGGGTCGATATGTCGGCGTGGTGCCCTGCTGCGATCCTCTCGCACTGAGTGCATGAACCGCAAGGCACACCAAGCCCTTCTAAACAATTTACGGCTTGAGCTAGATTGATAGCAAGGGCCATCTTGCCCACGTGCGGCGGGCCGCACAGCAGGTAGGCGTGAGACTGTCTTCTCTGATTTAGGCTGGGCTCAAGCCTCTTGAGCAGATGGTCTTGGCCGAAGATGGTCCACATATAAACCTGTATCCCACCTGTGCGTTAGACGATGAGACTGTATTGTTAGTTGCTGGCTTTGATCGCTGGCGGCGCGGCTAAACCACGTCGCAGTGCATCATGTCTTGGTAGCTCTCTCTCCGGCGGATCAGGCGGCTCTTCCCGTCCTTCACCAATACCATGGGCGGACGGGGATTCAGGTTGTAGTTGCTGGCCATGGAAGGGCAGTAAGCTCCCGCCGCGGGGATGGCCAGGATGTCTCCGGACTCCAACTTTGGCAGCATTACATCAGACGCCAGCAGGTCTCCCGACTCGCAATACTTGCCTGCAATGGTAACTTTTTCTGTTGGTTCTTGGTTGGCTTTGGTGGCGGCGACCACTTCGTACTGGGCCTGGTAGAGGGCGGGCCGGATGTTGTCGCCCATGCCGCCGTCGACGCTGACAAACTTCCGGATGCCGGGCACGTCTTTGATGGCGCCGATGCGGTAGAGAGCCACGCCGGCGGGTCCGATGATGGCCCGGCCAGGCTCGATCACCAGGGACGGCAGCTCCATGCCCAGGTCTTTACAGGTCTCAGTCATGGTGGACACGATGGCCTCTGCGTATGCGGACACCGGAGGCGGTTCGTCGCCGCTGGTGTACCCGATGGCGAAACCTCCGCCGGGGCTGAACCGCTGCATCTCAAGGCCCTCTTCCCGGAACTCGGCGGCGAACCGCAAGACTAGATCAACGGCCACCCGGTACGGTTCCAACTCGAAG
>Ga0209554_1001749_pt1 | contig 16036 bp, 10 predicted proteins | sample MarorgKNORR_S2LV_5_FD_188221 | JGI IMG/M metagenome (GOLD analysis project Ga0209554, IMG submission 188221) | Marine microbial communities from the Southern Atlantic Ocean, analyzing organic carbon cycling - Bottom_A/KNORR_S2/LV (SPAdes) (version 2) | ecosystem: Environmental > Aquatic > Marine...
TAAATGGAGTCAAAATGAAAACCTTATTAAATTGTATATTGGTCTGTACTATTTCTTTATCAGCGCTAATGGCTGAAACAACAATCAGTGCAGATGTGGTAAGCCGATATGTATGGCGTGGAACTGATTATGGAAATGCAGCCGCTGTACAGCCTGGCATTGAAACTGCAGTAGGCCCGATTACTGTAGGCGCTTGGGGATCTTGGTCAATTAGTCCAGGACCTAGTGATGCTAGTGGAAATGAATGTGACCTATATGCATCTACAACTGTAGGACCTGTGGGATTCACATTAACTGATTATTTCTTCCCATCTTACACTGGGGCAGATTCATTATTCAATATGGATAAGCATGTAATCGAACTCAGTGCAGGTTTGGATATTAGTTCTATCTCAATCTTAGTTGCATCTAATCTAAGTGGTGATGATGACAATTCAACCTATCTTGAACTAACATATGGTGCATTTTCCCTGGGATTAGGCAATGGCTTCTATTCTACTGATGGTGAATTTGCCCCAGTGAGTATTGGTGTTTCTGCTTCTAGAGACAATTTTTTCGCATCATACATTATTAACCCGGATCAGGACACATCATTCCTGGTGTTCGGCGTTAGTTTTTAATTTTTAACGGGAGGTAAGGAATATGAAAAATAAAATGTTGTGGGCTGTCTTCTTTTGTCTGGGATCTCTCCTCATGGCTGAAGAAAGTGGTCTCACCGTTGATCTCAATGCCTATGCCATTGACAACTTCTTTCTCTTCATAGCTGCAGTATTAGTCCTGTTCATGCAGGCTGGTTTTGCTATGCTTGAAGCTGGATTGAACAGTACAAAGAATACCGTGAATATTCTATTCAAGAATATAATGGATCTGAGTGCAGGCGCACTATTGTTCTATTTCATTGGCTATGGGCTAATGTACCCTGGAGACGGCAATGGCTGGTTAGCTTTTGGTCAGTTTGGTATTGGTGAGGCAGGTACGCCAGGAGCTGGTGTATTAAATCCTCAAGTTGACTGGCTCTTTCAGGTTGCCTTTGCAGCCACTGCCGCTACCATTGTTTCCGGTGCTGTGGCAGGCCGGATGAAATTCCCTGCATATCTCATCTACTCAGTGGTACTGACAGGATTAATTTATCCCATCAGTGGTTACTGGAAATGGGGTGGCGGCTGGTTAGACCAGCTTGGGTTCTACGACTTTGCCGGCTCATTGGTTGTACATGCGGTAGGCGGATTTGCCGGACTAGCAGGGGCTATTGTTCTGGGTCCTCGTATTGGCAGATTTTCAAGGAGTGGTGAGCCTAATGCAATGCCAGGATCAAATTTGGCATTGTCTGCCTTAGGTGTATTTATCCTTTGGGTGGGATGGTATGGGTTTAACCCAGGAAGTCAATTAGCGATTACAGGGGTAGCCAATACTGATGCCGTAATGCTTATTGCCGCCAATACTACTTTAGCTGCGGCAGCTGGCGCTGTATTTGCAATGTTTGCTGCATGGGTAAAATTTAAAAAGCCTGATCTAACAATGACACTAAACGGTGCCTTGGCAGGACTGGTTGGCATTACCGCTAATTGTGATTCTGTCACCAATAACGAAGCCATCATCATTGGTTTAGTGGCAGGAATACTCGTTGTATTTGGAATACTACTCTTAGATAAACTCCAAATTGATGACCCTGTTGGTGCTTGGCCTGTTCATGGTTTATGTGGAATTTGGGGTGGATTGGCTACTGGTATATTTGGGGGTCATCCCATAGTTGCTCAAATTATTGGATCTGTGGCCATTCCACTTTGGTCATTCTTAACTATGTTTATACTCTTTTCTGCATTGAAAGCACTAAATATGCTACGTGTATCTGAAGAAGACGAGATTCTTGGATTGGACATAAGTGAACACCAAGAAGAAGCATATTCTGGATTCCAAATATTTACGGTAGAATAGGAGAACTATAAAATGAAATTAATAATCGCAATTATTCAACCGGAAGAGTTACCGGATATTAAAGATGAATTACTCAAGAAAAAAGTGTACAAGTTCACGGTCTCAAGTGCATTAGGCCAAGGGATGGAACTCCCAATCCCAGAAGTCTACCGTGGCTTATCTCACGAAGTTAAACTTCTAAAAAAAGTTCGTTTGGAAATTGCAGTAAATGACGAATATGTAGATAATGTTGTAGATGCAATATCCAATGTGGCCAAAAAAGACAAGGATAAAGGGCGTGGGAAAATATTCATTATCCCTATAGAAGAATGTATCCGAATCCGAACAGGAGAAAGGGGTACAGAAGCAATCGGTTAAATTGTTGTTGTTTTCACAGTACGCGTATGGGTTGGTCATATTACTCCTTGACTAGCCCATACCTTTTTTATTTCAATGAGTAATTATTGTAGTTCTTTCCGTAAACTACCTCCTCGGAGAAGGGCACCTTTTTCTAATTTTTAACCTAAAAATTAAAGGCCAATGTTAGCAAAAAATAAATTTCCATTATCTCAACCTGATTTATTTCATGATGCCTGTGGTATCGGTTTTATTACCGAAATTTCAGGAATTCCATCTCGTCGTGTTGTGGAACTTTCTATCAAAGCGCTTATTCGCATGCAACATCGCGGTGGTGTAGGTGCAGATCAATTTACTGGTGATGGATCCGGCATTCTTACCGACATCCCTCAATCTTACTTCAAAAATATTCTTCAAACAAAATTAAATCAAAAACTACATTCACGTTCCCAATTTGGAATCGGAATGATTTTTACGACGCGATATGAATCTGAAATTATTTCTAATTTATTCACAGATGCCTTAAAAAATACAGATGTTAAATTATTAGACATTAGAAAAGTCCCCGTTAATATGCATGTATTGGGTGATGCAGCTAGAGAGAGTTGCCCCATCATCTTACAATATTTTTTCTCAGGGAGTAAATCAAAGACACGTACTTTTGAGGAAAAATTATACCTTTTAGGAAAAACTGTAGAAAAATCACTTTATGCAGATAAAAGAAAATCTTTTATCTGCTCTCTGTCTTCCAAAACTATTGTGTATAAGGGACTCATGGTGGCCAGTCAATTGGCACATTTTTATTCTGACTTAAGTAATGAAGGCTATTGTGCAAAAGTGGCCCTATTTCATGAGCGATTTTCAACCAATACGATTTCAACATGGTCAATGGCACAGCCATTTAGAATGCTGGCACATAATGGAGAAATAAATACAATTAAGGGAAATCGATTATGGATGCAAACGAGAGAGAGTACCTTTAAATCTACTAAGTGGAAAACTGATCTAGAGCAGATTAAACCCATTATCAAACTCCCTGGAAGTGATTCATTTAGTGTGGATAATACCCTAGAATTTCTCCGTAGAAATGGACGTGATTTATTTCATAGTATTATGATGCTTATTCCTGAGCCTTATCGTAAAAATCCACTCATGCCCAAAGCACTGAAAAAATTTTACATCTATAACGAGAACTTTATAGAACCATGGGATGGCCCCGCCGCTTTGATTTTTACTGATGGTGATACTGTTGGCGCAAAATTAGATAGAAACGGCCTACGCCCCCTTCGATACTCAATTACGAAAGATGGACTCATCATAATGGCATCTGAAGCGGGTGTGGTAGATATTGAACCGGAAGATTTAGTCCGTCATCGTCACATGGAATCTGGTGAAATTCTGGGTGTGGCTTTGGATGGAAGTGGAATTATTGACAATGTAACCGTCAAAAATAATGTGGCAACTTCACGAAATTACTCTGCCCTTCTTCAGAAAAATATGGTGTTTTTGAAAAAAGGTAATTCTAAAGATGAGTTTGAAAGCATGCCCATTTCAAAAAATTCTCAGCATTTAAAACATCGACTTTTATTCGGATTCAATACCGAAGACCTAAATCGATTTTTAATTCCCATGGCAAATAATGGTGCGGAGCCAATTGGCTCAATGGGCGACGATACACCCATTGCAATCATGTCAAAACAGAGCCGACGATTGTATGATTTTTTCAAACAATCCTTTGCACAAGTTACAAATCCAGCAATTGACCCATACCGTGAACGCCATGTGATGAGTCTAAATAAATATTTAGGATGTGAGGACAATCTCCTCACAGATTCACCTACTTTCCAAGGTGCAATTCGAATTGAGAGTCCAATTTTATCATATAGAGATGTTCAATTATTACGCGGCAATGAATCATGGTTTCCATGGACAGAGGTTCAATGCCACCTCCATAAATCAGAGTCATTATCTAAAAAATTAGATGCCATCAATAGCCAATGTGTGGATGCCATCCAAAGTGGAAGCAAACTGATTTTCTTATCTGATGAAGATTTGCAGGATGATCATGTTCCTGTTCCTATGCTATTGGTTGTTTCAGCAGTACATCAGTATTTAGTTGAGAAAAAACTTCGGTCAAAAGCATCCCTCATTTGTATAACTGGGGATGTAGTTGAGGACCATCATGTGGCCTGTCTAATTGGATTTGGTGCAAGCGCCGTATTTCCATATTTAGCCTATGATTTAATTCGTGAATCATTTACAAATGAAAATTGGATAAGTAAACTCAATTGTTATCGTGAAGGGCTTGAAAAGGGTCTCTTAAAGATAATGGCAAAAATGGGAATATCAACCTTAAGTAGTTATCATGGAAGTATGTTATTCCATGGAATTGGACTTTCACAAAAACTATTAGATACCTATTTCCCATCAATCACATGTATCACGGGCGGGCTCTCAATAAAAGACATCCAAACTTCACTTCGGGTTCGATATGCTTCAGCACAAGATTGGGATGGAAATAAACTACCTGAAGTAGGTCGATTTAGATTTCGAAAAAATGGAGAAATACATAGCTATTCCCCCACCAAGTTTAAGACTATTCAAAAATTGGCAAGGGGAGAAACTGTTGAAAAACGTAAAATAATATCCCCCGTTCACCTTCGCGATTTATTTGCCATAAAGCAATCCAAAAATAAATCTCCCATGGATCAAATTGAAATTAAAGAAAATATTTTAAGACGCTTCGGAATCAGTGCCATGTCATTTGGCGCTATCTCAGATGAAACTCATCGGGCATTAGCCAGAGGCGCTTATTTAGTGGGTGCCCGTAGCAATACAGGTGAGGGAGGTGAATCTTCAGACCGGTATAATCTCAACTCACATAACCAAAGTGAAAACTCAACTATCAAGCAATTGGCCAGTGGTCGATTTGGTGTAAATACAGAATATTTGGTATCTGCGAAAGAATTACAAATCAAAATCGCACAGGGGGCAAAACCAGGCGAAGGTGGTCAACTTCCTGGACATAAAGTGACTTTGGAAATTGCAAATGCACGGAGTACCACGCCAGGGGTTTCATTAATTTCACCACCACCACATCATGACATTTATAGTATTGAAGATATTGCTCAACTCATCTTTGACTTAAAACAGGTTAATCCACGAGCAAAAGTATCTGTGAAACTGGTTTCACAACCAGGAATAGGTCTGGTTGCTAGTGGAGTTGTAAAGGCGGGGGCAGATATTATTTTGGTTGCTGGACATGATGGTGGCACCGGTGCCACGCCATTGGGATCCATGAAACATACAGGACTCCCATGGGAGCAAGGTTTAGCAGAAGTTCACCAAACATTGGTTCAAAATGGCTTGCGTAAACAAGTGGTGCTCAGAGTTGATGGTGGTATAAAAGGCAGTCGTGATATTATTATTGCCACATTGTTGGGGGCAGAAGAATTTGATTTTGGCACGGCTTCCCTCATTGCGTTGGGATGTATTATGGCACGACAATGTCATCAAAATACTTGCCCCGTTGGAATCGCAACACAAGATTCTGAACTCCGGAAACGTTTTAAAGGTAAATCTGAACATTTGGCTAATTATCTTACTGCCATCGCTGAAGATGTTCAGTATCAATTAAGTCAAATGGGATTTTACAAGCTGAGCTCGATTATTGGTCGAAATGACCTCTTATCTACCCGTCGTAAATTTAAAAATTATATAGACAGTTTAGGGCTTGATTTAGGTAAAATTCTTTTGGGAAAATTAGGGAAGGAGCTGGCAGTCCATTCCAGTATTAAAATGGTGCCTTCTTCTCCCCACATCAAACGCCATTTTGATGAATCCGTTTTTGAAGAAGTAAGGCTTGCAATTATGACACAAGGCCATGCCGTCATTAAAAAACCCATTCAAAATACAGACCGTGCTGTTGGAACTCGACTATCGGGAGAAATAATGTTCCTCCATGGTCCTGGTGGGTTTAAAGGTAATGTTCAATATCGTGTGTTTGGGGCTGCAGGGCAAAGTTTGGGTGCATTCATGGTGGAAGGACTGGAAATTCGCCTTCGTGGTATTGCCAACGATTATGTTGGGAAAGGTATGAGTGGTGGACTCATTACTATCCGATCACCCAAATTAGTTAGACAAAAAAAAGGTAAGCATTCTATCATAGGAAATGTTTCACTTTATGGGGCAACTGGTGGGCGTCTTCTGGTTGGGGGTAGAGCAGGTGAGCGTTTCGCTGTGCGTAACAGTGGTGCCGCCGCAGTCGTTGAAGGTGTAGGCAACCATTGCTGCGAATATATGACACGAGGAACCGTTGTTGTGTTGGGTGAAATCGGCCGAAACTTTGGTGCGGGAATGACAGGTGGTGTTGCATATATTTATTATAGTTCTAAACAAAACTTAGAAAATTTAAATAATGAATATGTTAAAACTGAATCCCTTACCACCGCAGATTTGAATCTTGTATGGCGTATGATTCGCAGTCATAAATTTCATACAGGATCCCCTCTTGGTAATAGAATTCTCAAAGAATGGGAAACCAATTCAAAAGAGCGATTTGTTAAGGTGACTCCCAAGGCCATGGGAAACGTGGATGTAGATCATATCTATAATCAACAAATCTCCTTGCGAATAAATGAAATGGAAAATAAAAAAAGTTAATTATGTTTGTTCACATGTCAATTCATTATCCACATAAAAGTTCAAAGAAAAAGCTCAAAGACTCAATGCATCGATTTGGTAAATCATTAGAAAAATGTGATGGTTTCATTGCGGGATACGTACTGGAAGATGAAAACTCAAATAAGATAATCGGCAAAGTTCATTGGGAGAGCAAAGAGAAAATGTTGGCCAGCATTCATCTTGCAGTTGAAGCGGTAAAAAATGATGATTTTATTTCCTGGGAAAGCGCGCCCCCTGAAGTTTATTATTTACATGAGATATAATTTTGATTGAGCCACTAACCTTAAATGACTTCCCATTTCAATTTGAGATAAAAACGCGGTGGAGAGATTTAGATGCATTTGGTCATGTGAATAATGCAACTTTTGCTACCTATGTGGAAGATGCCAGAATCTCCATGTTTGAACGATGGGATTTATCTCAAACTGCAGGAAAACGTTCAATTATTGCAGTGTCTTTAAAATTAGATTTTATACAGCAACTTTCTCACCCCTCAGAAATTATTGTGGGACAACGTATTACTAGAGTGGGAACTACCAGTTTCGATATTCAGGCGGTAATCTATAAAAAAGATGTTCTCTACACTCCCATTTGCGAAACATTACTTACTTGTGTCTGTTTTGATTATGATGAAAAAAAATCGGTGAGCGTCTATTCAGAAATACTAAAAGACTTTACTGTTTAGATTACAAAATACTATGTTTTATTTAAAAACTTATGGGTTTAGCATTTTCAAGGGCTGTTAAAATATATATATCAATTTTCTGTGATACTTCAAGGTTCATCTTACTCAATCATCCTTCAATCTATAAATAGTATTACCATTTACAATTGTCTCTAAAATTTGAATATCTTTAATTTTATCTATTGAAACCTCAAATGGATTCTCAACTAATATAACAAAATCTGCATATTTTTCCACTTTTATGGATCCAATTTTTTCTTCCATTTTGATTTGCCAAGCCGCATTAATCGTAACTGCCTTCAATGCTGATTCTACTGAAACTTTATTATATGAGCCGATTGATTTTCCATCTCTCGTTTTCCGATTCACTGCAATATGAATTAAAGCAAGGGGATTGCTCTCAAACATAGGTTGATCCGCATGAAGCGAATATCGCAACGAATGCTTTTCAGCCGTGGAAACGGGTAAAATTTGACTGGCTCTTTTCTCACCAATAATATTCTCAGCCAAGGCTTCGCCATAGTAATACAAATGATTAATATGAAAACTGGGATGGATATTCAATTTTCTCATTCTTTCAATAGATGATTCTTTAAGTAGTAAACAATGCTCCAATCGATGGCGAGAATCTTTACCATCCTCGATGCCCACATCTTGGAATATATCTAAAATTTCTTGAATTGCCATATCCCCTTGAGCATGTGTTGCAATTTGCCACCCCTGAGAATCATAATTTGAAATCAAAGTATTAAGCTCATCTTTATTCAGCAATGCTGCGCCCGAATGTGAATGAGGAAAATGCAATTTATCAATAGTCAAATCGTTCTCTAAATATGGATCATCAATATACATGGTGCCAGTATATGGAGAACCATCATACCAAAACTTTACGCCCACAATTTTAAAAAAATCATCTCCATTATCAATTGAAGATGGGAGTAATTCAGAGGCATCATTGCGAATAAATACAAAATGTCGTACCGTTGGTTTTCGCTTTGGTAATATTCCGACTTTTGAAAATATATTATTTAGAAACGATGGATTCTCTGAGGATAAGTGTTCATATAAGCGGATAACTTTGGGGTCATCGGTGGTAATTCCCATTGAAGTTATGGACGTATTTCCATTTTTCGCATACTTATCTAATACGGAAACACAATTTTTTTTAAGTCCCTTATTCCCCAATGCTAAAATCATTGATTCTTTAAATGGTTCGAACGCCTCTTGCTCCACAATATAGCCGGTAAGATTCCCCTCATCATCCTTTTCATAAAAGCTAGATTCACTGGGGTTAACTGTATATTTATCTATCCCGGCAACTTCAAAGGCCAATGTGTTTGCCCAATAGGAGTGCATGGGTAATGATGCAATGAATACAGGATTATTGGGAGCAATTGAATCTAAATAACTGATATGAGGTGCTTCTAATCCATCTACCAATACTTGATCAAAACCTTTGCATAGAATCCACTCGTCAGGTTTATATTGGGAAACACTTTCTTCAAAATAGGTCCAAACATCTTCTTTGGTTTTATGTCTGAATCCGCTTAAATCAATCATATTATATAAAAATGCTGAGGCTACAGGATGGGTATGGGAATCAATAAATCCCGGCATGAGTGTGTTCCCATTTAGGTTAATAAATTCCGTACCATCTTTGGCTATTTTTCGCAGTTTAACTTCATCACCTACTGCATTGATGATTCCATTCTCCACATAAACTGCATCAATTTTAGGTACATCATCTTCCATCGTGAGAATAGTGCCATTATAGAAAAGTTGTGAATTATTTGGTGTAAATTTATCAGAATTATAGATATCAATTATAAAAAATCCCACTACCAAAATTCCCAAACTAATCAAAAAATTACGTATTCTCATCTTAATCTAATGTGCAATGTAAAAAATGATTCTCAAAAACAGCACCTATTAACAAATTTTTATTATATACAGCAGACACACTTGAGCCCGATAGTATTTCTCCCGTATCCAAATAGATTTCATCCACCTTATCATTAGATATAGAATCTGTTGATACCCGTAATACTTGAGATGGAGATAATTTATTTCCATTTTTGGCGTGGCGAGTGAAGGCTAACATTTGGGGGTGAGAGCCAATCCATAAGTTCCCATCCTCATCTAATTCAATATTATCAACACCAGTGTTCATGTAAATAGATTTACTAAAAGAGAGTGCATTTGAAACTGAATTTCGTGTATAAAACGATAACCGCTTACCAATGGTTTCTGCCAGATATACAATCTCTTTTGAAGGAGATATATTAATGCCATTGGCATATTTTACATCATCAACCACCACCGTAAAATTATTACCATCATAGAATAACACATTAGAGCTGGACAGTTGTAAATAATCCTCTACCGTTTTAAAAAATTCGGAATGACTACCATGGTCGTTAGTTACATAGAATTGATTTTCATTGATTGCCACTAAATCATTTGGACTCACCAGTTTTTCACTACTTATAGTCTTATGGTGTATCAATTTATTTTCAGTATAAGTAAAAACTTCGATAGTATGGTCATTCTGTTTATGATTCACTACAAATACATAAATATGTTGGGGAGCTTCAAATACCGAAATCCCATGAGGATGAAAATTAAAATTTAAATCGATTGTTAGATTAATCAGAGTTGGTTTTTCATCAGTAAGATCATACACATAGATATGCCCTTGAATGGGTCTCCCCGCCAAAGTGGCCCATCTATTATCTGATGAAATGAGGGCGGTTCCATTGCTCAATATGGTAATATCCTCAGGGCCATCTATACCGAATATGGAATGACACTCCCCATCAAAATGAGCATTTATCGTCTTAAATTCGCCAGCATCATTTAATGTTTTTAAAATAAATAATGACAATCCAACAAACAAAAATAGTACAATTTTTTTCAATGGAAACTCGACCCTTACAATCTTTCCAATAGATTCATATTATTATTATGAAACAGCCCCCTGAAATCAGAGGGCTGTTTAAACATCAGTCTGTCTTACACTAAAAGGAGACCATCATCTTGTGAGCGGTTGAATCAAAGTTTCCTACTCGGAAGACTTCTCCTGCCAGTACCAGCCAGTAATCAGCTTTACCTGAATCCAATGCTTAACGAAATTTAGCCACAAAATAGTATATGGATGGGGATTTTTTGAAAATTGATCGAATTATAGAAATAATCCTGTAGATGCTTTACATAAATTAATTCTGAGCCATGGCAATTTTTCTTTCCGCTGGAGTGGCATAGTTTTCATCCCATTCAATTAATTTTTTATCCATAATATTTCGATATACAAATGGAAGAAAAATTGCCAAATATAACATACTCAAATAACCATAAGGCATCATGGGTGCATCCGGATATGAATCCAGCTCCCAAAATTTTAAGTTAGACTTTTCATGATGGGCAGAATGCCGCGTCACATTATATAGTAAAAGACTACTCACTATATTATTTGAATTCCAGGAATGGCGGGTACAAACGGGCTGATTAGGTGCTCTCACTAACCCATAATGCTCTGTATAATTAATGACTTCCAATAATGATTTGGCAATAAATGCACATAGAATATAATAAAACACCCCCACCACACCGCCAATTAAATAGGCCAATATGGTTATGAACATACTTCGAAAATACCCAATTATCATTTTATTATGGATGCCAATAGGATTATATCCCCTTCTTTTTAAATGGTCAAATTCAATTATCCAGGCATCTCTCTGCTCTTTATAAATGGCAGGTAAAATAAAGGCATAAAGGCGTTGGCCCCGTTTGGCGCTGGCAGGGTCATTGGGTAAACACACGTTTTTATGATGTCCATACACATGCTCTAATGCAAAACCACAATCCCAAGAAAATGCCAGAAGCCAATTACCAAAGAACATATCTATCTTTTCTCTTTTGCGATGAGTGAGCTCATGGCCTGGAGTCGTTCCAATAATACCAATAAGCAAACTGGTCAGGGAAATAAACGAAATTTTATCTAATAAGGTAATGCTATGTTTAATATGTACAAGATCGATGAATAAATATGAGTTAAATATATCCACAAGCCAAAGCGAAGATTGATTTCCAAATATATATACAACCATGGTGACTAGAATCGTGAGTAAAAATAAATTAATATAAATGGGTAAATTTATTATAAATGGATATGAATATTTCTCTATGGTCACATCTTTTCCAAGATAGATATCTCCCATAATAATAAAAAATGAAATGCCAATAAAAAAGGCTGTCGGGGTGTGACTTCCCATTGCGCAGATGTAAATGGTCATAAATAGGAGCACTGTAGATAGGTAATATTTTATATACTTCATGATGGATAAATTTAATAAAAAACCTTCATTCTATACATCCTTTCTTTTCTTAACAGAAAAAGTCAAAGAGATGACTTATTTTCAATATTGAATATAATTGTTTATATACTAAAAAGGCTCTCAAAATGAGAGCCTTTTAATGTGCCACAAGAGGGGGTCAAACCCCCACGTGGTAAAGCACTGGTTCTAAGACCAAAGACCAGCGTGTCTACCTTAAAATAGGTATACTTAGCAAATAAGGGACGCTGCAGAGACAAATTAGAGACACAAATGGCTACAATTTTCTCTAGTATCATTTCTCGTCATATCTTGTAAACTTAATTTATATACTGGGTTAACGAAAGCCTGTCAATAAGATTAGGGATTTAATACCATTTCAACAAAGATGACTATATCAATCACATTAAGTACACCGTCACCATTTACATCACCACTTTGAGCACCAGTTAAGACTCCTTCTTCTAAACCTGCAATATATCCTTCATCATATATTTCTTCACAATCATCGGGAACTCCATCATCATTACAATCTGTGCCATCTCCTCCACCATTACATATACCACATATATATGTATCATTTGCAATACAATCAGGTTCGGGGTCATCACAATTAAATACCCAGGTCTCATCTATAAGTCCATTACATAATTCTGTTTCTGAACCTGGATTTCCAAGACCATCACCATCTGTATCTTCACAATAGGTTAAAAATTCAGAATTACCTTCACATACACCCGCACAGTCTACTTCATACTCACAACTACCATCATCTTCTGTTGCTGTTTCATCATAGTTACAGGCTTCAGGGTCGTTGCAGCCATTGATGTTCCCACCACTAAAATAACATATACCTAACTCATGTATTGAAGAATTAAGATTTAATTCATCCATTGACCAAGTTGTCGATGAATTAATATCTGCTAAATATAAATCCCAACCACCCTGACCTCCAGAGCGATTACTTGAGAAAAATACATATTCTGAATTCACTGGAAATGGATCGGAATCATCAGCACTCTCATCATTGAAAGATAATGATTGAGCATTTATATCATTTAAATATCCTAAATAGATTTGATCGTGGTGATTTTCCGCTGATACCCATCTGGTATAAAGAAATGTTGAATAAGATCGTATTATTGGATAATACTCTTGAATATTTGTAATGTTCTCAAGTGGCTGATTTTCCATACCATCTTTATTGATTAGATAAATATCAGAACTAATACCAGCACCTCTTGCATAGATTATATATTGGCTATCACTTGTATAGTATGGCATGGATTCTTCAATAGAATGCCCATTATTTGTAGTATGAATAATAGTGTTATTAATCAATTCCATAACCTTCAGATCACCATCTTGTTTAAAAACAATTTCACTGCCATTTGGTGAAAATTTCGGATCTTCATCCCTTAAACCATTATTAGCAGTCAAATTAATTGGCAACCCTGAAAATAAATCCCATAAGTAAATATCCCAACTACTTGAATTATGATTCCCTGCAGGAACTCCCATAAAAACGATTTTAGAGCCATCTGGAGAGAAATGTGCATTTATTGTATGGTCAATTTCCCAACCCTGACTTATTTCTGTAAGCAATTGCTCTGAAAAATCATAAAGAAATAATTTCCCATCCCAAGCCTCATAATCTGAATAAGAATGGAAAATTATTTTTCCCTCATACAAAGGGAAAGGTTCTTCTGATTCAATAATATTAAAATTATCAATACCGTATTCTATATCATACACATTAGATAGATCTCTCAAACCAATGGCAGCATAATAATTACCTAACGTTACACCTTCAGGCACAGTCCAAATAAAATCGTAACCAGTTTCATAAGTTTCATTAGGGCTAAGAGTTGGGAGGTATTGCCAAAGACCTTCTATGACATTTGTGCTATTTGGATCAGAAATGTCAACATTAAGCCATAAACCCGACAGTGTCATTGATCCTGTATTTTTAAGATAAACATTAAAATATACTGATTCACCTTGCAGATAAGAATTATTTTGAAAGAACCCTGATTGTATTTCTACTGTTTGGTTGAACAAATATGATAATAGGGGAATAAATAACAATAATTTCTTTATAGTTTCTCCTAGATATTTTAGCGTAATAATTTAGTTTTACGAGTAGCATTTTCTAAAGGACTGATTAATAGGCTATTATGGGTGTGATTTGGGTCACATAGCAGAAATTTTAATACAGAGAGATCTGCGAATAGGGTTAGGAAGGAAGAGTTGGATAGGTGGGTTACTTAACCAACATCAGCTTTTGTGTATTAACATAACTACCAGCCACCATCTTTACAAAGTATACCCCACTACTATGCGTATCAGCATTCCATATGACTGAATGATATCCAGCATCATAACTATCATTTGCTAAAGACACTACTTCTCTACCTTGTAGGTTATAGACTGATATAGATACCTCTGTATCACTTGGTATAGCAAAGTTGATGGTAGTCGTTGGATTAAACGGATTTGGATAAGCTGGAGCTAAGCTATAGCTCTCAGGAAGTATAATCGCTTCTTGTAGAGTTGATAGCATATGCAGTCCATTGCTCTCCCAAACTGGTACATCACCCGTAAGTTCATAAGTCACACCATTTTCCTTCTCTACTCTAAAGGTAGGTACTGAGCTTGATGTACAGTAATCGTTGGTTAAATCAGTATTATCAAAGCCCATAGCAGGTATATCGGTATACGCACCTACCCATTCCCTGGAGCCTACTTTAGTATCATTGCAATACGCTGATACTATATCACCTACTTCTATGTTTTCTATATCTTCTATGAAGTAGAATGCTTGCTCTGAAGATTGGTTGTATGATTTCTCTGATTGTATATGATTTATTCTTGCCAACGATGATGAGGACTCCGTGCAATTAGTTAAATCAAAATTAAATAACATATCAGTATCAGATATTAACCAGTATCCTACTCCACCTTCAAAATGTGTTAAACTACCAACCCAACCCAATAAGGGATGTGGAGCAGCAGCAACTCCTTCACTGATTATCCCTGTTATATAAGGTCCAAAATCATCTGGGATAGCATTAGCGATAGCACATTCTATATCACAAGGAAATGAAATGAGGTTTGCACTTTCAATTATTTGATAGATTGTATCACAAGGAGTTAATTGAACAGCTGTTATATCGAAAGAAGCTACTTCATCTAACATTAACCAATAGCCAGACAGGGGGTCTATCTCAGCTATGCTACCTATCCAACCCAATGTATCATGTAGTGTAGCGGCTACACTTTCCCCAATAATCCCGAATATGTTTCCATCTAATGAGGTAAACATTGGACTGAGTTCAGGATTCTCTGGTAATCCCCAGAAACTCACCAGGTTGGCACCATCATGAAGTGTCAAAGTATATGTGTATTCACAAATACCAGGAGCCAAATATTCATCTGCTCCAGGGTCTGTACAACAAGTACCGTTATCCCCAGCACAGACACTGCAATCATCTGTATCATTGGTAGGGCAATTGGGTTCTGGGTCATCTCCATTGGTTACCCAGCTAACAGGAGCAAAAATACTACAATAATCAACACTTTCACCTGCACCCAGTCCATCACCATCAGTATCTTCATAATAGGTATCAATGACTGCATCTCCACCCCACACATCCGCACAATCCTGCACACAGTCATTAGAGGCATCCGAATCACAGGTGCCACACATATCTTCTAGTGCTGTACCCCCGCACTCGCCAGAACAATCATCTATAATATCAAGAACTAGATTAACATAGATCCCATTATTTTCAAAGGGTGGTAAGTATTCAACCAGCGAAGAAATATATTCACCTGTAGATGAATCATAAATCACTATATCAGGAGTTTCACCAGCCGGAATATAACCATCAGTAAATGGAGTATCATCTAGGCCCATAACCACAAGAATAGTATTTAAACCAGCCCATTCAGCTCCACCTAAAAGTATTTCATTGTAGTATGCTAATATATAATCACCACTCTCAAGAGACATGCCATTCAATGTGACTGAATCAAAATAATAGAATGCTTGTGACTGAGA
>Ga0209554_1001750_pt1 | contig 16035 bp, 12 predicted proteins | sample MarorgKNORR_S2LV_5_FD_188221 | JGI IMG/M metagenome (GOLD analysis project Ga0209554, IMG submission 188221) | Marine microbial communities from the Southern Atlantic Ocean, analyzing organic carbon cycling - Bottom_A/KNORR_S2/LV (SPAdes) (version 2) | ecosystem: Environmental > Aquatic > Marine...
CAGAGTAGGTAGCTTAAAATAATGTTTAAGTTTGAATTGAAATCACAGTATTCTGTTTAAATTCTTTCAGTGAATAAAAATAAACACGATTCGTTGTTTATTTTTTTATTTTTCCCCTTGTTTAACTTAAATTAAGTAAGATGAGATATAATTTCTTAACCAAAAACCTTACGGTCTTAGTAGTGTTCTTTTTTATAATTGGATTCCCTTCTTGTAAATCAAGTGAAGAGAAAAAAGAAGAAACCATAGAACAAGAGGAATCAGTTCAACCTGAAGCACCATTTTTTAAGTTGTCTCTGGCACAATGGTCTATGCACAGAATGATTATTAATGAAGGAGTAAGCCCATTTGAATTTGCCGCTAAAGCAAAGGAATGGGGCTTTGAAGGAATTGAATATGTGAGTCAATTGTACTCAAAAGAATTAGAAAAATACGAATCTGAAGAAGAAGGAATGAAAGCCATTGTAGAACGTTGCAAAAAAGAAAGCGAAGCTGCAGGGGTTAAAAATGTTTTAATTATGGTAGATCGCGAAGGTGATTTAGCATCTCCAGATGAGGACAAAAGAAATGAAGCCGTAGAAAATCATAAAAAATGGATTGATGCGGCGGCTGAATTAGGGTGTCACGCTATTCGTGTAAATACAAGTGGCTCAAACGATCCTGAATTATGGAAGAATGCAGCGGTTGATGGATTGCGAAAATTATCTGAATATGGAGCTACCAAGAACATAAATGTGATTGTAGAAAATCATGGAGGATTATCGTCCGACGCACCGAAATTGGTTGAGGTTATAAATATCGTTAATTTACCTAATTGTGGAACGCTTCCAGATTTTGGGAATTGGTGTATTAAATATGGTAATAATGGCTGTGATTTAGAATACCCGGATATGTATGATGGTTTAGAAAGATTAATGACGGTCGCTAAAGCGGTAAGCGCTAAATCCAATGATTTTGACGAGAATGGAAACGAAACAAAAAAAGATTATGTAAGAATGCTCCAGATTGTTAAAGATGCTGGTTATACTGGATATATTGGTGTGGAATATGAAGGAGATATATTAAGTGAGACCGAAGGCATTATTGCAACTAGAGACTTAATTATAAAAGCTAGCAAAGCATTAAACTAAATATTGAACAAATAAATTCTCCTTTATTTATGAAAAATTAATTAAAACCAGTTTACTATATATTATTTATTTATTTCGTTGTTTTTTACTCATGTAAGAATTCTGAAAAAACTGAAAGCACTCCATCCGAAGAGCAAGTTGCTCAACAAACCTTAAGTCAAGAACCACTTTTTAAGTTATCTCTGGCGCAGTGTGATGGTAATACTATAATTTCGGTTGACCTTGGGACGAATGAGCTTTGGTTCTCGCATTTAGATATTCAATCACAAAAATTAATTCTTTCTGATGCGCAAACATTAAAAATGAGTGAAGGAGCTGGTCCACGGCATCTTACATTTCATCCAAATGGCAAATGGATTTATGTATTGAATGAGCTAAATGCTACTGTAGTATTAGTCCAAAAAACTGAAAATGGTAAGTATATAAAAGGCTCCCCGGTTTCAACATTACCTCTAGGTTATACTGATGCCAATACCTGTGCAGATATACATATCTCTTCTGACGGAAATTTTGTATATGCGTCTAACCGAGGGCACAACTCAATTGCTATTTATAAGGTAAATGCTAATAACGGTTCTTTAACCCTTATTGATCACCAATCTACTTTAGGAAACGGGACACGTAACTTTTCATTATCGCCAAATGATAACTATTTATTAGTCGCTAATCAACATACTAATAATATTGTGTCCTTTAAACGCGATAAAAATACTGGTCTTTTAACATATATGGACCAAATTGAAGCGCCAACTCCGGTTTGTATTCTGTTTTAATTACATTAATATTTAAAATTGAATAATCTAATCTTCTAGTCCTCAAAATACTGTTATTCATCATTAATTTAATGTTATTTGCATATATAATTATAATCTTTCAATATTTATTATTACATTTATTAATCTAATAAGTTAATTTTTAATTCATATTAAATGTTTCAAATTGGTTTTAAAACAAATAATTAGTTATTATGAAAGCAGCTAATAATTTAGATAAAAAAGACATCTCATATAGACCTGTAGGTAAGTTTGAAGAAACTCGATTCGAAAAAATTCACAATGTTATTTTCGATTCATCTTTAGAAGCTTCTATTTTAGTGGCTCAAGAAATTGCAACTCTTATCCGAACCAAACAAAGTTTAAATGAATCATGTGTATTAGGATTGGCGACTGGTTCTTCCCCTATTAAAGTTTACGAAGAATTAGTTAGAATGCACAAAGAAGACGGTTTGAGCTTTGCTAATGTTATTACTTTTAATCTTGACGAATACTATCAGATGGATCGAAGTAATATTCAAAGTTATTACTACTTCATGCATGAGCATTTATTTAATCATATTGATATTCTCTCTGAGAATATCAATATTCCTGACGGTAAGATAGGCAGCGAAGATTTATACCAATATTGTATTGATTACGAAATTAAAATTATTACCGTAGGCGGTTTAGATTTTCAGCTTTTAGGGATCGGTAGAACTGGTCATATTGGGTTTAATGAACCAGGATCTCATTTAAATTCTGGAACAAGAAATATTACTTTAGATCATATTACCAGAGTTGATGCCGCTCAATCATTTTTAGGGATTGATAATGTTCCTAGAAAAGCCATTACTATGGGAATTGGAACTGTGAAGAAAGCAAAAAGAATAGTTCTGTTAGCTTGGGGTCCTAATAAAGCTGAAATTATAAAAAAAACTATTGAAGGAGAAATAACGTCAACTGTTCCTGCTACTTATATACAAGATCATTCTAATACCACATTTGTGTTAGATAATGGAGCCTCGTCTGAACTAACCCGTGTAAAAACACCGTGGTTAGTTATGTCTTTTGTGTGGACAGAAACACTTAAATCAAAAGCTATCGTATGGCTTAGCGAACTGTTAAACAAACCTTTCTTAAAATTAACAGATAAGGATTATAATAATAATGGCATGTCCGGTCTTTTAAGTGAAGAAGGTACTGCTTATGACTTAAACATAAAAATGTTTAATAAACTGCAGCATACAATAACTGGGTGGCCTGGTGGAAAACCAAATGCGGATGATACACATCGTCCCGAACGTGCAAAACCAGAAAAGAAACGTGTTATTATATTTAGCCCACATCCTGATGACGATGTCATTTCTATGGGAGGTACTTTTGATAGACTTGTAGAACAAGGGCATGATGTACACATTGCTTACCAAACTTCAGGGAACAATGCAGTTTCTGATGAAGAAGCTTTTAAATTTGCAGAAATCTCTAAATTTTTAAGTTCCAATTCTCAAGAATCAAATGAAATTATCGCTTTTCTAAATCAAAAAACTGAGAACGATATAGATTCCATAGAAGTTCGAAAATTAAAAGGATTAATAAGACGAGGTGAATCATTAGCCGCAACACGGTATTTAGGCTTAAATGATGAAAATGTGCATTTCCTTGATTTACCATTTTACGAAACAGGAACGATTAAAAAATTCCACCTCTCACAAGACGATTTAGATATCATGTGTAGTTTAATAGAGCATATAAAACCTCACCAAATTTATGCGGCTGGAGATCTGGCAGATCCCCATGGCACGCATAAAGTGTGTTTAGATGCCGTATTTTTGGCTTTAGAAGAACTAAAACCCAAAGCATTTATGAACGATTGTTGGGTATGGTTATATCGCGGGGCATGGCACGAATGGGAATCTTACGAAATTGAAATGGCTGTTCCAATGAGTCCAGATCAAGTCCTTAAAAAAAGACATGCTATCTTCTATCATCAATCTCAAAAAGATGGTGTGATGTTCCAAGGCGATGACTCCAGAGAATTTTGGGTAAGAGTTGAAGAAAGAAATAGATTGACTGCTAAAAAATATAATAATTTAGGTCTTGCAGATTATGCCGCTATTGAAGCTTTTAAAAGATATTATTTTTAAAAATTAACAACTAATCAAAACATTATGCACACTAGGTTTTTTACTTTATTATTTTTCATATTTTTTCAATTATCTGCAATTTTTGCTCAACATAATATCATTCCTATCCCAGTAAGTTATACAGCAACTAATGAAGTTTTCATATTTGACAATCAATTATCTTATGATCTTAAAACAAATGATACTCAAACCAAACAGTATGTTGAGCAATTTCAAAATTTTCTTTTAGGAAAAGGAATATCATTTGCAGATAAACCAACTGATAAATCAATTCAAATTTCTCTTTATAAAAATTTCAATTCAGAACTAGGAGATGAAGGTTATACGCTAGAAATTAATAAAAAAAGTATCAATCTGTCTGCAAATAAAGCCGCTGGTATTTTTAATGGATTTCAAACATTAAAACAGTTATTCCCAATCACAACTAAAAACAACTCAACAAAAATTGCAGGTTGCATTATTAAAGATTATCCACGCTTCAAATGGAGAGGGCTAATGTTAGACGTAAGTCGTCATTTCTTTACTGTTGATGAAGTTAAGGCTTATATTAATAAAATGGCAGAGTACAAGTTAAATGTGTTTCATTGGCATTTAACTGATGATCAAGGATGGCGAATCGAAATTAAATCTTTACCAAAGTTAACCGAAATTGGAGCTTGGAGAGTTGAAAGATATGGGCGTTTTGGCAAAACCAGAATAGAACCTAACCCTAATGAAAAAGCTACTTATGGAGGTTTTTATACACAAGAGCAAATAAAGGATATTGTTAACTATGCAAGTAAAAAAAATATAACAATAGTTCCAGAGATTGATATTCCTGGCCATAGTATGGCAGCATTAGCAGCTTACCCAGAACTTTCAGTTAAAAAAGAATCAAAATATGTCGTACCCGGAACCAACTTTGCTGAATGGTATGGTAATGGAAAATTTAAAATGCTTATAGAAAACACCTTAAATCCTACCGACGAAAAAGTATATGAATTTGTAGATAAAGTTTTTACAGAAGTAGCACAATTATTTCCTGGTGAATATATTCATATGGGTGGAGATGAAGCTTATCATGGATATTGGGAAGAAAACGAAACGGTTCAAAATTTTATGATAAAAAACAATTTAAAAGACACACATGAATTACAAAGTTATTTTGTAAAAAGAGTAGAGAAAATTATTAGTAGTAAAGGGAAAAAAATGATAGGTTGGGACGAAATTTTAGAAGGTGGGTTGGCTGATGGTGCAACTGTAATGAGTTGGAGAGGAATGAAGGGAGGTATTGCGGCTGCAAAAATGGAGCATGAAGTAGTGATGTCTCCTACTACATTTGCCTATTTAGATTACTCTCAAGGAGATCACACTGTTGAAAATCAGATATATGCCGATTTAAGCCTTGAAAAAAGTTACACATTTGAGCCTGTTCCAGAAGGAGTAGATCCAAAATACATTTTAGGAGGACAAGGAAACCTATGGACAGAAGTAGTTCCTAATTTACCTTATGCCTTTTATATGACTTATCCACGAGCATTCGCTCTTTCAGAAACATTATGGAGTCCTAAAGAAAAGAAAAACTGGGATAGTTTTATCGATAGAACTGAGCATCATTTCAAAAGATTTGATGCTACTAAAACTAATATTAGTAAAGCAGTTTATGATCCAATTGTTCATGTATATATAGAAAATGATACTTTAATGTGTGAATTGAAAAATTCAATTCTAAATTCAGAAATTTATTATACTATTGATAATACATATCCTGTTCAATTTGGCTTTAAATATGAGGGATCTTTTGAAATACCAGAAGGTAATCTTAGCCTGAGAACACAAACCTTTAGAAATAACAAACCAATTAGCCGACAATTGCAAATTCATAGAACTGAATTAATAAAAAGGGTACAAAAGTAACTTTATATTGACTGCTTTGTATAGTTTCTAAAAATGTAAGATTATCAACTTTTTTTTTACTACATGAAAAAATAATTGCTTTGAAAAGCGTGTATTTAAATGATTTTGTGGTAACTTTAAGTTTAAGAAGAATTAACAAAAATCTTTATAATAAGCAAAACAACAAAAGGTTAATTCCAATCCCAAACAAGTAAAGCCCAATCCTGTTGGCTCGAATTATAGGAATATAATAGTTTAAAGCCCACCGCATAGTGCGCATTTAATGACCTTGTGTTTTTCTCATCGCCCTCAGTAATTATCATGTCGTATTTAGATGACATTTCTTGTTTCATAAAATCATACATTCCTCTAAAAACACCACGTTTTCTAAACGCTTTGTCAACGCAAATTTGTCCCATTACTAAATAGGTTTTGTTCTTGTTTAAGCACTTATATATTTGTTGAAACATTGGTTTTAAAACTTCAATGTTTTCTTTAAATTCTTTTAACATACAAAGTGCATAGCCTATAACTTTACTGCCACTCTTGGCGATGATATGAGCACATTTACCATTCATTGTCTTTAAAATTTCAAAGTCATGATGAACCGTTACAAAGCCTTCAGATTTGCTTTCATGTTCGGAAATTGAAGTGGGAATATTAATCTTTTGAAGCTCAATAATTTGGTCTAACTCCTCATTTGAATCTACTCTTTTGTATATAATGTCTTGCAAAGATTATACTTTTTTTATCACACTAGTAACAATTCCCCAAATCACAAAATCGTTTTCTTCTGTGATTTTTATAATTGGATAATCCGGATTTTAAAAAATGGCCAGCTCTTAAAAATGATAAAGGTTTTGTAACAGAACTCAATCATGGTGAAGTGCTCTATATGCCAGAAGGCTATTGGCATCATATGAGATACATTACGCCTGGTTTTTCAATGAGTTTACGCGCCATAGCAAGACATCCAAGTAATTTAGGAAGAGCTGTTTACAACCTTTTTGGAATGCGTAATTATGATAATCTAATGCGTCGTTTTAAAGGACAAAAATGGATAGACTGGAAAAACGAACAAGCCATTATTAGAACAAACAAAAAGAATCATATTATTTTATTAGCTCGTTAACCTTATCGTAAACAAGATGCGATTCCCATCCACGATACAATAAATAATCAACAAGTTTTTTCTTTTTATTCCACTTGTCTTTTTCCATTATAGAATTTGCCTTTTTTTCGGCTAGCTCACTAAAAACTTCGATGTACTCATTACTGGGTATTTGGCTAATAGCTAAATTAATATTATGTTTGGAAATATCTTTTTTCTTTAATTCAAAAGTTAATCGATATTTACCCCATTTCTTAATTCTAAACTTACCACTTACAAATGTTTTGGCAAAACGTTCTTCATTAAGAAAGTTATGCTCCAAAAGACGGACAATTATAATGTCTATCGCATTAGGAATCATTCGCATTCCCAATAATTTTTGCCGCACTTCTTGGTGACAACGTTCTTGATAAGCACAATAATTTTGAAGTTTTAATAGCGCTTCATCAATAGTATATGTTTTGTAGTGATACACATTGCAAAATAGCAACAATATGTTAATAAGTAGAATTAAGTATCGGTTTTGTGATTACTAAAAAAGCGGTTAAACGAAAATAGGTGTTGTTATTTTGCTAAAAACTATATTTTAAGGCTAAAATCAAATTTGTTCCTGGCGCAGAAATCCCTGATGAATATGGTCTGTAACGCTGGTTGGTAATATTCTCTAAAGTTACAATTAAAGATGTATTTTTATTTATCTCGTATTGCGATCTAAAATTAATCGTGTACCAAGAAGGTGCATACGGATTCCCATTTTTGTCTTTCGCGTACAAATATGCTTTTCGAACTTCGGAAACTGCTAAACTATTAAAGGACAGTTCTCCATTGTAATTTATAAACGCATCGCATTTTAATTTATTCTTTTCCCATATTAGATGTGCATTCCCAAAACTTGGTGCAACGTGCCTAACCGGAACTTCAATGCCATTATCTTCTTCCATTCCTCCAACGATACTATACTGCGATTTAAATTTAAAATGCTCTGAAAAAGAAATCTTTATTCCTGCTTCAAAACCATAAATCCAAGCTTTAGATGCGTTTTGAATGGCTTGCACATTACTTAACTCCCCATCGTAAATAATTTCAGTTTGTCCATTAATGCTAAAATCGCGTCGTACTAAAGCATTATCTAAATAAGTATAATAGGTTGCTAAATCTATAACAACTGTTTTGTTAAAATTTAAGGTTAAGCCTAATTCTCCATTATAAGCATATTCTGGTTTTAAATTTGCGTTAGGAACAACTACTGATCCTGGTTCGGAATCGAAAATCTTTCCAATATCATCAATGTTTGGTGCTCTAAAAGCAGTTGATGCATTTAATTTCCATTGTATCGTTTTATTAGGAATCCAACTAAATCCAGCAGTCCCTGTTAATGCTCCTGTTTTAATATCAGCATCATTAAAAGGAAGGTTAAAAAAGGTATTATTCTCGCTTAAATCTGCCTTTATAAAAATTGCATTATACCTTACTCCTGTTTGTAAAGTAAATTTTTTATTTGGCTTAAATTTGTAATTTATATAAGCAGCTAAAGATTGCCACGTCGAACCGTTAGGATATCTCGAAGCAATTGGTTGTGTTATATTGTTGGGAATGTTCTCTTGTTTGCCTTGAGATCCTACACTATTATAAATATATTCGACACCATAAAACAATTTAGTGGTTTCTGAAAGGTTTTTCTCAAAATCAAAATTAGCAGAAATCGCATCAACATTTTCTTTTCGTGTTCGTCTTATTTCAGAATTTAGATTCCTATCTATTCTGCTTTCTTGAAAATTTTGGTATGCCACAGTTGCTTTTATCTTATCGTACAAATTAGAATTGCTACTTAACTTCGTTATTTGAAAATTCCCTAAAAACCAACGTTGTGGTCCATAAAACCACTCTGCATATTTTAATTCGTTACCTTCATAGCGAATAAGCCTATCGTATCGAGGATAGTCTGAAGTTGTTGAATAAAGTAAGCCTAAATCAAAATGCAATGTTTCGTCAACCTTATACTGTACTTTTTGTAAAAAATTTATTTGTTTGTATCCTGTAAAATGTTGAATTCTGGGATTCTTATTTTGAACAATATTATCTTGACCATTTGTAGTAACAACATATTCTGGTCTTAAATAGTCGTCTGGACCAAACTTCCCCATTTGTAAATCGTCAAAATCTGTGAAACTGACACTTGTTAAAAAAGCCCATTTTTTATATCCTAAATTAAAGTCAATATGTCCTGTTTTTTCATTACTTGCACTTGAATATCTTATAATGGTATTCCCTTTAAAAAGCAAGGTGTCAGTTAGTGATAATTTAGGGGTTTTTGTATAAAAATTTATAACGCCTCCAATAGCATCGCTGCCATAAATTACTGAATCTGCTCCAAGAATTATTTCGGTATTTTGAATCGAAAATGGGTCGATTGAAATTATATTCTGTACGTTACCACCTCTAAAAATAGCATTGTTCATTCTTACGCCATCGACTGAAAGTAATAATCGATTGGTTGAAAACCCTCGTATTAAAGGACTCCCACCTCCTAATTGACTTTTTTGAATAAACACTTGACCACTACTTTGCAAAAGGTCTGCACTCGTTTGTGGATTTGCAAATAAAATATCTTCAGCTTTTATACTAATTATTTTTTTAGGAACTTCTCTTTTACTTTGCTCAAATTTTGAAGCAGAAATAACTATTTCTTCTAAATCTTGCGCCTTCATTATTAAATAAACAATATGAGGGATTTCTGACTTTAAGTAAGTTAATTTGACATGAGAAATATGCTGAAATATAATTTTTTCGTTATTGTTAAAAACGTCTAGAGAAACTTTACCTTCAAAATTAGAAATTAGATTTTTAGTTTTAGAACTATTATAAACAACAACTCCAACAATTGGTTCATGTGAAGTTTGGTCTAAAATTGTAACTTCTTGTGCTTGGGTAACAAAAAAAGCCAAGTATAAAAATAAAAGAAAATTGTGCCTCATTATTAGTTAAAAACTTGGTTTAAAACAGTTCGTGATTTTGGTGTTTTAAAACCGTCCAAATGTAGCTTAAAATAGAGCAAAATCATATCTAAAAGTTCTCGCTTTTGGTTAGAATTGATATCGAGATTATTATATACATCAAATTTTATGCCCAACAATTCTTTTAAGAAGACCAAATTGTTTCCGGAAATGCAGTATAAATTCGTTTTGTTCTGCTGAAATCTTCCTTCTTCTAAATTAAAAAAGTTAGTTTCTCTTATATTAGTGTCTGGATAAAAACCAAGATATTTTGTGAGTTTTATCAAAAACAGTAAATGAAAAATTGTATTGGTTTCGTTTTCGTCAAACCAAATTAGTGAAGTTTCTATAAAATTGTAAAGTGAGAGGTTTTCTTCTTCTTCTTTTAAAATATTAGATAAAATTTCGGAAAGAAACATTACAATTGCGATCTTTACTACATTTGTATGTAGTGTTTTATAATTGTATTGTAGTTTTATATCTTTTAAATATTGTAACGAACGGTTGTCTTTATGTTCGGCTTGTAATTCTAGAATAGTTAATAACTGAAAGTAAGCAGGTTTAAATTTTCCCTTTTTGGTTTTTAATATACGTTTTAACAAATACGTTTTAACTCCAAATTTTTCGGTATAACATTTAACTATTAAATCGTGGTCTTTATACTTAAGTTTAGAAAGTACTATTGCTTTTGTAGAAACTAGCATTATCGAATAATCATCAATTTTAAAATCCTGGTTTCGAAAGTATCTAAATCGGATAACATAACTAAATACACTCCAGATGCAACCGTATTATTGGCAAGGTTTTTTCCATTCCAATAGGCAGTTCCTCCATCAATTTCTAAATTATATCCTCTATGCCTTAAATTTCTTTTGGATTCGGCTTCTGCAACCAGATTTCCTTCAATATCTGTAATTTTAATATTTACGTTTTCACTTAAATCCTTTATTTTAACTTTATCTTCAACAATATTAAAATTAGGACGAACAGGATTTGGGTAAATAAAAGCGTCGGATAAATTTTCTTGTGGTAAAGAACTTCCAGAACTAAATGATACCAGTCCTCTATCTGTAGCGATATATACCAAGCCATTTTCATTATCGATAGAAACATCATTTATATTGTTTGAAGGCAATGGCGAATTATCTTTAGTAAAATGATAGATGGTTTCTTGACCATTTGAAGAAAAATAAAATAATCCTGCACCAATGGTTGCTATCCATTTATTGTTTGATCCATCTACTTTAATATCTGATATAAATTGTTGTTCCAGAAGCTCTTTTGGGATGCCATCTTCTAAAATTATTATAGCTTCTGCTCTTATAGTATCATCTGTAAAAAAATTAGACGTATTATACAATACTCTAAGCCCTCTTATGGTGCCTATCCAAAGCTGATTCCTTTTATCTAGAGTTAATGCTCTTACTTGAGTAGCTGGTAAATTAGCCTGATCTTCATTAAAAATGCTTTTTAAATTTCCTTCATTTTCATTAAACCCTATAACTCCAAAATTATATCCTCCAATCCATTTAGTGCCATTTCCGTCAATAACAATATCACTAAATCCTAAATTATCATCTAACCCGCTTGGAATTATAGATGTAAAATTAAAACTTTGCCATTGATTTGAAGAGGGATTATACGATTTTAATGGTTTATCTATTCTTGAGGTAATAGTCCATAATAATCCATCGCGATCAAACACAGTACCAGAGACTCTAATGTCAACATAACTTGGGTTTGATGGGAGAATTAATGATTCTAATCCACTATTTGACAAGTTGTACAAAATTGTAGGAATATCTTCATTAATTTCTAGCAAACCACTAAAAAATGAGCTTATAAATACTTGATTTTCATTAAATGGATTTATTGAAATCGCATTTAAAGATATTGCCTCAAAAATGTCCTCGAAGGGCGTATTAATCCATTCACCGTTATTTAAATGGCTAAATCCTCTCCTGTTTAAAGGATAAGGGTTATAAAACAAATCGTATTCTCCATAAGTTACCCAAACATTATTAAATCCTGCTTGTACAGAAAAGGTGTTATTTCTTAAAGGACCATCGGGATGAATTTCAATAATCTCTGAAGGATTTTCGATTGTTGTTTTTAATACTCCAAAATCTTTTGTGCCAATATAAATTCCTTCATTTGTAGTTACTGAAACTGTAAACTCCGTATCAAAATCTTGAATAACTGAAGGGTTAGCTAATAAATTAAAATTGCTGTCGTAAACAAAAACATTATTTTTTGTAGTAACAACAAGGTTGCTATTAGAAGATTTTAAATCCAATGGTCTGCTGATATACGTGAATAATTCATTAAGTATATTGTTATTTATTTCGTAAATTCTATTGTTAAGCCTTGTTGTGTATAGCTTATCTTCTAAAGCTTCGATGCCTAAAAAGTTCCCTCCTATAATTTGTATCCATTCTTGATAATCTATTAAATTTGGACTATTAACTGAAACAGTTCGTATTCCACCACTGTTTAAACAAGCAGCATAAATTTTATCTTGATGAATTGCAGTTTGGCTTACAATTAATTGTGTGCCGCCATTTCCAATAAAATAAGTGTCTCCAAACTCTAATCGTTCTAAATCATAAACCGAAATTCCATAATCGGTTGAAATATAAACGAGCCCATTATATTCATTAAAATGATTAATTCGCTTACTATCTGGCGGAATGGTTTGCTTTTCTAATATATCAACAACTGAAAGAATATCATCACTTTGTTCTAAAACAATTTCTATTAATCCATTTTCATATCCAATTATTAGTTGTCCAAATACTTCACTATAATGAATTGTAGAAATAAACTCTCCCGACAACCCATGAATAGTAGATATTTTACTCAACTCCAAAGTTTCTAAATCATAAATAAATATAGCATTTTCAGAAGCTGCATACACTTTATTATTGCCTTGAGCAACATCTTTAATATTTAAATAAGAAAAATGACCTTCCCATAATGCGGAAAAATCTTGAGCATTACTAATAAACGTGAAGATCCCAAAAACGATAATTATTATTTTTTTCATATAACCTTTCTACGGTCAAATATATTTATTACTAACGACAATTGCTCAAAAATCATATATGTTAAATGAAAAAGCCCCCAAAATAAATTCTGAAAGCTTAGTTATTTTATTTTTTAAAAATCTCTTTAAACTACACCTTGCGCCAACATAGCATCGGCTACTTTCACAAATCCTGCTATGTTTGCACCTTTTACATAATCTACATATCCATCGTCTTGTTTCCCATACTTGATGCATACATCATGAATATCAGACATTATTTTCTTGAGTTTATCATCGACCTCTTCACGAGTCCAGTTAATACGTAAAGAATTTTGAGACATTTCTAATCCAGATGTAGCAACACCTCCTGCGTTTGAAGCTTTTCCTGGAGCAAATAAAATTTTAGCAGCTTGAAAAACATGAACTGCTTTAGGTGTAGATGGCATATTTGCGCCTTCGCTAATCACTTTACAGCCATTTGCTAACAATATTTTTGCATCGTCTCCATTTAACTCATTTTGAGTTGCACAAGGCAAGGCTATATCGCATTTAACTTTCCAAGGAGCTTTACCAGCAAAAAATTTGACATTTGGATATTTTTCAAGATATTCGTTTATTCTTCCACGTTTTACATTTTTAATCTCCATAATAACCGATAATTTTTCTGCATCAATACCTTCATCATCATATATATATCCTGAAGAATCAGACATAGTAACAACTTTTGCACCTAATTGAGTTGCTTTTTCACAAGCGTATTGAGCAACATTCCCCGAACCTGAAACTGCTACAATTTTACCACTAAAAGTATCGTTTTTGGTTTTTAGCATACTTTGGGCAAAATAGACAGTCCCATAACCAGTTGCTTCAGGGCGAATTAATGATCCTCCCCAAGTTTTTCCTTTTCCAGTTAATACACCTGTAAATTCGTTGCGTAATTTTTTATACATCCCAAACAAAAATCCTATTTCTCTTGCGCCAACACCTATATCACCAGCAGGGATATCTGTATTTGGACCAATATGTCGGGATAATTCTACCATAAAAGCGTGGCAAAAACGCATAATTTCATCATCCGACTTTCCTTTTGGATCAAAATCTGATCCTCCTTTACCGCCTCCCATAGGTAATGTGGTTAATGCATTTTTAAATACTTGCTCAAAAGCCAAAAATTTAAGAATACTCAAATTTACTGAAGGATGAAAACGCAACCCTCCTTTATAAGGTCCAATTGCCGAATTCATTTGAATTCGATATCCTCTATTTACAACTATTTCTCCTTTATCATCAACCCAAGCGACACGAAACATAATAACTCTTTCGGGTTCAACCATTCTTAATAAGATGTTTTTACCGCTATAAATCTCTTGATTAACAATATAAGGTATTACTGCTTCAGCTACTTCTTCTACAGCTTGTAAGAATTCAGGTTCGTTGCTATTTCTCTCTTTTACAAGATCCAAAAAGGCGTCTATTTTATCTTTCATTTAAAACGGTTTTGAATTTACTATAATTATATTGAATTTTAAGACTACAAATATACGATATCTTTAAAAGTAACGTTATTTTTTGTAAAAATTCATAATAAAATTAGTGGTAACTTGGTGGCTATAACAAACTCCATTAAGTCTACCTTTTTTTACATTTAGTCGGATTTTGTTGTTAGTTTATCGAAGTTTGATATATTTGTCATCAAAAGCCTCAATATATTTAGATATTATAGTATGCTTAGCCTTAAATATTTAACTGTAGTTTTCTTTTTCCTTTTAGGAATAAATTTAACGTACTCTCAACTAGGGTTTTCGCACGAAATTGGAGTAATTGTTGGTCCTGTAGAATTTAGATCTGATTTTGGTAGTCGATTTGAAGAAGAAACTAATTTAGGAAACTCTGGAATTGGCATAGGAATCATTCATTATATAAATTTTGCTTATCGTGCAGATTGTAACTGCTATTCTACCGATAATTTTTTTAACGACCATTTTAAATTAAGAACAGAAGTTTCATGGAACAAAACGATACTTGATCACCATGGTTTTTGGGTTCGGCCAGACAAGGTTAGTGACAATGTCGATAGACTTAGAGGTCACCATGGTGTAGCCGAAAATTTTGATATAGGAATGCAGCTTGAATATTTTCCAAAAAGTATTCGTTCTTTCCAGGCTTTTAGTTATAAATTTGCGCCTTTTGTTAGTTTAGGTATTCATTATACTTCATCTACTCCAAAAGCAAGTACCGATTATGTAAGCCCTAATCCTGATGTAATATTTGGAGATATTAGCGATCCAAGAAATTTTTATTCGTATTGGGAACCAGGATCTATTAGACCTAAAAATATAAGTGCTTGGTCTATGGTTACAAGTGTTGGTGTAAGATATAAACTAACAATGCTTTCAGATTTGATGTTAGATCTAAGATGGTAACTATACTTTAGTGACTGGATTGACGGTTTTAATCATCAATTGAGTTATAATAAATTTAACGATTGGTTATTATGGTTGAATTTTGGGTATATCTACTATTTAAACTAAATTTTAATTTAAAGCCTGTTTTAAATCGTTTATAAGATCTTCTATATCTTCAATTCCAACGCTTAATCGTATAAGTGAGTCTACAACGCCTGATTTTTCACGTTCCTCTTTTGGGATACTTGCATGTGTCATACTTGCTGGATGACCAGAAAGAGATTCCACACCACCAAGTGATTCGGCTAAAGTAAATAGTTGTAACTTTTCTACAATCTTAATCGCTTCAGCATAATTATTCCCTTTTGTAGTGAAAGAAAGCATACCTCCAAAATCTTTCATTTGCGTTTTAGCTATATCATGATTTGGATGTGTTTCAAATCCTGGCCAATACACCTTTTCAATTTTAGGATGTGAAGCCAAAAATTCAGCCACTGCTCTTCCGTTTTCACAATGCCTCTGCATTCTAACATGAAGGGTTTTAATGCCACGCAACGCTAAAAAACTATCCTGAGGGCCACAAACTGCTCCACT
>Ga0209554_1001752_pt1 | contig 16029 bp, 14 predicted proteins | sample MarorgKNORR_S2LV_5_FD_188221 | JGI IMG/M metagenome (GOLD analysis project Ga0209554, IMG submission 188221) | Marine microbial communities from the Southern Atlantic Ocean, analyzing organic carbon cycling - Bottom_A/KNORR_S2/LV (SPAdes) (version 2) | ecosystem: Environmental > Aquatic > Marine...
GGCCGGGAACGAGCGCCGCCCACTATGACGACCACGTGGATCACAGGGTTCGAACCCGACGGGCGGCCGAGATACGTGAGTTGGCGTCAGGACTATACAGGTCGTTTCGAGAAAACGCGGTCGGCAGCGTTGTGCCGGTGCTGTGGGAAAACAATGCCCCGGCTACCGGACTGACGGATACGTATCTCCGTGTCCGAAGAAACAGCTCGGACCTTCCGGCCGGAGTGCCGGCCTTTGAGAACGTGATCGAACGTGTGCGGCTCGTGAGGGTGGACGGGGACGTTCTGGTAGGGGAGCCGGTTTAGTACGCTGGGCCAGGATCGGGGATTTCGGGATGTCCGCAGATGTCTGTCATCGGAGAAAGCAAAATGACGCCAGACGCGAAACAGCCGCCCGGCGGAGGGCGGCTGTTTCAAACCCGGTTGTTGCGAGAATGCGAGCCTAGACGGTCGGTACGGGCCTCAGACAGAGCTGATCCCGTCGTCGTTCCAGGTAGGCAGCCACGTGGGTGTATCCGTGCGAGAACACCATCAGCCAACCCTCACGCTCGATGCGATCCAAGAAGCGGCGCTTCTGCTCGAGAGTAGCGTCCGGCCGTCGGTCGTATGCCGTGATGTAAGGCAGGTTGATGTGCGAAGGGGTCGGGACAAGGTCACTCAGGTAGGCGATCTTTTCCGAGCCGAGGTCGATCAGAACGGATTGATGTCCGTCTGCGGGGCCGTCAGTTACGACGGTGTTGATGCCCGGCGCGATCTCTGTGTCGCCGTCCAGGAGGAAGAGTTTTTCGTTTCCCTCGATGAGCTCAAAATCTTCTTTGGCGGTGTAGCCGGTCGAGACGATAGTGCGTTCGTTCGGGGCCTGTAGCCGCTCAAAGGCCGATCGCTGAACCATGATGGTGGCGTTCGGGAAGGTCGGGATCACGTTGCCCTGGCGGTCGAGCCGTGTGATGCCTCCTGCGTGATCAAAGTGCAGGCAGGTGAGCAAGACGGTGTCGATATCACGGACCGTGAGTCCGTTTGCGCGCAGGTTACGGAGGAGCTTGGAAGAACTCAGTCCGTACAGTTCCTTGTTACGTTCCGGGTGGCGTGCGCCTACACCGGTGTCGATCAGGATGTTTCGGTCCGGTGTCTGAATGAGCAGACAGTTGAGACCGAGCCGGACCCGGTTTTTCCGGTCCGGCTTGGAGTCTTTTTCCCAGACTACCTTCGGGATTTGACCGAAGACCAGACCTCCGTCAAGGAGGTAGGAACCGTCACTGATAACTCGCACCTGGATATTGCCTAGCTGCATGATGCCCCCCTGGCTCTGAAGCAACTTGTTGCGGCTCGCCCCCCGCATGACCCGAGATCGACCCCCGTCGACCCTCGCCGGATCCGGCCTGTCGTTGACTTCTTCGTGAATCCTGCCGGTGCAGGCTGAAAAAACGGGAGAAGTCAACGACGTGATTGGCACGCTACTGACGACAGCAATTACTTACTAGATTACTTTAGTACTCAAAAACAAATACTAAATAAGTTTTGAACAAAGTACAAGAACACTCGGTGGCCCGCTCGTCACAGCAACCTGGGATATCGAAGGAGTGCAGCTGACCGGAACGCGTCTACAATGACGCCGCCTCGGGGCTGTAATTAGCCCCTATGGGGCTGAAAGCCTAAGCCAGCGCCCGGTGCCCTGGACCACGTCGGGGTCACATACGCCGAACCTCCTCCGCCCATAGCCGTAAAGGAACGCCCAATGGAACTCTCCGTTGTGACGGGAGACATCACCGCACAGGCGGTAAATGCCATCGTCGTAAACCTGTTTGAGGGCGTGGAGTCGCCCGGCGGCAGCACGGGAGCGGTAGACGCAGCAATCGGCGGCGCCATCACTAGCCTTATCTCAGACGGCGAGATCAAGGGAAGCCGCGGCGAGGTGACGGTGATCCACACATTCGGAGACGCCTACGCGGGATTCGCCCCGGACCGTGTGTTGGTGGCCGGTTTGGGTAAATCAGAAAACTTCGATCTGGACGGCGTGCGATCCGTAAGCGCTGTTGTTGCCCGACGGCTCCGCAGGCTGAATGTCGAAAGCGCTGCGACCATCGTTCACGGCGCTGGTATCGGCGGACTGGATCCTGAGGCTGCTGCTGAGGCGCTTGTGGAAGGTGCGATCCTCGGTTTGTACCGCTTCGACAAATACAGGACGTCCAGCAAGCCCAAATTTGACGAGACCAGGCCGACCACCCTCGCGCTCGTAGAAAACGACGGCTCGAAGGTCCCGGCGCTTGAGGCCGGCATGGCCCGGGCGCAGGCGTTTGCGGGCGCGTCGATAGCCGCACGAGACATGGTCAGCGAGCCGGCGAACGTGCTTCACCCGACGAAGCTCGCCGAGATCGCGACCGGGATCGCATCCGAGGGCGGGATGGCCATCGAGGTTCTAGAGCAGGCGGACTGCGAAGCGTTAGAAATGGGCGCCTACGTTGGCGTTGCGCTTGGCAGCCACCAGCCGCTGAAATTCATCCACATGACTTACGAAGGTGACGCCGCCAACCCGGACAACAACCTGTGGATCGTCGGCAAGGGCATCACGTTTGACTCCGGGGGCATCTCCCTCAAGGGTGGCGCCGGTATGGGTGCAATGAAGGGCGATATGTCTGGAGGGGCCGCAGCGATCGCATCGATGCAGGCCATCGCCACGCTCAAGCCTGTCTTGAACGTCCACATGGTGTGCGCCGCAACGGAGAACATGCCGGGCGGCGGCGCTCAGCGTCCGGGCGACGTGGTGATAGCGATGGGCGGCAAAAGCATCGAGGTGGACAACACAGACGCAGAAGGCAGGCTGACACTGGCGGATGCAATAGGTTTCGCAAAATCCCACGGCGCAAAAAAGATCGTCGATATCGCGACGCTGACCGGCGCAATGGTCGTGGCGCTTGGCATGGGTCACTCGGGCGCGTTCAGCAACGACGATGAGCTCGTCGAGCAGATGATCGCCGCCGGGAACACGAGGGGCGAACCGATCTGGCGCATGCCGCTCGACCCGATCACAAAGAAGCAGAATCGGTCGGACATCGCCGATCTCAAGAACACGGGCGGGCGTGGGGCGGGTTCGATCACCGCTGCGCACTTCATCGCCGAGTTCGCCGGGGACACGCCCTGGGTTCACCTGGACATCGCCGCCACAAACATGGGCCGCTCTGTGCACGACTGGGAGCCGACGGGTGCGACCGGGGTTCCGACACGTGCACTGATTCAACTGGCGCTGGACCTGGGTTCTTAGTCGTCGAACGGCTTATCCCCGCCGCCACCCCAACTTGTTGCTGCCGCCACCAATTCAAATGAGGAGACTAATTCCATGACCGAACGGTCCATGAGCCCCGTCCACGTGGACGACGCAGTTCTGGAGGAGTTCAAGAATTTGCCAGTCGCCACCATCTGGGGCGCCGTGCAGAGCACACTCGGCGTTCCATTTCCGTTCATGGAAGGCGTCAACCTGATGCTGGCTCCAGGCGGCAAACGGCTGGCGGCGAGGGCCCGAACACTTCGATACCACCCGATTCGGGTTGATCTGATCGCCGATGTCCGCGACAACGAGAACTCGCCGGAGTACCGGGCGATGGGTCGTTGTGGGCCCGGTGACGTGCTCGTGGCTGACCAGCAAGGCGTTCGCTACGCCGGGATTGCCGGAGACGTGAAGCTATTGCAACTGAAGATGAACAACGCAGAGGGCCTCGTCACGGACGGAGCCATTCGAGACCTGAGCGTTCTTCGTGACGAGAACTACGACCTGATCGTGTACGCACAGGGTCGTACCGCTTACGGTCAAGGTCCGTGGGGTGAGCCGGCCGAGGAGAACATCGACATCCAGTGTGGTGGCGCACTCGTCCGTCCGGGCGACGTTATCGTGGGCGATGAAGACGGTGTCGTCGTGGTGCCATCGTGGTTTGCAAAAGAGTGTCTTGAGATCACGAAAGAGCACGAGGACGCCGAGGCATGGGTGAAGGAGAAGACCGTGGCGGAGAACGGCATCCCGGGCAAGTACTACGGCAACAACCTGATGGAAAACTACCGTAATCGGGACAAGTAACATCTCCATAGATTTTCTCTGAACTAAGTTTAGATCATCAATAATTATAGCAATAGATAACGCTAAAAACACGATAAGAAAGTGAGGGTTAAGAATAAATGGCAGATCGCTCATTCACACCCGTAGACGTGCCGGATAGTGTCCTCGCTCGATTCAAGAAACTTCCCGTCGCGACCATCTGGAGTCACGTCGTAAGAGACGCCGGTGTGGCCCTGCCGTTCATCGAGGGCCTGACCCTTTACACGCCGGGCATGGAACGGCTCGCCGCCCGTGCCCGCACCCTCAGGTTTCTGCCGCCACGTCCGGACCTTCTATCGGAAGTGGCTTCCGGAGAGCACGCTCCTGAGTACGTTGCGATGGGTCGATGTGGCCCGGGCGATGTGCTCGTGTGCGACATGATGGGTAACACGGACGCTTGCATCTTTGGGGATGTGAAGGCGCTTCAGCTCAAGATGAACAAAGCTGACGGTATCGTGACCGATGGCAGCATGCGTGACCTGGATGTGATGGAGGATGAGGGGTACAACCTGATCGTGTACGCACGAGGTCGGACTCCGTACGCGTCAAACCCGTGGGCGCACCCCGCAGAGGAGAACACACAGATCCAGGTTGGCGGCGTGCTCGTGCGTCCGGGCGATGTGCTGGTGGGCGACGGCGACGGCGTGGTTGTGGTGCCGTCGTGGTATGCGGAGGAGTGCGTTCAGATCGTCGAGGATCACGAATCGGTCGAGGCTTACGTGAAGATGAAGATCGAGCGGGACAACGTTCCCCCGGGACGCTACTACCCGCCGTCTCCCGAGATGTGGGAGGAGTGGCGCCAGAGCAGGTGAACCTGCACCTTATCCTCGCGGGGCGTTTGTTCTGGCGGCAGGGTTATTTCTCGCGGTTTTTGCTGTCTAGCAGATCGCGGTAGGGGCAGCGCTTGCCCTGCCCACGTTCGTACAGCGACCGCGTGCTGAGGCGCTCGAACGGCGAATTGCCGCGTTTACGCCTCGTAATCCGGGCGTTCGGAGATTGAGGCGGTGTCGCTCGGGTGATAACCTGAGTGGTGTCGCTTCTTCGAGAGATCGTTGAGGCGGTGCTATGCGTGCCGTAATGGCTTCCCCGTGAGGGGCGCGATTGGCGATGCAACGTGGTGGGCGTAGTGTAGTGGTTAACACGTCAGGTTGTGGCCCTGAAGATCGAGGGTTCAATCCCCTCCGCTCACCCCAGCATCGACTCAAGTTTTCCAGGCGGGTCCTTCTCCGAAAGGGCCCGTTTTCGTGCGTGGACGTGACCTGGCCGCCCCTTCCGGGCATAAGGCGCGTACCCGGAGAGATGAATGACAGGAACGACTCGTCCGGATGTGCCGTCCGGGATAACGGTACGCCGGTGGGGCGCCGGGAACGGCGACGGTCTGGTCATCGATATCAACACCAACGGCGGACCTCTCGTCCACGGCATCGGCGTGGAGCCTCCGGCGGACGCATCTCGTGCCAATGGCCCCACGTGGGCCTACGTGATTGAGGACGACGGCGTAACGCTGATCGACCCCGGTCATCTCGGGTCGTTTGATTTCCTTGCCGACGGGCTGAACGTGCTCGGGATGAAACCGTCTGACGTCGATCGAATGGTCGTTACGCACGGCCACTGGGATCACGATGGTGGGGTGGCCGAGTTCGCAGACGCATCGGGCGCCGAGTTCTGGGCGCATGAGTTGTGGGCGGCATACTCGCCGTATTCCTACGGGCAACTTTTACGGGCGGACAAATCTCCGCTGCGGATCGAGATGACTCGCATCGGCGAACGCATGCGTGACACCGGGCCTCGGACGTATGGCGGCTCCGTCAGCAAGTCCAGTGGCAACAGCGAGCCGGGCAACTCCGAACGCAAGTCGGATGGAAGCGGCCGCGATAACTACGAGTCGATGCGGTCCGCCATGAAGGTAGATCGCGGGCTTGTCGACGGCTTCAAGCACGGGTCGATCGAGTACCTGCACACGCCGGGACACTGGCCGGACGAGATGACCATCAGGCTCGGGAATCTGATCTTCACGGGCGACCACATCCTGCCTGAGATCACGCCACATCCTTCGATGGCGTACAGCCACCCTGCGGGCCTATCCGCAAGCCTTCCAAGTCGCTACAAGAACCCCGGCGACGTGTGGGGGTTGATGGCATATCTGAAGTCGCTCCATCGCGTGTGCCAGCTGGGACACGGGCTGACGGTTATGCCGGCGCACAGGTTGTTCAACCGGGACCAGTTCCGAATGACGGATGAGCGGCGGGCCGCCGAGACGATTGCGTTCCACCTGGAGCGTTGTGACGCGCTGGTGAAGGCGATCGAGGATGGGTATACCGATCTGGAGCCGGCGACCCGGGAGTTGTTCTCGTACCGGCCGTTGACCGATAGCTATCACCTGATGTCGGCGGCTTCTGAGACCATCTCACATGTTGAATTGCTGGAAGAGACCGGCGATATGGTTGTACACGATGTTGAGGATGGGGATGGGGTGCGCCTAGAATTGACGGGTAGCCGCCACTACCGGGACGTGATCGGGGAGTTGATCCCTGACTAGATGTCGCCGGAGGACCGGTGACCGATGGTCGCTAAAGCGGCCCAGTACCTGACAAGCGCCCGTAGCTCAGCGGATAGAGCACCAGGCTTCGAACCTGGGTGTCGGGGGTTCAAATCCCTCCGGGCGTACCAGGCCAATGTCTTGGATTTATTTGGATCGCTCCGGTTGTTGAACGAGGCTTGCCTCGCTTTCCACTGTTACTGATTTGTGGTGCGGCAAGGCCCCTGCACTCGACGATTAACTTTCGCCGACCAGGTTGGGGATGACATCCGATGATCGTTGTAGTTGAGGGGCCGAGCGCGGCCGGGAAGACGACCTGGTGTCGCACTCATTTTCCGGACCAGACCGTCTGGGAACATTCAGTGTCGGACTCTGCTCAAGCTCCAGACCGGGAGAAGGGTCCGATCGGTACGGCGGAGTACTGGTCCGAGAAAAATCGGACGAGATGGCGCCTCGCCCTTGAGATGGAAGCCAGGTACGGATTCGCAATCTGCGATACCGATCCATTCAAGCTTCACTACGTATGGACCCTGTGGCGAAACGGCAAAGGCGGGCGGCGCGATGTGGACTACGAAGCGCAGTTCAAACGAGAGATGTTTGCCGCGGGTGAGCTGGGGATCGCAGATCTTTTTCTCGTATCACTGCCAGATGTCGAGACGCTGCGTCGGCAGAAAGCCCGAGATGCAAGCCGTCAGCGCGGGCACTTTGAGCTGCACACACAGCTTACTGAACGGCTGCGCGATTGGTATCAAGCGATTTCTACCGAGGATCCCTCTCGGGTTGTTTGGTCGCATCCGGAAGGCGGTCTCACAAGGGATCAGCTCGCGATGGGTGTGCGCGATGAGCGGACCGGAGTGGAACTGTTCGATCGGATTGTCGATTTGTTGCCAGATTAGCCTGACTGACTACCGGACGATTTACCGGTGGCGTGAGATCATGGGTTCCCGTCTCATTGGCGCGTGATGGCTGGATACCCCAATCACCATCATGCGAACTTTCCAGTTGTATCAAAAACGACAATACGGTTGTTCACACAGCACAAGCTCGATCCCGACCGTTCGATAGCGCGTATCAGGCTCTGAACGGCACTGCCAGGGGAGCATGTGGTCGTCGTCTATCGGTAAGCTGTTGCCCGCAATTGCCGGAATGCCCGTTCTTCAAGAGCCCCAAGACGTGGGCGAGTGTGAGTGTCAGGAAAAGGGCCCGCTGGCGGCACAGCATGGCTTCATATAGCGTGGTCAGAATTTTTAGTGGGGGAACACATGAATTCAGACGGATCGAGCACACCGACGAATCCTGAGTGGAGCGGACGGCCAGTTTACGGCTACGACTCTGACGAGGTTGGAGGAACATACTCCAGTCGCGAAGCGGGGCGTGTGGCGGACTTCCTGCTTCCGCACCTCAAGCCGGGAATGAGCTTGCTTGACTGCGGTTGCGGGCCAGGTTCGATCACCTTCGGGCTTGCCGAGGCGGTGTCCCCCGGGCGTGCTATCGGTGTCGATCTTGAGCCGAACATGATCGAGCAAGCAAAGGTGCTCGCAGAGCAGAACGACGTCGACCACATCGAGTTCCAGGTAGCCGATATTTACGACCTGCCGTTTGAGGATGGACAGTTCGACGTCGTGTTTTCGTCCGCCGTTCTGGAACACCTCGCCGATCCCGTCGCTGCGCTCAAGTCGATCCGCCGCGTGCTCAAGCCGGGCGGTATTGGCGCAATCATCCGGACCGACTGGCGTGACCCTTTCATCGTCCCCCAGAACGCATCGCTGGCAAGGTTCCTGGAGCTGTTCGAGGGTGGATTCAATCGATATGGCGGTTCGCTAAATAACGGACGGATGCTCAGATCGCAGATGCAGGAGGCGGGGTTCGAGATGGTCGAATTTCAGGCCCGAATCGGCAACTACACCGACTCTGAATCTGTGGGTGGAGTTATCGAAGGCTACATCTCGTGGATGGAGAATCTCCCGCTCTTCCAGGAGTCGATCCAGCTCGGTCTGACCAGTGAGGCGGAGTTGGATTCGATCAAAAGCGGTATGCGTGACTGGTACGCCGATCCCGATGTGTATTTCGCCAACGCCCACACATATGGGATGGGGCGGGCGTAGGTTCTAGCAGGCCGGCCGCGGTTCGCGAAACGGGTGTCCTTCGAGGGACTCAGGACACGGCTTATCCTGATTGTTGAAACAACACGTTCTAGGTTCTCAGATGGAAATATGTCATTCCGAAGCAGGCACGCGAGGAATCTCCCGGCCGGTGTTGCGTCACGTTTATGGCCTGCGAATTGCCTGATTAATAGTAGGAGCGTCCGGGTCGATTGGCATCGACCCCTGTGCGGGTAGTCAGCCGCCCCTAAGGTGTGTTGGTTTACGCGCGTATTTGTGGCGTGTAGTCGAAGAAGACTGCCTTGACGAAGATGACAAATTTCTGACAAACCGGGATTGTGCTGGCGGACCGGCACGCTCGCGCCTCTGGTGTTGATCCAAGCTGTCGGCAATCTAAGGCACAGCTCACGATGAGCGACGACGACAGTCGGGGCATAGTGACCTCGGCGTATCAAGCACTTGCGCGGGGCGACGACGACGCCTTTATCCAACGCCTGGCAGACCATGTGGAATGGATAGTTCCGGATCCAACAGACCATCCGTCGACGGGCACGCATATTGGCAAAGAAGCGCTGCTGTTGATGTTCGCCCGGTTCGCCCGGTTCGGCGCGTTCGCTGAACTTCTCAGTTTGGAGATCGAGCAGGTTGTGGGAGATGGTGAGGTCGTTGTCGTACTGGGACGTGAGCGCTGGAAAGTGAAAGCGTCTGGGCGTGAGTTTGAGACGATCTGGGCGAACGCCGTTACTGTCGACGATGGGTTGATCACACGGGTTATCGTCTACGCCGATACCTCAAACGAAACGGCGGCGTTCTCTGGCGCGTGACGCCTGGAAGCGCAGATCACACGAAGGGCTGCGACGGTAATCCGTCACAGCCCTTTGTTGTGTTATGACCGGGTAAATGATCAAACGGGGTCTGAGACCTCGTCCTGAGAGGTCGATTCTCCTCCCCGTTAGTGTCCGAATCCGCCGTGCCGCCGACCGTGGTGACCTTTGTCGTCGTCGGTGTTGCGCTGGTCTTTTCGCCACGTTCGGAAGCTATCGGCTGAGGCTGGTCGGAGATCCAGCCACTCGGTTATTTCGTCCGCCTCAAGTTGAGTGATGAGCTCCTGAGACACAAGGTCAGCTAGGAATGCCTCGGTCTCTCCAGCCTGTACTGCTGACCGGAGGCCGCGGTGCTTGATGTTGTGAAGGGCGTCGGGCTTTCCGGCAAACCAGTCGCTGATCGCATCAGCTTCAGCCTGCGTGATCACATCCGCTTCGACCGCCTCCGCCAGCCGGTCCGCTATCCGCTGACTTTTGGCTTCCGTATGGGCCTGTGACATTGCCGAAGATACTTCATCTGTACTTAGCCCGAGGATCTCGGCCACGCGATCTACGATGCCGGAATGTCGATCTGATGATCGATGATCGGCGCTCGCTACTGCGGCTCCTCCGACCAACGCCAACATGGCAACCGCGGCGACCATGAGCAAGATGATTCGTTTTCTCATATACATCTCCGGATGCGGGCAGGATTCCCCGAAGTTCAATCGCACAGATCTCTAATCGGTGATATTAATGACCGATTATCAAGAATTTATGAACGACGCTGGATCGTATTGGCGGAGACGCGTTTGGCGATCAATCGAATCCTGGATCCTCCCGCCAATGGGACGCCTGCGTGAACATGTCCTTGAACTCCGTCTTACGGTCCTGAACCAACCACGAAGATTCGATGGCGTTCAGGATCAACTGTCGTATCTCGTCAGGCGTGAATGCCAGCTCGCTCATGAGCGCCGCGTAGTCCCCGGTAAGTGAGTTCCCGAACATTGCCGGGTCGTCGGAATTGACCGACACCAGAACGCCCTGGTCCAGGAACTGCCTGATCGGGTGGGCCGTTATGGAATCCACCACACCGGTCGCCACGTTCGAAAGCGGACACATCTCGATGGGCAGCTGTGTTTCCGCCAGGTGTCGCATTAGTTCAGGATCTTCGATGGCGCGTATGCCATGTCCGATCCGCTCCACTTGTAGCGTATTTATGGCGCCCCAGACACTCTCCGCCCCCGCCGCTTCACCGGCGTGCGCTGTGGTGTGAAAACCACTGTTCCTCGCCCGGCTGTACAGATCGGTGAACAGTTCTGGGGGATACGCGTGTTCCGATCCGCCGAGTCCTATCCCGATGAGGCCAAGCGATCGCAGTTCTGATAGTTCATCAAGCACGCCCGATGCGTAATCCGGGCCGACGTCTCGCACGAGATCGGGGATCAGCGCCACTTCAACGCCAGTAACGCTATCCAGACCAGCGCGGACGGCTTCAATCATTCGGCCCGTGTTGAGACCCCCTTGTTTGAATCGGCTGGGGGAGAAAAAAGCCTCTATGTACTTAATGTTCTCGGTCTTCAGGGCGCGGGCGACGGCGGCGCTGAAGAACTCGAAGTCGTCGTACTCCCGGAGAAAGCTGTTCTTCCAGATCCATAGCTCGATGAAGTGAGGGAAGTCCCGGAACTTGAAGTACTTCCGAAGTGCGGCCTCGTCTGGAATCAGCGGGTCGCCGCCGTACTTCTGCACTATCTCCCACAGCGCTGGGATTGGGATTGCGCCTTCGAGGTGCAGATGTAGCTCTACCTTTGGCAGGCTATGGCACCAGTTGGTGATATTTATGTGGGTTGGTGTCATATGGACGTGGATTGCGGGTCTGCGGGTCATGACTTCTCCATCACCCGCTGAGAGAAGGGAAGCGTTGTTGCGGGACTCATACTTCGAGAGCCTCAGTATGGGTTACTGCGGTGGGGTGGGCTCAGAATAATTACAGAGTTCCCGAGCCGAGTTGGGGGTAGATGTCCGGGTAGATGTGGCCGGGGACGTATGGGTAATCCTCGAACTTGGATTCATCGATCTCTATCCCGAGTCCCGGCCCGTCGGGTATAGCAAGCTTGCCGCCAATTACATGATCGAGATCGAAGACCGGGTCTTTCAGGATGTCGTCCCGCAAAGGCTGATACTCCGAGCCGTCGTACTCCAGGATCACCTCGTCGACCATCGACGCGAAGTGCATATTTGCGGCCTGGCCGACCGCTGTCAGACCGCCGATGTGCGGGAAGACCCGGATGTCGTTCGCCTTCGCAAGCCCGACCACCTCCAGACACTCGAGCAGTCCGCCGCAGACCGTCACGTCCGGTTGCCAGTAGTCGGCGGCGTTGTGATCGGCCAACTCCTCGAACTGATGCACCGAGTACACGCGCTCTCCAACCGCGATCGAGACCGGAGACGCCGCAGCAAGGCGCGATAGCCCTTTTATCCAGGTCTGGGGTATCGGCTCCTCGAACCAGAACACGTCCAGATCGCCCATGTGTTTTGCGATTCTTATCGCAGACTCGACGCCGTAGTTGCAGTAGGCGTCCACCATAAGTTTGATATCGGGACCGATGTGCTGCCGCACGCCCTCCACCTGTTTCATGTCCTTTGCAGCGCCCGATGCGATGCGTGTCTTGACACCCACGAACCCGAGTTCCAGCGCCTGGTCGAAGAACTGTCCGTGCCACGCCGCGTCCTTCTCCGGGAACGTGCTTCCGGTCATGTACAGCGGGATGGCGTCCACAAGTTTGCCACCAAGTAGCTCGTGGATCGGCACCCCGAGCGCCTTGCCCTTGATGTCCCACAGCGCCGTCTCCATCGCACCTATGACCTGGGCAGAGATGCCGTTCACGCCGAGCCACGGGTTCAGGTAGCGCTCCATCTCTTTCTTGCGGAGCCGGATTTCGAACGGGTCTTTACCGAGCAGCATCGGGGTCAGAATGTCATCGACCATTGTCTTCATCACCGTGGGGTAGAAGTGACCGTACGAAGTCGAAGCCTCGCCGTACCCAATGATCCCGGAATCGGTCTGTATTCGGACCAGCGCGAAGGCCCGGCTCAGGACTGGTGCGTCCTTCTGGTACCCAAGGGGGATGACCCTGATCGACTTGATATTCACGGGTTGATCTCTCTCTGGAATGTGTTGGGTTTGGCTGGCAAAATCGTGGTCACAGGATGTGTTTCAACGGAGAGCACAGTATGCCCGCTAACCGTGGTGGATCGACCTTCCGAAACCGCTTGAGTTCTCAAGTGAACAGTCGCTACGATCATCCGCCGGTCTTTTTGATCCCGACCTGAAGGGTGGACTAGATTTCGAAACGGATGTGCCCAATGAGTTCCACCGACGATGAGCAGCGGATATCGAGGACCGAGGGTCGCGGCTTGTTCGGGCTGGACGTGCCGGGCTACGACTCGATCCGTCCTGAGTATCCGGCAGCTGTATATGAGCGCCTTCAGGAGGTGTGTGGGCTTGCCTCTGGGACGTGGACACTTGAGATCGGCGCAGGTTCAGGTCTTGCGACCCGTGAGTTGATTGCGCTTGGCGCGAATCCGCTTGTGGCCATTGAGCCAGATCAGGCGCTGGCAGATCAACTGCGACACGTTGTCAACTCGACCGACGCCCGGGTCGATGTCCATGTGGCGTCGTTTGAAGAATTCATGCTTCCGGACCACACGTTTGACCTGGCCGTCGCTGCGACTTCATTCCATTGGGTTGATCCGTCGGTAGGACTGGCGAAAGTGCGAAGCGTCCTTCGGCCGGGCGGAGCGTGGGCGATGTGGTGGAACGTGTTCGGAGACCCGGATCGGGACGATCCATTCCACGATGCAACGCACGGTCTCATGGCCCCGCTACATCAGAGCCCTTCGGCGGGTGAGTCTGGAAAGCCGCCGTATTCGCTGGATACTGAGACACGGATGGGGGAGCTGTCTGCCGCCGGATTTGAGCGTATAGATCATCGGCTCATGCGGTGGTCGGTTGTTTATGGACCGGATGAGATTCGGGCACTGTACGGGACGTTCTCGTCCGTTAACCGGCTTCCCGGTACCGAACGTGAAGATCTCCTGGATGCGCTGTCCGAGATCGCAAAAAACCAGTTCGGCGGGGCCGTTGAACGCCACATGGTGACATCGATGTAGACCTCCTTCCGGCCCCCGCTGGACTGAGCTGTTCCATATGGAGATCAGGCGTCTCTTGACCATCGAATTATCGATAGATGATTGTCTGACCCGGGGAATCACATGTAGGGTGTTCTGAACAGCGCGGGAGAATTGGTTGGGAGGCAGCGAGCCACGTGCGCCGCATCACGGCGACGTGGCACGGTATGCGAAAGGTCTGGCGATGTTTGCGCTCGGGATACTCCTCCTCGTAATTGGACCCCTGTTTCTACTCATGCCCCACCAGATGGCGCGGCTTGGAAGGCCGTCGTCCAGGAGCGGGCGCGAGCGATACGAGCAGCGCTTGCGGAGGCGTGGTGTGCCGTTGGGCAGGGATGAAGAGACTGACGTGAGCAGGGCGCGCGAGCGGATTGCCGGCCTGGTGCTGACCGTGATCGGGTTGCTACTTTTGTTTCTCGGGTAGTTGTGGGGAACGCCCTGTGAGTGGGCGTGGCAAGCGTCGCCCCTACGGTTTTGTTTACGGCGTTGGTGAATTCGGTTTGATGGCCTCAGGACGATCTATTTGAACTCCGTTTTCGATATTCCCTGTGTGACCACACGTGGTTAGAGCCGGTATTGAGCCCGCTCGCCTGGAGTTCCTACGGGACTTCCCGTTGTTTGCCGGCACCACCTCGCTGGACGAGCTGCGAGCGCGTGGTTACTCCCAGCTCGATGAGCAGGGGCATGTGTACCTGGACTACACCGGCGGCGGGCTGTACGACGTGGCACAGATCCGGGCGCACGCAGCAATGCTTGAGTCGTCGGTATTTGGCAACCCTCACTCAACAAACCCGACCTCTGAGCTCAGCGGTCGATATATCGAGAAGCTGAGGGCGTCCGTCCTGGATTTCTTTAGCGCGGACCCCGATGAGTACATCGCCATTTTCACGGCCAACGCCACCGGGGCGATCAAGCTGGTCGGAGAGGCATACCCGTTTGCTCCGGGCGATCGTTACCTCCTGACTTTCGACAATCACAACTCCGTAAACGGCATTCGCGAGTTTGCGCGGACAAAAGGCGCTGAGATCACGTACGTGCCCGTCGTGCCGCCCGAATTGCGGCTGGACGAGGCAGGGCTGTTGAAACAGCTGGAGGCGGAGTCGCCAAAGGGATCTGGGAATGGCTCTGGGCAGCACAAACTTTTTGCGTACCCTGCGCAGTCCAACATGTCGGGCGTTCAGCACTCGCTTGAATGGATCGATGTGGCGCACAAGAACGGCTGGGACGTGATGCTGGATGCGGCTGCGTTTGTCCCGACGAACCGGCTCGACCTGTCAAGGTACAAGCCGGACTTTGTGCCGCTGTCCTTCTACAAGATGTTTGGCTATCCCACCGGCGTCGGCGCGCTGATCGCACGACGTGAGGCGTTGGAGAAGCTGGACCGGCCGTGGTTCGCCGGCGGGACGATAACGATTTCGTCCGTTCAGGCAGGACAACACTATCTGGCGGAGGGTGAGGCGGCGTTTGAGGAGGGGACGCCTAACTACGCAACGTTACCGGCGGTAGAGATCGGCCTCGATCACTTGCGCGAGATCGGGCTCGAGATTATCCATGACCGGGTGGCGGCTTTGACCGGGTGGCTGCTTCAGCAACTAACACCGTTGCGTCACGCCAACGGCAGCCCCCTGGTGCGGATATATGGGCCTACGGGCACGAAGGCCCGGGGCGGCACAATCGCTCTGAACTTCTATGATCCCAACGGGAAGCTGGTCGATCACCGGGCGGTCGAGTCGCTGGCGAACGGCTTCACGATCTCCCTGCGCACCGGCTGTTTCTGCAATCCCGGCGCGGGAGAGATAGCGCACGGCCTCACTGAAGACGAGCTCAAGGCGGCGTTCTCTGACCGGGACCGGATGACCTTCGAGCAGTTTCTGGAAGCGCTGGAGCGGGACGGCGACAAGAGCGCCGGATCGGTGCGCGTGTCATTTGGGCTGGTGTCCACGTTTGACGACGCGTACGCCTTCACACAGTTTGCGCGGACCTTTCTCGATCAGCCTTCGCCGAGAAATCAGGGGCTTCCCGTCTAGACGGCCTATTCGTCGGCGTCCATGTTCTCTCGCTCGGCTGCCCATTCACGCGCTCGTCTTCGGGCGGCCTGTGGTGTCGGCGCGCTGAGCCCGCGTCGACGGAGGTCCAGTGCCGCATCGATCTGTTCTTCAGACCTGAGTGCCCGGGAGCGCATGTTCACCTCAAACGCCTCGATGTTCCCGGTGAACGCGTTCTGCCAGCCGACGGTGCGATCAAAAGCAGGCGACGTGTCCAGCCGCCCGACATCGTTGAAGCTGTCCATGAACTGAAGATCGGCGACGGT
>Ga0209554_1001755_pt1 | contig 15999 bp, 13 predicted proteins | sample MarorgKNORR_S2LV_5_FD_188221 | JGI IMG/M metagenome (GOLD analysis project Ga0209554, IMG submission 188221) | Marine microbial communities from the Southern Atlantic Ocean, analyzing organic carbon cycling - Bottom_A/KNORR_S2/LV (SPAdes) (version 2) | ecosystem: Environmental > Aquatic > Marine...
GATGGGCCGGCCGTACATGATTGCCCTGGGGTTGAGGCAGGCGTGCTTCCGGAACGCCAGCGCCACCGCTCCGTACTGACGTTCGGTGGTTCCGAACTCATACATGTGGCGGCGGGCCCGGAGAGCGCTGGACTGGCCTGGCACCAGCAGCCCGTAGGGTTCGGTGAAAGCGGCATTGCCCTCGCCCCGGCGAGTCGTGACCACCCCAGAACCGTAACGCGCCCCGGAACGCCCATTCACGGAACGGTAAATAACGACATTGTTGGCTAAACCACGGGATACGGCCATCGCGGCCTGAATCACCAGACCGCAGGCAGCGCCGCCCAGGGGTCCCAGCTCGCCGTAATAGCGTAGGTACGGAATACCCAGGCAAGCAGCCAACTCTCCCTGGGGAGTGGAATCCGCGGTAAACTTGACGATGCCATCAATGTCCTTAGGCTCCAGACCGGCATCGGCGATGGCTGTTTTGGCTGCCTCTACAGCCATGCTCAACTCGGACCTTCCCGAGTCACGGTTATAGACGGTTTCGCCTATCCCGACGATTGCGGCCTGGTCTTTCAAACTTTCCAAGTTACCTACCTCCAACAGGCGTCGCCGTCTTGCTTTAGCCTTTGGATTGGCTTCGATCCGGGCGTGTGTATTCTACGCCGGGCCGGTCACTTGACGAAATGCGTGGTCGAGAATATCGGCCGCCAAGTCCATCTGGTCTTCGGTGGTGGTAAATGGGGGCACGAAACGGAACACCGATCCCCGTCGGCGCACGCTCAATATAAGCCCAGTCTCCAGGCAAATGCGTCCGATTTCTTGTCCGGCTTCGTAAGCTGGTTCCTTGGTTACTCTGTCCTCCACCAGCTCGATGCCCTGGAGCAAGCCCTTACCCCGAATGTCACCGATCATGCTGTGCCGCCGGGCCAACTCTTCCAAGTGGGCCCTCCAATAAGCGCCAATGCTCTTGGCCACATCCACCAGAACCTCTTCCAGAATAATGTCGATGCTGGCAATGGCGGCATTGCAGGGTAAAGGATCATTGGAGTGAGAGTGGCCGACCACAAAGCCCGTCTCCGCCACCCTCTCTTCAATCTCGTCGGTGGTCACGGCGGCGCTGATGGCTATGCCGCCGCCAAAGTGCTTGGACACTGTGAAAATGTCGGGCACGACTCCTTCTTGCTCGAAGGCCCACATCGTGCCCAGTTTGGCCAGTCCGGTCTGGGCCTCATCCACGATCAAAAGGGCGCCCCGTTGCTCGCATTTCTTTTTCAACTCCTGCAGCCAACCTTCGGGCAGATCGATCACCCCGCCTGCGCTGAATAGAGGCTCAGTAATCACTGCGGCCAACTGACCCGCAGCTTGGGCGTCAAGCAGTTCAAAACTGGAGTTCAAGCAACTGAAGTCGCAGGACGAACGCTCCTGACAGAAGGCACACCGGTACTTATAAGGCGCGAAAATGGGGTAGTTTCCCGGCGCGTAAGGACCGTACCCCTCGTGCCACCCGGAGAAAGTGACCGCACGGGTGGAGTCGTTCATTCCGTGGAAGCTGACTGCGGGGCTGGCCACCTCGTAGCCTCCGGTGTAGCGTTTGGCGATGGCCATTGCAGCTTCATTGGCATCGCTTCCTGAGGTCAGGAACATGCTGCGGTTCATCCCCGGCGGCGAGATTTCGGCCATGCGGCTGGCCAAGATAATCTCCCGGTCGTTGAACATGCTCATGTGGCTGTGGATCAGTGTTTCGGCGCTCTCCTGAAGCGCTTGGATGATGCGTGGGTGGTTGTGTCCCAGTGCGGCGCACATCTGGCCCGAGTTGAAATCCAGATACTCCTTGCCGTTGACGTCCCGCACCACGGAGCCCCGGCCCCAGACCATGATCGGACCGGACACGGCGTTTCGGTCCATGCGGCTGCGGAAACTGAACTTCCGGGCCATGTCCAGAAGCTCTTCCTCAGAGTACTGACTGGTCACAAGGACGCCTCCTTTCCTGCACCTTCACTAGGGGTTGGCCTCGACGTCCGCCAGAAACTCCATCACCCGATGGACGTATTTTTCCGGAGCTTCCGAGTGAGGGGCCACCTCGGCCCATCGGCAGTTGGGAATCAGGCGATGCACCTGCTGGGCGACGCCTCGGGGATGAATATCGTTATTACCGGGCATGATCATGGTTGGGGTATGAATGCTCTTCAGGGTCTTTTCTGTCATACCCAGAGACAGATACGGCCCGTCGAATAACGCATAGATGGTATCCCGCATTACCTGAACGAAATCCTGGGGGTCCATGTCTTCCAGCGTCTTACGATACTCCGGGTCGTATTGGGCTCGCTCCGGAGTAAAGGGAGAAAACCGGTCGTCGGCATCGAAGGCGTCAACCGCCGCCGTTATACCTTGGTTCAATGCCATATCCGCGCTCTTGAACAGTTTCATCGCCAAGTAAGAGTCGCAAATGACACCGCCGGCGATGTTGGATGGGAATATGGCCCTAACTCGCTCGGGGTAGCGCATGGCGCAGCCGAAGGAGATGGCGGCCCCAAAAGACCCACCACCCAGGTACGTTTCGTCTATACCCAGCACGTCCATGAGCCCCATCACGTCCTGGCAGACCATATCCCAAGTCTGCACCACCAATGGACTGATGGACTGCCCGCCGAACCGCCGATCGTAGGTGATGACCCGGTGCTCCCGGGACAATTCCTTCATCACCGGCCCGTACCCTGCCAGCGTACCCTGAAGCCCTCCGGCGGAAAGGATGATCGGAGGCCCGCTTCCCGCCTCTTCGTAGTAGATCTCCGCGCCGTTGACCTTTGCGCTGGGCATGGTTTACACCCCATTTCAGGATAAGCCGAAAGACTTGAATCGGTAAAATTCGCATAGACAGGGCGATCAGGCGACCCTGATTTTACACCTTTCCGGCTCCGATGCCCATGAGGCAGCCCGGCGTAGCTTGCGCCAGGCCGATGGTGGCTCCATCATGAGAACGTCGTCGATTTTGGAGATTAAAACGTTAAGGAGGCAGATTGTGGCAACGCTGGACGAATATGCCAATAAGTACCAAAGTGTGCGCATGGAGCGCAGGGACGGCATCCTTCAGATCACCCTGCATACCAACGGGGGCAGCCTGCAATGGGGTGGCACGCCGCACGAAGAACTGCCCCAGGCGTTCCACGACATAGGCAGCGACAGAGAAAACAGGGTGGTTATCATGACCGGCGCCGGCGATACCTTCACCGGTCCTCCGGGAACCAGGGAGTCCCGGCCTAAGCGGTCGCCGAGCCAATGGGACAAGACCTATTGGGAAGGCAAGCACCTGCTGATGAACCTATTGGACATTGAAGTTCCCATGATCAGCGCCATCAACGGCCCGGCGTTGAGGCACTCTGAACTGCCCCTGCTTTGCGACATAGTGCTGGCCTCAGAAAATGCGTCATTTCAAGACTCGGGACATTTCATCAACGGATTGATTCCCGGCGACGGGATGCATGTCATCTACCCCATGTTGCTGGGATTGAACCGGGGCAGGTATTTTCTGTTGACTGGGCAGACCATTGACGCCCAGAAAGCCTTGGAACTGGGCTTGGTCAGCGAGGTTTTACCCAGGGACGAGTTGCTGCCACGGGCATGGGCTTTGGCGGAGCAGTTGGCCCAACAATCGCCATTAGTGTTGCGCTACAGCCGGGTCCTGTTGACCCAATACGTTAAACGGATGATGCATGAGCTTTTGGGCTACGGTTTGGCTCTTGAAGGGCTGGGATCGGCGGACTCCATGGAGGAACAGAGTTCCCCAGCATCTTAGCGAAGCGTGACTCCCAGCCGCCCCTTCACAACTGGCGGTCGCAATGCCTAAATATTGGGTCTTGACACGTTAGGGCAAGGTGAATAGATTACCCTTGACGGGAAAAATCCACCCAATCGTCGCCTGGCTGCTTGATTCCAACCATTCGATAAGTGAGGAAACCCATATGACCACCACAGTCGACCGGCAAGACGCAAGCCCCCAACAATACCGGGTTATCGGCACAAGGCCCATTCGCCACGATGGATTAGAAAAGGTGACCGGCGCGGCTAAATACGGAGCGGATACCCAGTTGGCAGGGATGCTGCACGGAAAGATCTTGCGCAGCCCCCACGCTCACGCTCGTATCCGGTCCATTAACACCAGCAAAGCGGAGGCCTTGCCGGGGGTTTTCGCCGTGGCCACTTCCAAAGACTTCCCCATCATCCAAGACCAGGTTATCGATTTCGCCGAATCACAAGGCTCCGTTCGGCAGATGGCCGAGCACGTAATGGCCCATGACAAGGTGCTGTACCAGGGACACGCCCTGGCAGCGGTCGCGGCGGCCAACCCTCACGTAGCCGAGCAAGCCCTGGCCCTCATCGAGGTGGACTACGAAGTCCTCCCTACGGTCCTGACCTTGCACGACGCACTCAAGGAAAATGCCCCTATCCTCCACGAAAATCTGACCACCATGTTCCGGGTAGAACGCTCGGCCCGCGGCGAGGACACCGGTATAAAGGGGAACATAGCGGGACACATCCAGCATAAGCTCGGAGACATTGAAAAAGGGTTCGCGGAGGCCGACGTTATCGTTGAGCGGGAGTTTGAAACGCAGACCGTTCACCAAGGTTATATAGAGCCTCATGCCGCGACGGCAGTTTGGGCGGCCGACGGGCGGGTGACCATCTGGACCTGCACCCAGGGAGCCTTTGCGATTCGTTCCTCTACGGCGGCCATCATGGGCATTCCGGAATCCTCGGTCAAGGTCGTACCCACGGAAATAGGAGGCGGATTCGGCGCCAAGATCACTACGTACTTGGAACCGGTAGCCACGGTGCTCTCCAAGAAGAGTGGGCGCCCGGTGAAGATTGTCATGGACCGGAAGGAGGTGTTCGAGGGTACCGGGCCCACCTCCGCCACCCACATGCGCTGCAAGATAGGGGTCACCAAAGCTGGAAAGATTACCGCGGCACAACTTTACCTGGCCTACGAAGCCGGAGCTTATCCTGGTTCCCCGGTGGGCGGGGGCGCGATGGCCGCCACCGCGCCCTACAACATCGAAAACCTGTTAGTAGACGGCTACGACATCGTTTGCAACAAGCAAAAGGTCCAGGCCTACCGGGCGCCCGGGCAACCTCAAGCCTGCTTTGCTGTAGAGTCGGTCATCGATGAACTATCGGAAAAGCTGGGTATCGACCCGATGGAATTTCGCTTGATGAACGTAAGTAAGCAAGGCGACCGGATGCCCACTGGCGTTCCACATGCCATCGTCGGCTGCCGGGAGATGGAGGAGGAGATGAGGACCCATCCCCACTACACCTCCCCGCTCGGCGGCCCCAACCGGGGCCGGGGAGTAGCTGTGGGATTCCGATTGCAAGGTGGTCAAGCATCCTCAGCCACTATCCACGTCAACAGCAACGGGACGGTCAATCTGATCACCGGCTCGGTCGATATCGGCGGAACGCGGACGGCGGTGGCCATGCAAGCTGCCGAGGTACTGGGAATTCGGGCCGAGGATGTTTCACCGACCGTGGTCGATACCGACTCCATCGGTTACACAGGAGTCACGGGAGGCAGCAGAACCGCGTTCGACACAGGGCTGGCCGCCATGGCCGCCGCCGAGGAAGTGAAACGTCAGATGTCCGCCCGGGCGGCTTTGATCTGGGAGGTTCAGGAAGAAGACGTTACATTCCAAGACGCCACTTTCATCTGTAACAAGAACCCCGCCGACCGATTGACGTTCAAGGAGTTGGCCGAGCGGCTGTTGCGCACCGGCGGTCCGATCACCTGTTCCGCAGCTTCCAGCACCGGCGGCGTAGGTCCTATCATCGCCGGCAACATCGTTGACGTTGAGGTGGATCCCGAAACGGGTAAGGTGGATATACTGCGGTGCACCGCTTTCATCGACGCCGGGAAAGCAGTTCATCCCAGCTACGTAGAGGGTCAGATGCAGGGCGGCACGGTCCAGGGCATCGGCTGGGCGCTGAATGAGGAGTACTTTTACAACCAGGACGGCGCCATGAACAACTCCAGCTTCCTGGACTACCGCATGCCCACCGCTCTGGACTTGCCCATGATTGAGACCGTGATAACCGAGGTCCCGAACCCTCGCCATCCCTACGGGCTACGTGGCGTAGGCGAAGCGCCAATCATCCCGCCCCTAGCCGCCGTGGCCAACGCGATACACGATGCAGTCGGGGTACGGATGACCGAGCTGCCGATGACCCCCGGCGCCATCCTGGAGGCACTCGAAGCGAAATCAGACCAAAAGTAGCGCCTCGCAAAAATTCATGAACTAGGCCAGTTAGGAAACGCCCCTCTCCACAAGCTTCTCTGGGGTGACTAGCTCATAGAACTCGATCTCGTAAGATTCCAGCAGGGCCTGCATCTCGGCGTTCAGGGTCCGAACCACCTCGGGGACCTTGGAAAGGAAGTTGGGCGCTATTACCTCCTGGGTCCACTGGGCATAGGCCACGTTGGGCGTTCCCGGCAGGCCCTGGGACACATATACGTGAGCCTTGGGGCGGCCCTGCTCCTCGTAGGCAGCGCATATTTTGGTCAGCAAGCTGGCAACCTGCCATACCTTCCCCGGCTGCGCTTTAGCGATCCTTCTGATGACGTACATTGCTCATTCTCCTCTTGATGATTCGACTTGGATTATAACGGTTTCTGTCTGTTGATCCGGACCGGTGAATGGGGTGCGCGGACACTCCGCCACTAAAAGTGGCTTGGCGTCCAAGGCTGATACTGGACCGCGAACATGCGATCAGCGCGGAGTAGTGCTCCCGGCGTGTTCTCAACCACAAAGCCCGCTTGCGCTAGCGTGCTGAAACTTACGGCGCCCATGAACGCTGAAGCCAGATCGGAAACACCGATCGCCAGATCCGGCGATGAATCTGAAGCACGATATGTGGCCCCCTCGGGAGACCCCTCCAATTCGAACCGCCCGTCGTTCCAAGGACATAGTTCGTCCCGAATCTCCAACACTAAACGGCCGCTCTGCATGTACCGCCGGAGCACTAGGGCGGCGCTTACGTCTACCACACGCACCCACATGCCATCGCGTGTCGATCTCCGCAAGCGGCGTGGGTCGGCAAACATCCACGGCAAAGGGTCATCTACCGGCCGCCTCACCGCCTCAGTGCAGGTCATCAGATCTGTATCAAGACAAAACCGCCATAATGCGGTATTCGCCTCTTCAGACACCGCCATCAACTCGTTCACGGTGAGGGTAGTCCCGACGATCCGGTACGTCGCGTAGCCTTCGATTCTCCCGCCATCCTCATAGGCCGCGTAAAACAGGCCTCCTTGGCCGCCTTGGCGGTGCTCCGGAGCTTGGGAATCACGCTCCCAATGGTGCGGCGCCTTCTGGAACACGGCTGGGCGGTCCATCGTACTTCGGCGGAAAATCTCAGGGAACTTATCTGGAATATCTTCTGGATCAACGAAGCCGATCCGGCCACGACTCTCGACCGGCCGGGCAAACGCGTTGTACTGACGATCGATCGACCATTCCTCTTGCAATGATCCGATGCCATACCCAAACCGGCGGTAGATCAAGCTTTCCCGGGCAAACAGCGCGGCTAGAGGCTCTCCACGCTCGTGTAGATCATGGATCTGGTGACGCATCATCCTGGTCATCACACCTTGCCGCCGGTGGGTAGGCTGCACGGCAATGTTGGCCACCCCAGCCGTCACCGCTGAAGCCCCAGGAATGGACATCTCAAGCCGGTGGGAGTGAGCGCCGCCGACGATGTTGCCTTGATCGAACACGGCGATGGAACGGTCCAGATTGAAATGCGGCCTTAATACCTCTGGGTCATTGTTCAGCCGGTTCCCGTAGGCCCTCGCCTCAACTCGAACCCACTCAACAAACTCGTCCGGGGTTACCGTCCTCATTTCTAGCATCGAGATTGCTCTCCCCGTCTATCAATCAATCACACCAAATATATTCGACAATCGAAGATTGCACCATACCCTATCCCGGCTGATTCATAAACGTGGCTTCCATTGATATAACGTCAGTATGGAAGCATAGGGATCAGAGAGAAATGGCTTTCAAAGGACGGATCTAGAGTTAACAACACGGAGGGGATCCACGCTGGAGCTGGAAAGATCTTCTACTCAGCTTGAAAGAGCTCAATCAGGTTGCCGGAAGGGTCTTGGCAGAGGATCTGTTTGCGGCCATCGTTCTCCACGATTTCGTTCCGGAATGCCACGCCTTCGCCCTTGAGCTTTGAGACAACGGACTCCAGATCGTCGACAGTTAAAACGAATCTGGACCAGCCTCCCCCCGCGCTGGGCACCGTGCCATCGGGCATCGGTCTGGAAGCAGACGCCACCGGCCCCGAAACCCACAGCGTCAAGTCGCCATGCACCAGCATCACTATCGCCGGACCGAATTGCTGTTCCAGTTCAAAGCCAAGCTTTGAGACGTAGAAGGCAACGGCATCATCGACATTATCTACGATGTATCTTACCTGCGCCATAATTCGGCTCCTCAGCGGCCTAAATTCTTATATGCGGCATTATGCCACTTTTCTAAGGGAGCAACCGGCAGATGATCCACTGTCATGTCGATCTACGTCGATCCATTATCAGAGCTTCGGATATCTGGAACAAGAGCCGATTCCCGGTTGAGGACCGCTAGCCGGCCGAGTCCGGCTGGTCCTCCAACTCCAACAAACGCATGCCTTTTTCTACCTGGCCGCCCTGCTCCACTGGGATCCGCTTGACCACTCCGTCCCGGTGGGCGGCAATCGTCAGCTCCATCTTCATAGACTCCATGATGATCACCGTCTGGCCACGTTCCACGGAATCCCCCGGCGCAACCAATATCTGTTTAATCGTTCCGGGCATGAGGGCCAAGATATCGCTGCCGCCGACTGAGGTTTCCCGGTCCGAGCGCCCTCTACGCTCAACTCTTTCAAAAATGAAAACATCGCCGTCCAGCCAAAGCTCTAGGGAGTTCCCAGCCCAAGCCCACGCAAACGAGTGAAGCTGGCCGTCGGAGGTGGTGCACCATCCTTGCCGGCCATCCTGTGTCGTGACGGTCAGTTCAAACTCATTTCCGCCCAGGTTCACTCGAATGGATTCACCCTGAGTCTCCACCCGGTAATCAAAAACTTGGTCCGATGCCGGAGATTGCTGGCGTAGTTGTCCTTGACTCACGGCAGCCTCAGTTTGCCGGCGGATAGCCAGGGGTTATTCTCGTCCGCCGCCTGGCCTGCTTGGATCCGCGGCCTTTGGGGGGAGACTGAGTCCGCCGCCCATGCCGCCAGAGCCTGGGCTAGATTGAGAGTTTCTTGCGACAATTCCGGCTGCCCAACGTCCATGTCATTATTTAAGAAACCTGTGTCGTAATCTCCCTCTAGAAACCGCGGGTGACGAATAACCTGACGCAAGAACGAGATATTGGTCACTACTCCCAAGACAGGAAACTCGGACAAAGCCAGGTCCATTCGGTGTAGACTCGATGACCGGTCCGGCCCCCAGGCGATCAGTTTCGCCAACATGGGGTCGTAATAAGTGGATATCGATTGTCCTTGAGTGGCCCCGCTGTCCAAACGCAACCCAGGTCCGCTGGGCGGGAGCCACTTCACCAGTGTACCTACAGACGGAACGAAATCGTTGTAAGGGTCTTCAGCGTAGATGCGGCATTCCACCGCGTGGCCCCTGGCATGGATGTCATCCTGCTTGAAGGTCAACTCCTCGCCGGATGCGATACGCACCTGCCATTCAACCAGGTCGATACCCAGCACCTCTTCGGTGATGGGATGCTCCACCTGTAGCCGGGTGTTCATCTCCAAATAGTAGAACTGTCCGTTCTCCGAGTTCAGCAGAAACTCCACCGTCCCGGCATTGACGTACCCGGCGGAACGGGCCAACGCCACCGCGGCCTCCCCCATCTGGCGCCGCAGTTCCGGCGTTACGGAGGGCGAAGGAGTTTCTTCGACGATCTTCTGATAACGCCGTTGGATGCTGCATTCTCGTTCCAGCAGATGAACAGTATTGCCCGACCTGTCGGCCAGGATTTGAATCTCAACGTGGCGGGGACGCCGGACGTAGTGTTCCAAAAACACCCGGCCATCACCAAATGCGGCATGAGCTTCCCGGGCGGCCGAATCCAAAGCAGGGGCCAGTTCTTCAAGGCTGTTAACCAGTCTCATCCCCCGGCCTCCTCCTCCGGCGGCGGCTTTGACCAGCAAGGGAAACCCCCAAGCGGCCACGAATTCCTCTACGGCGGTATCTATTCCGTCGCAAGGTGGAGAGTTGGGCACCACCGTAACTCCCGCTTGACTGGCCAATTCCTTGGAACGTATCTTATCGCCCAGAGCTTCCATGCTTTCCGGGGTGGGACCGATAAATACGATATTCGCCTCATGACTGGCCCGGGCGAACCCCGGGTTTTCCGACAAGAACCCGTAGCCAGGATGGATCGCCTCAGCGCCGCACCTCCGGGCGATAGTTAGTAGCTTCTCCATATCCAGGTAAGTCTCCGCGGCGGTCTGACCACCCAAAGGCCAGGCTTCATCGGCCATCGATACGTGGGGCGCGGTGCTATCGGGGTCCGAATATACGGCAACCGTAGCTATACCCAGGGTCTTCAGCGTCTGCTGCACCCTCACGGCAATCTCACCCCGGTTGGCAACCAATACCTTGGAGAAAATAGGACTACGCCCTCCTAGCTGAATCCGGTGGTTCGACAAGCTCACCACGAACGGCGGTGGTAACGCCGCCGTGGGGTAGACACTACATCCGGAAAACGCCCCGGCTCGGCTCCGGAAATGGGGCGTTCAAGGAGGCCGCTATGCCCAACCCCACCACCGTGCGGGTGTCGGCAGGGTCGATGATGCCGTCGTCCCACAATCTGGCGGTGCTGTAATAAGGGTTGCCCTCTTCCTCGTATTTGTCCAAGATCGGGCGTCGCAGCTCTTCCTGTTCATCCTCGCTCAAGGACCCGCCTTGCCGTTCCAATTGCTGCTGCCGGACGGTTAACAGGACCGAGGCCGCCTGTGGTCCGCCCATCACGGAGATTCTGGCGTTGGGCCACATCCACAAGAACCGAGGGTCGTAGGCCCGGCCGCACATTCCGTAGTTTCCAGCGCCGAATGACCCGCCGATCACCACCGTGAACTTGGGCACGGCGGCGTTGGACACCGCCATCACCATCTTGGCGCCGTCTTTGGCGATGCCGCCGTTCTCGTACTGGCGGCCGACCATGAATCCGGTGATGTTCTGCAAGAAAAGCAAGGGGATGCCACGCTGAGAGCATAGCTCAATAAAGTGAGTTGCCTTCAAAGCGCTTTCTGAAAACAAGACCCCGTTGTTGGCCACCACTCCCACGGGATATCCCCAGACCCGGGCAAAGCCACACACCAAAGTCTCACCGTAGTTGGCTTTGAATTCATGAAACCGGCTACCATCGACGATGCGGGCGATAACCTCCCGGACATCGTATTGCCTCCGGTTGTCGGCGGATATGATCCCGTAGATCTCTTCCGGTGGGTAGGCGGGCGGCTCCGGAGTCGTGACCTCGAAGGGCAAACTTCGCTTCTTAACGAAGTTCTCCGCGATGTTGCGAGCGATGGCCAACGCGTCCTCGTCGTCCATCGCGTAATGGTCGGCAACTCCCGAGATCCGGGTGTGCACGTCGGCCCCTCCCAGGGATTCGGCGTCCACCTCCTCTCCGGTGGCGGCCAATACCAGGGGCGGGCCTGCCAGGAAAATAGTGCCTTGATCCCGGACGATGACCACTTCGTCGCTCATGGCAGGGATGTAAGCGCCGCCGGCCGTGCAGGAGCCCATGACTACCGCCACTTGGGGAATGCCCACAGCTGACATTTTGGCTTGGTTGTAGAAGATGCGTCCAAAGTGCTCCCGGTCTGGGAAAACCTCGGCCTGCAGCGGCAAGAAAGCGCCGCCCGAGTCCACCAGGTAGAAACAAGGCAGGTGGTTCTCCAGGGCGATCTCCTGGGCTCGCAGGTGCTTTTTTACCGTGATGGGGTAGTAGGTGCCCCCCTTCACCGTGGCATCATTGGCCACAACCATCGCTTCCCTACCGTGCACCACGCCGATACCGGTGACGATTCCCGCCGAGTTCTCCTCGTCGTCGTACACGCCCCATGCGGCCAGCGGACTGAGTTCCAGGAAAGGGGAGTCTCGGTCCAAAAGGGCGTCGATGCGGTCTCGCACCAGCATCTTGCCCCGGCTGCGGTGCAGTTCAACCCGCTCCGGGCCTCCCCCTTCCCGCACCGACGACAGCCGGCCCTTCAGTTCATCGACCAGCGCTGATATTCGTTCACGGTTCTCCGCGAATTGGGGGCTCTGGATTTGCACTTTGGATTCAATCACATCCATATCAGCCTGCCCACGCCGGTATTGGCGCGATAGATTCAATCTTAGGAGTTAGCGTGTGGAATGAGGCAGCATCGACTATCGCGTCAAATCCTGAAAATACAAAATCGATCGAACCAGTTCCAGAACCCCATGCCTACCAGTGTCAACGCTGGTTTGCTTTATATACTTTGGAAAGGGCGCGATGCAGGCTCTGGATGTCTTCGTCGTTGACGTGTCCGAGGAAAATCTCTTCAACTCGGCGTCTATTCCCTGGCAATGTATCCATGAACGCCGCCGCCCCCGCATCTGTCATCACGATATAAACTCCCCGCCTGTCTTCGAGAGTCGATTCCCGGGTGATGTAGCCCGCTTTCTCCAAGCGGTCAAACAGCCTCGTAGCGTTACTAGGGGTCAACACAAGCGATTCCGCTAGTACTCCGATCCGCAACCGGCTCTCTGGGGCTTCATGGAGATGCAGCAGAACGTCGAACCAAGCAGCGGGTATCGCCCTGTCTTCTTTGATCTTGAGGTCCAGATTCCGCGTCACCGACGCGAATGTCTCTAGGAACAACCGCCAAGTATCCGTTTTCTCTTTGTCTGTGATTCCGGCCATGCATCCAATCTATCACACTATTCTTGTATTAGGAACCTTAGCATTAAATACTATTGCAATCGGTAGTATCAGATGATATTATTCCTACAGGTAAGTTTGCGAATGCAATTATATGCACTTACAACAACCTTAAATATACTTCTAGGGAGCTATGATTCTCATGATCAATACACGAATTCTGACGAAGCTGGTACTAAACGGTAGGTTCCAACTAATTGCTGTCTTCACTCTATTTTTGATCCTTGCCGCCTGCACGAGTGAAGTTGAAGTAACCCGCCAGGTTGAAGTCACCCGGGAAGTGGAGGTGATAAAAGAGGTTGAGGTGGTTAAAGAGGTGATTGTGACCCCCGAAGCTCAAGCCGTTGCCCCACTGCCGGAAACCGCGTCTGGCGCCGCCATCCCTCAAGACAAAGGCTACCTTGTTGAAGATCTGGGGGACGGTCTGTATTGGGTAACCGAAGGCAACTATCAGGCGATGTTCCTCACGACGGGTGAGGGAGTCATCGCGGTGGACGCCCCACCTTCGATAGGCGAGAAATATCTCAAGGCCATCGCCGAGGTTACCGACGAGCCGGTGACCCACGTTATTTATAGCCACTCTCACGCCGATCACATCGGAGCCGCCGGGATGTTCCCCAGCGACGCTGTATACATCGCGCACGAAGACACTGCCACACAGCTTGCCAGGCCGAACGGTCCCCAGCGCCCAGTACCGTTCGGGACCTTCGTGGGCGGCTCACCCGTGCCTCCGCCCACGGTGACCTTTTCGGATAAATACACACTCACTGTGGGCAGTCAGACCCTGGAACTGGAGTACAAAGGCCCCAACCACGAAAAGGGCAACATCTTCATCTATGCTCCCAAGCAAAAGGTGTTGCTGTTGATAGATATAATCTTCCCCGGTTGGTCCCCCTTCTTTGAACTGGCAGTGACCGAGGCCACGCCGGCGTTTATCCAGGCCCACGACGACATATTGTCTTTCGATTTCGACGTCATGGTTACGGGACACTGGGACCGGCTGGCCACCAGGGAGGACGCAGAGATTCAACAGGAGTACGTTTTGGACATGCAGGCCAACGCGGTACAAGCACTCAAAACGGTGGACTTTATGGCCATCGCTGGATCAACCGGCTTCGAGAACCGGATGCTTCTGTTCGGTACCTACCTGGATGCAGTGGCCAAGGAATGCGCAGACCTGACCATTGCCAAATGGGGTGACCGGCTCGGCGCCGTCGACCTGGCCTCGGAGAGCCACTGCAACCGGCTGATGGAAAGTTTGCGTATCGATTAGCGAGATAATGCGTGGCAGGTTCGATGTGTGATATCCGGCAGGCGCGTTCCTCCGGAAGGCGGCCAATGGCGAGCCACCAACAGGTGCTTTCGCCGAACCTTGTCACCCCGATCCAAGCCGGTTTAAATCTTAGAATTACGGGAGCCTGACGTTGCCAGGCTCCCGCTCGCATTCCACAAGGTCGAGGTCTCTACCCGCCGTGTCGGAGTCCGATATGTACTGGTGGTCTCAACACTGGACCGGAGCGAACCGGCGAACTCTTGATCGATACGGTAGATTCGATCGGTTGCCTGAGCGGTAGGCTGGTACTAAAATATTCTATGTATCGTCACCTCCCATCGGCGGCATGGTGGCCAGCTATAAAAAACCCTAAGAAACCCACAAGCGAGGCACTATGACTACCAGTAGTGAAAAGACAACGATACGGATGTCCATGATGAACGCGGTTCATGATCTGTCGGTGATGGTGGCCCGGGATGAGGGCCTTTTCAGAGATGAGGGGCTGGACGTGGAGGTCATCGACACCGGGGGCACCGCACGGGTAAATCCGGTCGGCGAGGCGCTTCACCAAAATGTTTTCGACCGAAGTCTGGAGAGCCTGTACAACGCCGGCGGCTTAGACCAATACCGCATGTGTGAATGGGGAGTGATGAAGCGGACTGTCGAGTCGGTACAGTCCGGCAATCGCCCCGCCAGGATTGTGGCTTTGGGCGCCGCCATGACCAAGATGGCCATCGTCACCTTTCCCGATAGCGGTATCTACGAGCCCGAGCAGCTTAAGGACAAGCCCATCGCGGTTAGCCCATACAATGGGTCTCACTTCACTACCCTAAAGATGCTGGAAGGCTTTATCGAGAAGAGCCACATCAATGCTATCCACGCCGGCACGATGCTGGAACGGATAGAGGCGGTTCGAAAGGGTGAAGTAGCGGCGGCAAATCTTATGGAGCCGTGGATCAGCATAGTCGAGAAACAGGGCTTCCGAGTAATCATGGAGAGCCACACCACCCGGGCCGAAGCGGCCAGCGACGAGTTGGACGGACCCACCCTGGCTGCCATGTTCCGGGCGCAGGCAAGGGCCGCCGAAATGATCAATAACGACCCTTACAGATACGTTCACTACTTCGTGACGGAATCGAAGGGTCTTCTGGAGCCTCAGGACCTGAACACGACCCGGCTGCTTTACGGCCCCCCGGCGCCGTATACCACAGAGCGCTTTGAAGATACCTACCGTTGGATGCAGGGCTATCCTGACTTGGTCGCCCCAGGCGCCACGTATGACACAGTCGTGGACAACCGAGCCTGGAATTAACCCTGACCGCCGGTCTTATCGCTAACTGCCGGCCCCACAACCCACAACCCGATACGACGGGCTGATACAATATCCAACGTTCTCGGGAGGAGGCTTATGGCTACTGAAACTGAACTGAAGAAAGTCCGGTTATCCGTCAGCAACGCAGTCCATTCTCTGACGGTCTTGGTCGCTCATGAAGAAGGCTTGTTCCGTGAGCAAGGGCTAGACGTTGAGATAGTGAAGACGCCGGGCTCGGCTAACGTAAACACGCCCATACGCCCGGAAAATATCTTCGATAGACCCTTGGAAATACTCTACAACAGCGGAGGCATGGACCAGTTCCGTCTGTGTGAGTGGGGGGTCATGAAGCGCGCGGCGGACGCTGAGGGATCTGACCAACGTCCCGCCAAGATCGTCGCCCTGGGCGCGGCCATGTCCAAGTTTGCCATCGTGACCAGCCCAGACAGCAAGATCGTGGAGCC
>Ga0209554_1001757_pt1 | contig 15995 bp, 15 predicted proteins | sample MarorgKNORR_S2LV_5_FD_188221 | JGI IMG/M metagenome (GOLD analysis project Ga0209554, IMG submission 188221) | Marine microbial communities from the Southern Atlantic Ocean, analyzing organic carbon cycling - Bottom_A/KNORR_S2/LV (SPAdes) (version 2) | ecosystem: Environmental > Aquatic > Marine...
CGGTGGGTGGTGGCCGCAAGCTCAGATACATAGGGCTTGAGCGGAACTTCATGTGGGCTGCGCTCACATCGACCGCCTACAACCTTGTCAGGATGGCGAAACTGATGCCGATATCCGCTTGATCCAGCCCGGCGACAGGTCAGGCGGGGCCGGCTGCCGCCGGCAACGGTGGCCAACACGTCCCGGACCCTTTGTTTTCCGCCCGCCGGGGCCACCGGTCTCCACAAACTTCGCCAGAACATGGCTTTGGTCGCGAAAACACCCCTTTTTCATCACCCTGCTAGGGTGTGGGTGGAAGCATTCGACTTGAAATAACCTTTGAGACGACACCTGATCGGCGGGTGCGCTTGTTGCGATCGACCCACCCACTTCGCCATCAGCACATGCTCTAACTCCCTCCCTTCGCAGGCAGGGAGGACTGGCTCGTATCCGCTTCTCGTTCGCGCTTTTTGGTCCGTCGACTTTTTAATTCTGATGGGCCGGAACGCCTGGCCGCACGCTGCCACAGCACTCCTGCCAGTGTCGCTGCCTGGATGACGAACAGGGCGAACGGGACGTAGCCGGCGTATCCGAGCACCGGCATCTCGAAGACCCTGGCGAAGTCGAGGTAGGGGAGGCTGTATTCCCATTTCGGCGCAGACCAGTAGTTCCAGAATTCCCACAGGAACCCGCAGAAAAGACCCGCTGCCCCGATCAGAACGACCTCTCCGAACGCACCGTTGAACATCTGTCCGACAAGACTTCGCCGCCCGACCAGCCCCATCCAGCCGTCGATCACGAGGAACGGAGCAACCCAGACAAGAGGAAAAGCGACGTCCGGCAAGGTGAAAACCGCGACCTGCATCGCTGCTCCGAGGCTAATCTCGACGATCGGCATTCTCCTTCGACCCGAAGTGACAGCGACCATGGCGGCTGATCGGCCGGTGATGCTGCGGACCGCAGCTGTCATCGCCACCAGGGCGGGGACGACAGTCGAGAAGGCTAGGGTCGAGAGCACCGCGTACTCGATGTCGCTGTAGTCCGGGGTGAACACATAGTGCCAGTTCGCCACGCGGGTATTGACCAGCTCGAACCACCACCATACTGGGACAGAGACGGCGGCCAGGCCGAGGTGCTGTCTGACGCCCGGGTAGCCTTTCGCCGACAGGCCCCACGCGACCAGGGCGACACCCGTCCACAGCGCGGTGAACGCCAGCGGGTTCCAGAACGAATCGACAGTCCAGAGCGGCGTCCACCCCGCGGCGATCAGAATCAGGCCGACTCCCGGGACCCTATATGAAGTCCTTGTTGTCATGATGTGGTTTAAGTGCCCGTCGGGGCCGCACCAATCTTATGACAGGAGCGCGCTCATCGGCCCCCACAAATGCGGGGCGCGCAGCCCGACCGGTTGGCTGGCAGGGAGTTCGGAGGAGAGGGTCTCACGAAACACCGCCCTGATTTTCGTTTATCCTTGCGCATTACCTGCCAGCGATCGGCAGCGTAAAGATTTGAGAGTGAACACACGCATGAGACCAAACATCCTGAGACAGAAGATGGAAGCCGGGGAACCTACGCTCGGCACACACATCCACAGTGTCTGGCCGGCTGAAATCGAAGCTATCGGCCACACCGGGTTTTATGACTACGTGGAGTTCGTGGCCGAATATGGGCCGTCTGACCTCCACGATCTCGACAACATGTGCCGCACTGCCGAGCTTTTCAACATGGGCAGCATGATTAAGATCGACCAGAGCCTGATGCCGTTCCTGGCACAGAGGGGGATCGGCGCCGGCTATGGCAGCATCCTGTTCACCGATGTCAGGGGCATCGACGAAGTTCGGGAATGCATCAGGGCGGCGATGCCGGACCACCCGGACCACGGCGGGCTGTACGGCGTTGCTACAAGGCGACATTCGTACATGGAGTATGGAGGGTCGCCGGAATACGTCCAGTCCGTCGCCGACACGGTGCTCGCCTTTATGATCGAGAAAAAAGGCGCGGTCGACGACCTGGAGGAGATCCTCGAAGAGCCGAAGGTGGAGATGGTGCAGTGGGGCGGCTCCGATTTCTCGATGAACATCGGCCACCCGAACGAGTTCGACCACCCGGAAGTGGTTGCGGCGAAAAAGAAGACCTTCGAGACGGCTATCAAGATGGGCGTGCCGCCGCGGGCCGAAATCGAGTCCGCTGACGAGATGAAGGAGTACCTGGACATGGGGGTGCGGCACTTCTCGATCGGAACGGACATCACGATCCTCTACGACTTCTGGAAGCGTGAGGGAGGGCAGGTCGCGAGGGCGCTCGAAGGGGAATAATCAACCCGGCGGGCGGAAATCGCATGCGTGACCCACTGCCATCCGTCCAAGGCAAAAAAAATCCGGTCACCTAACGAAAATCCCAGGTGCCAGTCCTTGTGTGCCCCGCGGTACTTCTGAACGTCGCCAGAGCACCAAGATTGCCCATCGTTCGATGCCCGCCGTGGCACGCTCGGCCAGCACCTGTCGCGGAACGAACATGTATGGTGTGGGCATTCGGACGGCAACTCCTACTGACAGCAGTGCAGGCTGACAATGGTTACCGCAAAGAACAGGCGTCTTGAACAGATAATCGATTACCTGCGCGCCAGTTCATATCCCGTTCAGGTGTCTGAGCTCGCTCAAATCCTGGAATGCAGTCAGCGAACGGTCCATCGGTACATCGATGAACTGCGGAAGCAGTCGATCAGGATAGAAAGCATCCTTGGACCCGGCGGCGGGCTTGTCTTTAGTCCATCCCGAGAACTATTTGTCGACCCGCCGAAGCAGTCGGATTCGACTCGGCACGAGATCGCCAATCGGGCTCAATTCGTCGGACGCTCCCATGAATCCGAATCGCTGGATCAGGCCCTCGAACGAGCAATTACCGGAAGCGGCGGCATCGTCGCACTGGTGGGTGAAGCCGGAATTGGCAAAACTCGGATTGTCGAGGAATTTGCGGCCCGATCGACCGACCTCGGCGTCGATTCAATCTGGTGCACCTCCCAGGAATCCCAGTCCGCACCTGCCTTCTGGCCCTGGATTCAGGCGATACGAAAGCTGATCGGCGGAGAAGGTACTTCGGCCCTCGACCAATTGGACGAAGATGCAGCGCGCCGGGTCAGTAGTGTTGTGGGAGCAACGTCAGACGAACAGGACGGAGCAGTTTCGCACGAATCCGAGGATGGCGCACAGCGGCAATTCCTTCTTTTCGACGCCCTGTGTCAGTTCTTCAAGGCAGCGGCCGAACCGCGTTCCATCGTCATAGTGCTCGAAGATATCCACTGGGCAGACCGACAGTCACTGCAACTCCTCGAATTCATTGGCGCGCAGATCGAATCATCCAACCTGCTGATCATCGTGACCGCCCGTGACTGGCAGGATGGCGAATCGGCCGGGACGCTGAAAGAACTCTCGCGTCATCCCGGTTTCATCCGGCACGATGTCACTAGGTTCAGCCACACCGAAACTCGCGATCTGGTCCTGGCCTTTGGCACCAAAAACCGTGAGCGAATCGACGAAATATTTCGGCTATCGGAAGGCAACGCGTTTTTTGCAGTCGAACTAACCCGGCTCGTGAAGCCCGAAAAAGGTCGATCATCGACCCCATCCGGCACTTTCCAGCTGCCGGAAACAGTTACCGAAACCATCACGCGGCGACTTCCAAGTCTGTCGGCGAATTGCACGGAAATCCTGACTGTAGCGGCGGTATTCGGACGATAGTTCAATCTGGAAGAGCTGGCGGCAGTCGGCCAGGATCAGGATACCGCCGAACTCAGGGTGTTCATCGAAGAAGCGGTGACCGCGAACGTGGTCCGTGAAGGCGAACCACTCAACGTGTCGTTCGAGTTCTCCCACGCTCTGATACAAAAAACGATCTACGACGCGATCCCATCGATTCAGCGCCAGTTGATCCACGGCAACATCGCCGAGTACTTCGTTTCCAATCTTGAAGCCGGACGAAATTCCTCCTCGCCAAGACCCCCGAGCGAGATCGCCCATCACTACATTAATTCCGCCGACCCGTCGAAGCGCGACGAGATTGCCCACTACTCGATTCTCGCTGGTGACGAAGCTCATGCCGCGTACGCCTTCCTCGACGCGGCGCGGCACTTCACGGTGGCTGTTGGCTCAACCGATCAGACTAAATCAACAGCGGCACTTGGCGAGCTGTACCTCAAGCAAGGACTCTCTCATAGATGGGCGGGGCAAGGCCACGAGGCGATCGACAGCTTTATCGACGCATTCGACGTATTTGAGCACATTGGTGCTACCGCGAAGGCAATCGAAGTGTCGAGGCAGCCGATTGGCCGGGGCCTCGGAGTAGCCCCTCACCAGGTCGGCCTCTGTGAGCGCGGGCTGGCACTCGTCGAGGAAGGATCTCTCGATCAGGCCAGGATTCTCAACGAGATGGGTGCGGCACTGGGGTCGAATCAACGGCAGGAAGAGGCGCTCGACGCGCTGGAGAAGTCGGCGGCTATCGCGACTGCTCTCGAGGAACCGGTGCTCGCGGCTCACGCACTTCTGAACGCGGCATTCACCCATATTTGGGCGCTCGACATACGCAAAGGCGCCGAAGCCAGTACCACGGCCCTTCGTCGGTTGGAAGATACCGAGGAAGAGCTGCTGGTTAACCTGGGGCACCGTGCAGCAGGCATGGCATTTTTGATACTGGGTGAACCTGAAGAATCTCAGTATCACTCGGGCGAACTAATCAAATACTCACTGCTGGCGAGACAAAAAGGGCGGCCGCGTGTTGGTTTCGACGAATACATGGCGTGCGTTCTGGCGCTGAGAGAAGGCCGATGGACCGATGCAATGGCGATCGGCGATCGGCGATCGGCGATCGGCGATCGAAATTTCTCAGATCCTGAACAGCTTTGGGATTTTTCGGCCAGCGATATTACGCAACTGTTTACCGATGATCCCCACGCCGCATTGTCGAACCTGGTGGCAACGGTTGAAGGCCAGCAGCTAAGTGGACAGGTGACGGATAGAGAAATCAGAACGGATCTGTTTACGGTAGTCGCCGAGGCTGGCAGAGTTCTGGGCGATCCCGCAGCTCTGAAACTTGCCGATAAATGGGCAAGTTCTGTACTGCTTGAAGAAGATGACGCGTCCCTGATGACCGGAACGGCAGCCAGCGTATCTAAAGGGCTTCTGGCGATCGCCAACCGAAGCCCTGTCGATGCCACGGCGACCTATGTCCTGCTCGAGAAGTTCCGCGGGATGTGGCCCTGGAATTTCCGGTCTATCTCGCCTGATCGAATGCTTGGACTCCTGGCAGCGACGAGCAGGGATACCGAACTCGCCGGAACGCATTTCGAAGAGGCGATGGCGTTCTGCGATCACGCGAACTGTGGCCCCGAACTCGCATGGGTCTGCTACGACTACGCCTCGATGTTGAATGGCATCGGTGGCAACACGGCGATTCGACAGGCGATCGGATTGATCAACCAGGGACTTCTTGAAACCGACCGGCTCGGCATGACATTCCTCGGAGATGAGCTACGCACGATGAAGAGGGAGCTCACGCCGTACGCGTCACGCCCTGACGGACTCACCGTGCGTGAAATCGAAATCCTAGGTTACATCTCGAACGGTACTTCCAACGGAGAAATAGCCAGTGCATTGTTCGTGGCTGAAAACACCGTCGCCACCCACGTGGCGAGCATTCTCACAAAGACGCGCACATCGAATCGCACCGAGGCGGCAGTCTACGCAACGGAAAATCAGATAGTGCCACGCACTTCAGGCACCTCGTCTCAACCGGGTTAGGAGCCGTCCGGGGGAAGAGAAAACGAGGGAAATGGCATCTTGCCCGTCAACCACTTGTAATTGATCGGATCGAAATCATCGCCAACCCTGGCGATGAACAATTCGAAACTTGTCAGCCATTTGTCAGGGATTTTCATTGATTCTGCCGATGGAACAGGCGAATCAAAGCCCGAATCTGGTACCGGTGTCTGCAAAAACCAACACACAGACCGAGGTGCCAAATGTTTTCGATCACACGATTAACGTCAAAATTACTGCTCGTCGGGCTGGCGATACTTGCCATAAGCCTGATCGCTGCATGCGGAGGCGATGATGAAACCGCCGCTGAACAGCCGGTCGCAACTGCCGAAATCCAGCAGGAACTGACCGTCGATTCCAGCCTTGTAAGCGACGATGTTGTCGTTCCAACGGCCACCGCCATCCCCGGGCCACCCGAAGTAGCGGTTACCCCGAAAGAACAGCCTGAGCCGGGCTCAGACGAAGAAGGCGTGCTCGCCGGTCTCGAACGCCAGATCCGTGCGCTAAACAATGAAGATTGGCAGGGGTTTCTGGATGTCTGTCATCCGAAGTTCTTGCACCCGCCCAGTGTGGCACAAACTAAGTTCGCATTCGAGGAAATCGGAGGAGATTTCGGGTATTTCCTTCCCGGATTCACCATTCAGGGCTACAACGCTCGCAACGTCGAGGTCGTGTTCTGCAGTGACGGGCAAGAGGCGCAGACGAATTACGATGTCTACAACTACGACGATCTGGTAGCCGAAGGTACTTCGAGAACGTGGGGCGTCTATGAGGGCGTCTGGTACCAGAACGGCGGCTTCATGTGCACCCCCGACGGCGTGATCAAAGAAGAGTTCTTAAAGTAGCCGGCCCGTACTTTCGCCGACCCGGAGGCAATGCCGATCTGCCCGTACTGCACCTCCGAGGCCCTGACCCACCCTGATCATTTCGACCGGGGTGGGTTATTGGCCGCTCCGAAGCGATTTTCAGCATCGTGCCTGCGACCGGCTGGCAATACAGGTTCCATCTGATAGGCCCGCCGGTTCGTATGGTTACAAGGTGCTCGATCGATCACATCCACGGTATTTCGCACCTGAGAAAAGTTTTCGTAAACCCGCCTGCGGCGATACAGTGTCTTGATGCCGAAATTCCAACTTCGCTCGCGCCGGACCCGAACCATCCTCGCAACCATGTTCCTGCTCGTAATCGCAGCGGCCGCGTGCTCGAGCGACGGCGAATCAACCACCACTGAACAGGCCCCGCAAGCCGTTGGCGACTACGAATCTTGCAAAGGGTTCGTCGATGCGAAGAGCATCGAGGCGGTCACCGGAGAATCCGACCTGCAGGCCCGCGAACGTGTTATTGAAGTTACAGGCGTCGCCGGACTTGCCGACAGCGGCGCGGTGAACAACTGCCTTGTCGAAGTGTTCCTGACTGTCGATGCAAACGACATCCCGTTTCCGGGCACATCCTTGACACTGTCTATCGTGAAGTTCGAAACCAACGATTCTGCCATGACACTGTTCGATTCAACTCTCGCATCGGTCCTGCTCAGCGTGGAGCAGATCGGCGATCTTGCTGAGGTCCAACAGGAAGTGATCGGCACCGATTCCTACATGCTCGATATCAGCGTGGGCGGCATTGGTGCAATCGTCGTGTTCGTTTCCGATTCAGTATTCGTCTCAATGAGCTCGACATCTGACTCGGACGGCAATGCACTCCTGAACGGGGTACAGCTGGTCAACGCTGCTCGAGATGTCCAGTTACACCTCCCCTGATTTGCGCAATCACGGTTCACCGATCAATAATCGTCCGCATACAGAAACAGGCAGCGCGTTCCGATAATCACCGAAAGCCTGCCAGAAGCAAAAAAGGTCTAAATGATGCGCCTGTTCTACTACGACCGAGCCACCCACATAATGCGGTCGTCCGGCATCGATGTAATCCTTGCGACTTCCCGCCACGGAGTCGGCTACCTGTCCGACTACTGGCACCCGCCGAGCGACCAGTTTTACGTTCTGTGGGACACCGAAGCGACGCACATGACCATTGTGGGCCTGCCTGCCAATAGTGAGCGCGACGCCTTCATAGTCGCCGGTGCGTCGGAACAGACAACCCTGGAAATCATGGACCCGTGGATCGAGGACAGGCGATACTGGGGCCCCGGCTACTACATCCAGACCTGGGACAACCCGCTCGACCCCGATCCTCCGTCTGGCGATCCGATGGAAGTGGCCGCCGACGCCCTGAAAGAAAAAGGCCTCGCAAACGGCACCATAGCAATCGAAAAGCGATTTCTTGGATCGAAATACTCAGAGCGACTCAAGGAGCTACTTCCGAACGCTACTTTTGTGGACGCAGAAGATGCGATCTGGCAACTGCGGATGATCAAGTGCGACGAGGAGATCCGCCGCGCCCGCATCGCGTGCGAACGCGGCAGCAAGGTCTGGCTCGACACGATCCACGAAGCCGAAGAGGGCATGACCCAGCCCGAACTGCAGTCTGTGTACCGGCGACTCTGCATAGAAAACGGCGTCGAATACGAACGGGCCTACGTGATCTTCGGGCCAGCCGGACTCGATCTATCGAACGGTTCACCCGCCTCGGGCGATGTCGAACTCAAAAAAGGGATGTTCATCCGAATCGACGGCCAGTCGAAGTACCAGGGCTACATTTGCAACCTCTCCCGCATCGTCGGTTTTGGCGAGGTTAGCGACTCACTTGCGAAGGCGCACAAGATCGAAAAATGGCTGGTCGAGCGGTGCATGGAGGAAATGAAGCCCGGAATGAAGGCCTCCGATGTGCGAAAGATCGAACTCAAGCTGTACGACGACATCGGCTACCCGCCGGTGGTCCCGTACACGGGGCACGGGGTCGGCAGGGTCGTCCATGAGCCGCCGTATCTCGCGCTCAACGATCACACGGTCCTGCAGCCAAACATGATTGAAACGCTCGAGCCCACGATCTGCCATTCCGAAGGTGGCGACATGTTTATCTCGATCGAAGACCAGTTCCTGATCACAAACGACGGCATCGACTGGCTCACCGAACCGGCCTCGATGGAGCTGTACGTTTAGGCCGCGGCCAACCGGTAGGGAAGAGGACCAGGCGCCCCCTGGAGTCGAACGAAAAACAGGGGCAAAGCCAAATCTTTTTTTGGGGTTTTGCCCCTGCGATTTTTTAATTGACTCCGTGTTCTAGTCAGTCGATCGTCCCGGAAGCCTGATCGCCTTACGCCGACGGATCAGCACGAACACAATTACACCACCCACAAGCCATGCGGGACTGAGGATCAGCAGCCACAGGCCGCCCTGCGCAAGGAACACGCCAACCGATTGCAACGTTCGCCCGGCGTCGCGCACGGTGCTGCCAGCGTCCAGCTCAGCAGCTGCGACACCTATGGTTTCTCGAACGAACACAAACAGGCTGCCACTGACCTCTACTTCACCAACATCGGTCTGACCGGTAATCGTAAGGGTCACGAAGTACGGGTCGGGCCGGAAGTTCCGGTAAGTGTGTTTCGCGTCGACCTGCGCCGCCGCATCGGTGTCGCCAAGGTCGCCTTCGACAGGTGCCGAGCCGTCGCCAAAGTTCCACGAGTAAGCTAATTCCGAAACCTCTTCCGGTCGTGTGAACGAAGCGCTCAGTTCAACTTCGCTACCTGCCTCAACGGTCTGGTTTGCGCCTGCAAAAACCTCGATTACCGGAAGTCTGCTCACCGTGGTCGTGAGCGTGGCCTTGCCCTCAGCAATACCGGCATCGCCAAAACCGCTCAACTCGACCGTAACGATGAACGGCGAGTCCTCGTCGCGATCGAAGAAATGGACGATCGGAGCGGTGATAACTTCGTCGCCTTTACCGGTTGGGGCAATTCGATCAGTTGATTCCTCGCGCGATCCGTCGCCGAAATTCCACGTAACGACGAACTCCTCCATGTCTTCGGGTGGAGTGAACTTCGCACGGTACGTGACCGGGTGACCAACGGCGGCTGTGATGTCTTCGCCGGCGTCGATCGCCAGTTCGATAGGAACCGATTCGAGAGAAACTGAAATGAACGAAAAAGCAGAACTCTGCGACAGGAATTTAAGCCGTGCCTCAAGCGATTCCAGGTCGCTCTGGATACTGGTGATTTCCTTCTGAATCGTGATCGCGTCCTCAACGCTGAATGCACGGTCGTAAAGCAATCGAAGTGCCTCAAGCGTGTCGCGCAGTGTCTGCGAGCGCGCAGTGACATCGGTGAACTCTTCCGTGAAGTCTTCGCTGCGGGTGGTCACAAAATCGACCTTCACTGCGAGATCGGAAAGCTGCTCGATCACATCGTCGAACCTGTCGGCAGGTACCCGTATCGAGATGCTGCCCTGGAACTGCCGTGACTGGACTGATGAAACGACCCACCCGCCAGCTGCAACTGCCATTTTCGAAATGTCGTCCAGCGATTCGACAACGCTTTCGACCTTGATACCCAAGTCGGCAGTCCTGACGATCACCCGCCCATCGGTCGCCGCGGCAATCTCGTTTTCTATCGAAGCCGAGCCGGTGCCTGAACCCGCGGTCACGGAATTGGCCAGACTGAGGGCCTCGTCACCCCTGGTGTCGCCTACGGTTTTCTGAATCGACTCTGTCGCAAATGCTGCGGCTGGAGCGGCCGTGGCGGCCGGCCTTGCCAGCGAAGCTCCACCAGCAAGTTCGCCTGGTGCCCCGGCCGGGCCCGAACCCATCTGCACTTCTACCGCGGCCGGAGCACCAAAGCCAGACTCTTCGGAGCTGTCTTCACCTCGTGCAAAGAACACACCGCTGGTGCTATCGTCCGACCCACCCCCGCACGCAACTGCTATCGCCAACACCATCGCCGCAATCACCGGCAGAAAAAGTCTCGGGCCGATCTGGAATTTCATGACTGTCCCTCCACACCATGCGGACGACCGGCAGCAACAATTGTCATGGATGCCGTCGGGCTATCGCTAAAGTATCTTATTACCCACTCGGCGGCGGGCTGTGTTGATATAACGTTCTAGCCGCGCGATTTGTTCCAGCCGCTTCTCGATTCGCCAGAATAAAGTCCGGAGAAACAGATGAAATACAACCTTTTCGGACGCACCGGTGTGCAGGTAAGCCAGCTTGTTCTGGGCTGCATGATGTTCGGCCAGAAGACCGACCTCAACGACACATGCCGAATTATCGACCGTGCGATCGACGAGGGAATCAACTTCCTCGATACGGCTGACGTTTATGGCCGTGGCGCTTCCGAAGATTTTGTCGGCGAGGGACTCAAGCGCAACGGCAGACGTGAAAACATTTTCCTGGCGACCAAGGTCAACGGCCGGATGTCGGACGACCCCAACGATATCGGCAACAGCAGGCTCCACATCATCAAAGGGTGCGAGGACAGCCTGAAGCGCCTCAAGACCGATCACATCGACCTGTACCAGCTGCACCGCCCCGCGTCGCACATCGCCATCGATGAGACGCTCCGGGCCATGGACGACCTGGTTTCGTCCGGAAAAATCCGTTACGCGGGCACCAGCAATTTCGGTTCATGGCAGGTGGTCGAATCGCTGTGGGCATCGGAAAAGCTGGGCCTGGGACGGTTTGTCAGCGAACAGTCGCCGTTCAATCTCGCCGACAGGAGGGCCGAACGCGAACACATCCCGATGTGCCGTACCTACGGCCTCGCGTTCATCCCATGGTCGCCGCTCGCGGCCGGGGGACTGACCGGCAAGTACAAACGTGTCGAAAGCCAGGCCGCGGGCACTCGTTTCGGTGATGAGACCGACCCGGGCAAGATGAAGCGCTTCAGCGACGGTGTCATGGATATTGCCGATGGGCTGGCACCGATTGCCGAGTCCCACTCAGCAACAGTCGCCCAGGTCGCGCTTGCGTGGGTCGCCGCCCAACCGGGCGTTACCGCCCCGATCATCGGACCTCGAACCCTGGAACAACTTGAAGATAACCTGGGTGCCCTTAACGTGGAGCTGACCTCGGACGACTTCGCCGCGATCGACCGGCTCGCCAACCCCGGAACCAACGCCGCCGATTTCTACGAAGCCAGTTTCAAACCCAACGATCACCGCTTCTAACTGCAAAAAACATGAACCCCGAGGGAGAGTCGACACTCAAATGCCCAACAAAAGAAAAGTCCTGATCACAGGCGGTGCGGGGCTGATCGGAACCATCCTGAAGAACAAACTCGGCGGGAAGTACGATTTTTCGTCGATCGATATCCGCGAGGCCCGCAATGTGCCCTCCACGCTTGCCGACCTCTCCAACCTTGAAGCCATCCAGCAGGCGTTCGAAGGGATCGACACCGTCGTCCATCTGGCAGCCGACCGCTCGCCTGCCGGATCGTGGGAGTCGATCCTCAGCAACAATTTCATCGCGACGTACAACGTGTTCGAGGCATCGAAACGCGCCGGTGTGAAACGGGTGATCTTCGCCAGCTCGAACCATGCGGAAGGCGGCTACTACCTCGACGCTCCCTGGAAACACATCAACGATGGCAACTTCCACCTGCTTGAACAGGACAACTACGAACTGGTCAGCGAAAAGCACATGATCCGCCCCGACAGCTACTACGGGGTCGCCAAGGCATACGGCGAGGCGCTGGGGAGCTACTACAATGATTTTCACCAGCTGAGTTCGTTCCACCTGCGCATCGGCTGGGTGATCGAGGGCGACGATCCAACTTTTTCCGCCTTTGCGCTCTCGCTCTGGCTCAGCCACCGCGACACCGCGCAGATTGTCGACCTGTGCATCAGCGCTCCAGAATCGCACCGCTACGATATCTTCAATGCGACGTCCGACAACACATGGAAGATATTCGATATCGAACACGCCAGAGAAGCGCTCGGCTATAAACCGGAGGACCGGGCAGGCTCCGACTTCACGCCCCGTGAGTACGTGAGAACCGACTAGCCCGGTGGGATTCCCCCCTACGTCCGAGAGAAGGGGACCCGGCCGGCCCACCTCGTCAACCCCCGCCCCGCGACATAACGTATCCTGACCCGCTATGGAACTCAGGAACAACGGAGCGCTATTGGTAGGCACAAAGCGCGTTGGTGAGCGAGTCGCACTCAGGCTCGCAGCTGAAGGCGTTAACCTCGCAATCGTGTATCGCCGATCAAAAGACGAGGCGGAACGGCTCCAGGAGAAGGCAAAACCGCTCGTCGGCCGCACCGCATTAATGCAGGCCGACCTGACGATCGAAGATGACGTCAAGCGCATAGTTGGCGACGCGGAAGAACAGCTTGGCGGTCTTCGTTTCGTAATCAACCTGGCCTCCGACTACCCGCGTGCGCCGTTTGATTCACTGAATGCCGAATCGTGGGACCGGGCCATGGGCACCGCGAAAAGCTCGTACCTGCTCGCAGTTCATTCGGCCCGGGTGCTAATGAAAAACAGCGGGCCACCGAGGGGCCACATCGTGATGTTCAGCGATTGGGCAGCCGGGGAAACCCCGTACACCGACTACCTGCCATACCTCACGGCTAAAGCGGCAGTCGATTTCATGACGAGAGGATTTGCCGCTGAGCTGGCGCAGCACGGGGTCCAGGTCAACTCGATCGCACCGGGCCCGACCATGAGACCGCCCGAAATCAGCGAGGAAAGCTGGCAGCGCGACGTACTGGACATGGCCCCGCTCAAGCGGGAATCCTCCCCTGACGATATCGCCGACATGATTGTCACCCTCCTGAAGTCTGAGACAATCACTGGCGAAACGATTCGGGTCGATTCCGGACGACACCTCGCCGGGCCTGGCACTCAGTGAAGCGTATTACCCGGGAAAGACCGCAGAAGCGGAACGAATGGGAAGGCAATGTCGCAATTTAAGGTCACCAAGCAAATCGAGTTCTGCTACGGCCACCGCCTGCTCAATTACGACGGCAAGTGCAAGCACCTCCACGGCCACAACGGACTGCTGGAAATCGATGTCGCCGCAGGGTCGCTCGACTCACGCGGCATGGTGATCGATTTCGGGGACATCAAGGACGTGGTCAAAGAGTGGGTTGATACAAACATGGACCATCAGATGATCCTCAGCAAAGACGATCCCATCCTGAATTTACTGCTGGATCTCAACGAGCCGGTCTATGTGATGGACGATAACCCCACTGCCGAGAACATCGCAAAGCGCATCCACGAAGAAGCAACAAATGCCGGGCTGGACATACTGGAAACGCGACTCTGGGAGACTCCTTCAAGCTACGCGTCGTATACCGCGGGTGAACCGGGTAGCTGAACGTGACGAAAGTAGCGGCGCTGGCGAGCGGAGGCCTTGACAGCGCTATCATGCTGGCCGATCTTGCAGAAAACTCGCAGGTCTACCCGGTTTATGTCGAGGCGGGGCTGGTCTGGGAACAGGGCGAAAAAGAGTCGCTCGAAAGGTTCCTTTCCGCGCTCGAACATCCCGGCATCGAGCCGGTCACCTACCTGTCGGTCCCAGTCGGACCGCTTCTCGACTCACACTGGAGTGTCACGGGCCGGGCTGTCCCTGGTGCGCAGGCCCCCGACAGCGAAATGTTCATCCCCGGGCGCAACGTCCTGCTTATCGCCGTCACGGCTGTCTGGTGCAACACTCACGGTGTTGGCCGTATCGCAATCGGATCACTTGGAGGCAATCCCTTCCCCGACGCAACACCTGAATTCTTCGAATCTTTCGCCAGCGTGCTAAGTGCAGGACTGGGACACGAGATCGGCGTTGAAGCTCCGTTTCGCGGGCGCAATAAAGCCGATTTGATACGGAGCCACAGCGGTCTTCCGCTGGAACTGACGCTGACCTGCGCGAACCCGCCCCGGCGTGCCCCGCGGAGCGTGCGCGGTCGGCTTGCTCACGCCAGTCATCTGGCAAGTGCGGCCTCCGCACGCCCGGCGCTAAACGGCACCTCGCACTGCGGCGACTGCAACAAATGTACCGAACGGCGTGATGCCTTTCAGGAGTCGGGCGTTGAAGACCGAACGAAATATCTCAAATGACCGATAGCGAAACGCCCTGGTACACGCAGTTCTACGGTCGAGATTACCTAGATGCCCTCGGGCCGGGGTTGACCAATACCGAGCAAGAAACGCAGTTCGTCATCGCCACTCTCGCACTGAAACCCGGAGACCAGGTGCTCGATCTCGCCTGCGGACAGGCCCGCCACGCCGTGCTGCTTGCCAGGCAGGGTATCGACATGACCGGTCAGGACCAGAGCGCCGAGTACCTCGACGATGCCCGTGCCGCCGCAAAACGAGAAGGCGTCGAACTGGCGCTGGTGAATAGCGATATGCGCACGATTCCCTTTGAACGGCATTTCGACGCCGTAATCAGCATGTTCACCTCATTCGGCTATTTCGATTCACAGAGCGACGACCGACAGGTGCTCGCCGAGGTCAGCAAGGCCCTCAAACCGAATGGGCATGTGTTGATCGACCTGATCAACCGTGAATGGGTGATCGCAAACAACCAGCCGTCGGAAAGGCGTGAAAACGCCGATGGCACGGTGGTACTGGAAGAACGAGAACTTAACCTGCACACCAGCCGAAACCAGGTGACCTTCACCTTTGTTGATAAGCACGGCAAAAAAAGGGAGTCGATCGGACACCGCATCAGGCTCTACACGCTTACCGAGATCATCCAGATGCTTGGCGAAGCCGGCCTGAGCTTCAAACAGGTATACGGCGGTTTTGACTCGGAGCCATACACCCCATCAACCCGCCGGATGATCGTGGTTGCGCGCAAGGGCGACTGACCCTTGCGCTGGCAGGTCCCCTCTTCCCGACCAGCGAAGGCTGTCTCACAACTCCCTCTCCCTGAGGAGGGTCGTTCATAATTCGGAAAATTGCGTCACACGGCCCAGGCATCAGAGGGGTTAAGGGACTGTCTGCGGAAGGTGGCGTAACTTCCGCCGGCAGATCAACAAGTATAGTGATCGGTATGGAAACTGGCCGATTCATAGATGTGGAGGGCGCTCGGCTCTGGGCAATCATTCAGGGCGCTGGTAGGCCAGTAGTCTTGTGCCACGGTGGGCCCGGACTTTGGGATGACCAAGCGGCGGTGGCGGCAATGATCGATGACCTCCACACCACCATCAGATACGACCAGCGCGGAGGAGGAAGATCAGACAACACGGGACCGTACTCGGTCGAATCGGCCGCTGATGACTTGGACGCCATTCGGCGTGCGTTTGGATTCGAGTCCTGGACTGTCTATGGACATTCTTGGGGGGTGTCTCTGGCGATTGCATATGCATA
>Ga0209554_1001760_pt1 | contig 15971 bp, 14 predicted proteins | sample MarorgKNORR_S2LV_5_FD_188221 | JGI IMG/M metagenome (GOLD analysis project Ga0209554, IMG submission 188221) | Marine microbial communities from the Southern Atlantic Ocean, analyzing organic carbon cycling - Bottom_A/KNORR_S2/LV (SPAdes) (version 2) | ecosystem: Environmental > Aquatic > Marine...
CGTGTGCACGCGGCCCTGCGTCTCGGTGGCCGGCACGCGCTGCACACGGTGGACGCCGCTTTCGAACTTGAGCTTCCGGAACACGTCCTGCCCCTTGATGCCAAAAATAACTTCCTTGAAACCACCGAGGTCGGACACGCTGGCATCCATCGACTCGACCTTCCAGCGCTGCGCTTCGGCGTACCGGACGTACATGCGGTGCAGGACGGCGCAGAACAGGGCGGACTCCGCACCACCGGCGCCAGCGCGAATCTCGACGATCGTGTCTCGCGAGTCAGTCGGGTTCGGCGGGATGATGCCGTACTGCAACTCGAGCCCGAGCTTGGCTTGTTCCGACTCGAGCTCGGGCAACTCCTCCTTGGCCAGTTCCGACAGTTCCGAGCCGGCCGGCTCGCTCTTTAGCAGTTCCTTGTTGGCGTCGATGTCGGCGAGCAGTTTGAGGAAGCGTTCGCCTAGGTCGGCCAGTTTTTTCATCCGCGAGTATTCGCGGGTCAACTCGAGAAACTTTTTATTGTCGCTGGCTACATCGGGACTGCTCAAGGCGCTTTCCAATTCGTCCCGTCGCTTGCAGAAATGCTCGATGTGGGGTTGAAGATTCACACTCCAAAAACAGGGAACGCCCGCAGGAGAAAACAGATTATCTGCCGCGGGCGAACTGCTGAAAACTGGCTAAATGCTCTTCTTTTTGTTCTTTTTGCTGGCGGCTTCCTTGGCGGCCTCGCGGACGGCCTTGGTCTTGGCCAAGCGCTGTTGGAACTTGTCCACACGACCGGCGGTATCAACAAATTTCTGTTGGCCGGTGTAGAACGGATGGCACTCATTGCAAATGCCGATGAGCATGGAGGGTTTGGTGGAACGCGTCATAATTTCATTGCCGCAAGCGCAACGAATTGACGATTCCACATATTCCGGATGTAAGTCTACCTTCATAAAAAAGGTCAGACAAACTACCAAGAAAAAGTTGGATGACAAGCGGTATTTCGTGAAAAGCCCAAAAACCGTACTCAAATGAACTTTTTTAGGTGGGCAATCTGCGAGTCAGATTGGAGACAGGGATTTCACGGATAGACACGGATTTTTTAATGTGATCTGTGTAAATTCGTGTCCAGAAATTAATCCTGTAAACCCTTTTGAATCCCCAAAATCTGCGTCCCTGCTTGAAATCCGCGCCCCCACGCAGCGCTTGACAGGTTCGGTTTTATGGGGTTCTCTCCCGGCTGGTGAATTTATTTCGGCTCATTGTGGTGTGGGTTTTGGCGGCTGTCTGGCTGCCGGCGACCTCCCATTGCCTGCTGGGCGCGGCTGGCTGGCTCCCGGAATTCTGCTGCGAAGAGGAGTCGTCGCACGATGACGATGGGGCAACTCACGACGAGCACAATGAGTGCGACGTCTGCACGGCCATTGAGTCCGGCGACTACAACTTCAGCAAGCCGGTTGATTTCGATTTTAACTTTGTCGCAGCTCTCGCTTGGCAGCATGTCTTTCGCCTCAACGTCCCCGCGACGGCGGAACGGCGCATCCCGCTAAGCAGCCGTGCCCCTCCCGGCTTGGCCAAGCGCTGGGCCTTTTTCATTCGCGCCGCCATCCCCGGCCGCGCCCCTTCCTCCCTCGCCTAAAGAGCCGTCCGGCTCAACTTCGTTTCGACGATCGTTCACGGTCGTATTGTGTCCTTTTTTAACCCCAAAATATTTTGCTCAATAAAACTTGTTACATTTTTAGTGCGCTTGGCTTGATGCTGAGCGTGAGTTGCGCCACTCCACCCGGCCCGGATATCCGTGCCGCCGCCGGCTTGGCCAACGCCGTGCAGTTCCACACCGAGTCACTCCCAACGGACGCGCCGCCCGTCGCCAACGCGCTCGACCTTCCCGCCGCCGTCGAGCGGGCGGTGCTACAGTCGCCGACGCTGCAAGCTGCTCTCGCCGAAGTCCGCGCCGCCCAAGCCGATGCGAGGCAGTCGCGGCTCCTGCCCAACCCGGTGTTGAGCATCGTGTTCCGCCACCCGAAGGGCGGCGGCAGCCCGGTGATCGAAACCGGTTTGTCGGCCGACTTGCTCTCCGTGCTGCAGACGCCTCGCCGCATTCGCGCTGCGGACAATCAACTCCGCTCCGCCAGCGCGAGGGCGATCGGCGCTGCACTCGATGTCATCGCCGACACGGAAAAAAGTTACCACACAGCCAACGCACTGCGGCAGGAAGTGGCATTGCTCGAACAGGGCGCTGGCCACATCGACCGCTTGCTGCAAATCGCCCGGCACCGCCTCGACGCCGGGGAAGGCACCCGGCTGGACGTCGCCACACTCGACGCTCGCCGCGCCGAAACCAGCCTCGATCTGCAAGAGCGGCGACTGAAGTTGAGCCGTGAAAGGCTCACCCTCGCACGACTGCTTGGCCAGCCCTCCGGCGACACGACTTGGCTGCAAACCACGCCGTTACCGGTCGCTGCCCCCGCTTGGCCGGAAACGGATTGGCTGGCTGCCGCTCTTCGCAACCGTCCGGCCATTCAAGCCGACCGATGGCAACTGGCCGCGCTCGAGGACGGCCGCGCCCTTGCCCGATTGGCCTTGTTCGAGAACAGCGCCGCCGGTCTGGACGCCGAGCGCGATGGCGACTGGTCGCTTGGCCCGTCGCTGGCCGTGCCGCTGCCGCTGTTCGACTGGGGGCAGGCGCGCCGCGCCAAGGCCCGCGCCTTGGCCATCGCTGCGCGGCATCGGCTCACGCAAACCGTGCGGCAAACGGTGCAGGAAGTCCGGCAGGCGCACGCCGCGCAGGCCAAGCTCGCCGCCGCCGCCGCGCAGGCTCGTGAGCAGTTGACGCCCCTTCAGCAGCAGCGCGTGGACTTGGCCCGCGCCGTTTACGAGAGCGGCCAATCGGGGATCTCGCCGCTGCTGCTGGCCGAGCTCGATCTGCAAAATGCGCGACTGCGAAAAGTTCAACTGGAGCTTCGAGCGGCCATTGCCGCGACTGAACTCTGTCGCGCCTCGGGGGGCGACGCAGCCAATTTCAAAACAAAAACAACGACACAAAAACAATGAAATCGATCTTCTCATTTTTAACGATCGGCACGCTGGCTTGCTTGCTGGTTGCTTGCAATAAATCACACGACCACGCACACGACGACCAAGGCGGGCATGACGATCACGAAGAGCCGCATGAGGGTGAAATCTCGCTCACTGCAGCGGCGGTCGAGCATCACGGCATCGCGCTTGGCCAAGCGGTACTGCGCGAGTTGCGCGAGACGTTTTCCGCCCCGGCGCGCTTGGCTTACAACGAGGACGCCTTGGCCCACGTCGGCACGCTGGTGAGCGGCCGCGTGTCGCGCTTGGCCAAGGGCGTCGGCGACTCGGTTGCCGTGGGCGATGTGCTGTTCGTCATCGACAGCGCCGAGCTTGGCGCGGCGCAAAACGATCATCTGGCCAAGCTCGCCGAACTGGCCGCAGCCACGACGGCGTTCCAAATTGCGGAGCACTATTTCGAATCCGGCAAGGAGCTTTCCGCTGCCGAGGCGGTTTCGCGTTCGGACGTGCAACAACGGGAGGTCGCCCTGCGCGCCGCCGAGGCCCAGTTCAAGTCGGCGCAAGCCGCCTTGGCCAGCGGGCGCAACCGGCTACAACTCTTTGGCATGACCCAAGCCGGCATCGCGCAACTCGAGGAGACCGGCGCGATCCGGCCGCAAGCCGAGATTCGCGCGCCCATCGGCGGCACGGTGGTCGAGCGCGGCGTCACGCTGGGCGAGACGGTCACCCCGGAGCAGCCGCGCCTGTTTGTCGTGGCCGGCTTGGGCGAACTTTGGCTGTTCGCCGAGGTGCCACCGGCGCGGGCCGCTTCGCTGAAAGCGGGTCAGCCCGTGACGCTGATCGACCCAGCGACTGGCCGGAGCGCGACGGCCGTGCTCGATTATGTCAGCCCGATTGCTACGCCCGGCGCGCGCACAATCCGGGCGCGAGCGGTCGTGAACAATCGGGACGGCTCATGGCGTCCCGGGATGTTTGTCACGGCCAAGCTGCCAACACTCGCTGCCGCCGCCGTGCGCTCGGTCGCCGTCCCGGCCGATGCCGTGCAGGACATCGGCGGGCAGCCGGTGGTGTTCGTGCCGGTGCCGGGCGAGGTGAACACGTTCGAGGTGCGCGAGGTGGCGGTCGGCCCCGAGGTCGACGGCTGGAGGCCGGTGAAGGCCGGCTTGGTGGACGGCGAGGCGCTCGTCGTTCGAGGCGGTTTTTTGCTGAAAGCCGAGCTGGGCAAGGCAATGGCCGGCCATGATCACTCGCACTAAAAACAATGCAAAACGGTAAGGAACGCTGTTTGAGATTTTGGCACAAGTTGTTTGCTTTCTCCCTCACCCCAACCCTCTCTGGGAGAGGGAGACGAGGGGAGCACACGCGCCTCGCGTGTGGATTTCGGCGCCTCGCCGGAATCATCCAGCGGCAACTCAACGAACGAGCCTTGGGCGGGGCGCCCAAGGCGGCACGCGGGGGCGCGTGCGCTCCCCAAAAAAACAACCATCCAAATCTGCATGATTGAACGAATCCTAAAATACTCCGTCGAGCACCGTCACTGGGTGGTGGCGTTGACGCTCGTGGCGGCGTTGTTTGGTGCGTGGTCGTTGTCGCAACTGCCGATCGACGCCGTGCCGGACATCACCAATAAACAGGTGCAAATTAATGTCGAGCATCCGGCGTTTTCCACGACCGACATCGAGCGGTTGGTGACGTTCCCGCTCGAGACAGCGCTCGCCGGCATCCCGGGGCTGGAGCACACGCGGTCGATTTCGCGCAACGGTTTCTGCCAAGTGACGGCGGTGTTCGACGACGCGGTGGACATCTATTTCGCGCGGCAACAAATCAACGAGCGGCTCACCGCTGCACGCGAGTCGTTGCCCGAGGGGATCAGGCCGAGGATGGGGCCGATCACCACCGGGCTGGGCGAGGTGCTCATGTGGGCGGTCGAGTTCGAGCCGCAACCGCTTGGCCAAGCGGGCGGCTTCGTCACGCCCAGCGGCGAGCGGCTCACCAACAACGTCCAGCGCCTGGCCTTCCTGCGCACGGTGCAGGACTGGATCATCCGGCCGCAGATCAAGACCGTCCCGCTCGTGGCCGACGTCGATGCCATCGGCGGTTACGTGAAACAGTACCACGTGCTGCCTCGGCTCGAGCAGTTGAGCGCGCACGGGCTGACGCTCGCCGATCTCGTCACCGCGCTGGAGCGCAACAACCTCAGCCTCGGCGCGGGCTACATCGAGCGCGACGGCTCGGCGTCGATCGTGCGGGCGAGCAGCCGGCTCGGCGGCTCGGCGGACATTGCGGGCGTTGTGGTCAAGCAGAGCAACGGCACGCCGGTTCGCATCGGCGACGTGGCGGATGTCGCGATTGGCGGCGAAATGCGGCTCGGCAGCGCGAGCATCGACGGGCATGAGGCCGTGATCGGCACGGCGATGATGCTCACCGGAGCGAACAGCCGCGCCGTGGCCAAGGCGGCGGCGGAACAATTGACCGAGGTGCGACGCAGCCTGCCGCCGGGCGTCACCGTCCGTTCCGTGCTTGACCGTTCGGGGCTGGTGAATGCCACCATCGACACTGTGGCGCACAATTTGTTTTACGGCGCGGCGCTGGTGATCGTGGTGCTCTTCGCGCTGCTCGGCAATCTCCGCGCCGCGTTTCTCACCGCGCTGGCCATCCCGCTCTCGATGCTGCTCGCGGCGGCGGGGATGCACCGCGCCGGCATCAGCGGCAACCTGATGAGCCTCGGCGCGATCGACTTCGGCATCATCATCGACGGCTCGGTCATCATCGTGGAGAACTGCCTCCGCCGCTTGGCCGGGCGCCAGCGCGAACTGGGCCGCCTGCTCACGCTCAACGAACGGCTCGTCGTCGTCCGCTCCGCCAGCCATGAGGTGCGTCGGCCGTTCGTGTTTGGCGTTGGCATCATCACGGTGGTTTACCTGCCGATCCTCGCGCTCACCGGCATCGAGGGGAAACTGTTCCACCCGATGGCGCTCACGGTCATCTTCGCGCTGGCCGGGGCGTTCGTTCTGTCGCTGACATTCGTGCCGGCGATGGTGGCGCTGGCCATCCGCGGTCGCGTTGCGGAGAGCGACAACGCGCTCATGCGAACGGCTCGCCGAGGGTACGCGCCTGTGCTGGACTTCGCGCTGCGCCGCCGGGGGGTTGTGCTTGGGGCGGCGACGGCGATGCTGCTCGGCGCGGGGGTCTTGTTCGTGAACCTTGGGCAGGAGTTTGTGCCGCAACTCGACGAGGGCGACATCGCGATGCACGCGATGCGAATCCCCGGCACCGGCATCGAGCAGTCCACCCGGATGCAACTCGAGGTCGAGCGCACCGTGGGCAAGCTGCCGGAGGTCGACTTGGTTTTTTCAAAAACCGGCACCGCCGACTTGGCTGCGGACTCGATGCCGCCGAGCGTTTCGGACACGTTTATCATCTTCAAGCCGCGCGCCGAGTGGCCGGACCCGCGCTTGGCCAAGCGGGCGATCGAGTCAAAAGTGCGCGACGCCGTGGCTGAGTTGGTCGGCAACAAATACGAATTCTCCCAGCCGATCGAGATGCGGTTCGACGAGCTCATCGCCGGCGTGCGGGGCGACCTAGCGGTGAAGGTGTTCGGCGAAAACCCGGACGAACTCCGGCGCACTGCGGAGGAAATTGCCGCCGTGATGCGCGGTGTTCCCGGCGCGGCCGACGTGAAAGTCGAGCAAACAACCGGCATGCCGGAACTGACCGTGCGGCCCAAACTCGGGGCGATCGCGCGTTACGGGCTTGATGCCGCCGACGTGGTCGAGAGCGTCAACATCGCCATCGGCGGCCGTGCGGCGGGACAGGTGTTCGACGGCGACCGGCGGTTCGACATCGTCGTGCGGCTGCCCGAGGCCAAGCGGCGGCAAGCAGCCACGCTTGCGGAGTTGCCGATCCTTTTGCCGATCGACCCGAATGGAGATGCCGCACTCCCGCCGGTGTTGCCGTTGAGCGAATTGGCGGAAATCGTCCAAACCGAGGGGCCGTTTCAGGTCAGCCGCGAGAACAGCAAACGCCGCGTGGTGGCGCAGTGCAACGTGCGCGGCCGCGACTTGGCCGGGTTCGTCGGCGAAGTGCGCGAGCGGGTCAACTCGGAGGTGAAACTACCGGCCGGGACGTGGCTTGACTGGGGCGGGCAGTTTGAGAACTTAACCGCCGCGCGCCAGCGCTTGGCCATCGTCGTGCCGGCTTGTTTTGCGCTGATCTTTCTGCTGCTGCACGCGACCTTCGGCGCGGTGCGCCCGGCGCTGATCGTCTTCACCGCCGTGCCGCTCGCGCTGACCGGCGGCGTGGCTGCGCTGGCGTTGCGAGGGCTGCCGTTTTCCATCTCGGCGGCGGTTGGTTTCATCGCGTTGTCGGGTGTGGCGGTGCTGAACGGCTTGGTGCTGGTCACGTTCATCAACCAACTTCGCGAGCAAGGCAGGCCGCTGGAGGAAGCCATCCGCGAAGGCGCACTCACGCGACTGCGCCCGGTGCTGATGACGGCGTTGGTTGCGTCGCTTGGCTTCCTGCCGATGGCCTTGGCCACCGGCACCGGCGCGGAGGTGCAGCGACCGCTGGCCACCGTCGTCATCGGCGGCATCCTCACTGCCACCGCGTTAACCTTGGTTGTGTTGCCGGCGTTATGTCAGCGAATGCTGAGGCGTTAAAGTGAGCGGCGAGAAGGAGACACGGATTTCACAGATTTGCACGGAGGAAAATCACAATCTGTGAAAATCCGTGTCTAAAAAATTAGTCGAGTTTTACAGCTTGGCCGGTTAGGACGGACTGCTCCTCGGCGGCGCAGATTTCCACCGTGCTGAGTCCGTCAGCCGCAGAGACGCTGGGCGCTTGGCCGGTGCGAATGCTGTCGATGAAATGCGCCAACTCGCCGGCGTAACCATCGGTGCCGTCGCACTTGATCACCTGCTTTTCCTTGCCCTCCTCGAAGAGCCGTAACGGCTCGTCTTCGCGGCCGATGTCGTAGTCGGCGGTGGCGCGCTCGAAGATGACGCGGTACGACATGTTGAAGCCCCAGCCGGGGGTCATCGCCCAGCTTCCCTCGGCGCTGACCATTGCGCCGGACTCGACCTCGTACTGCGTCAGCACATGGTCGATCGCGCCGCTGACCTTGCTGAAGCCGGTTGAGTAAACTGACTTGGGCCGGCCGAAGACGTGCTGCACGAAGTCGGTGTCGTGCACGTGCAGGTCGAACAGCGCGCCGCCAGAGGTTGCGCCGTCGAAGTAAATCGCTTGGCCCCAGGCCGGCGGCTCGGCGATCCGCTGGAAGTGTGCGGCCTGCACCTTGCCGTAGCGGCCGCTGTCGATCGCTTCCTTGAGCCAGGCCCATTGCGGCCAAAAGCGCAGGCACATTCCCACCATGAAATGGCCCTTGGCCTGTGCGGCGGCATCGGCGATTTCGCGGGCATCGGCGACGGAGCGGGCGAGCGGCTTTTCGCAGATCACATGTTTGCCGGAGGCGAGGGCCGGCTTGGTCATGAACAGGTGCGTGCGGGTGGGTGTGCAGATGTCGATGGCATCAATCGATTCGTCGGCGAGGAGTTCCTTGAAATCCTGATACGCCTTGACCTTCGACATGTCGAGTATGACCGGTTCGCCGGAGTCGAGGTTACCGAGCGCGGCGGTGAAGTCGCCCTTGAGTCGCTCGGGGTCGAGATCGCAGATTGCAGCGACGTTGACGCCGTCGATTTGGCGGTAAGCGCGGATGTGCATCGCGGCCATGAAGCCAAGCCCGACGATGCCGATGTTAATGTTGTCTTTGTCCATGGTGTTATTATTTTAGCGAATTAATGGTGTGCCAAATGTCATTATAATTTTCTGCGCTCTCCCTCTCCCCAACCCTCTCCCGCTGGGAGAGGGAGCTTGGCCAAGCGTGTGTCCCGCTTGATTCCTTCGAAGGTGGCCGAAGGCCGGATGAGGGTGAAAATATTCGGATGTTTATTTGCAAAGGCCACTGATCGATCGCCGGGTTAATTTAGTTGAGTGACGAATTCGCGGGCAGTGCGGATGTCGGCGACGCGTTGGTCGTCGGCTTCGCGCTCAATGCAGCAGTCGCCCTCGTAGCCGAGCTTGGCCAAGGTGGCGAAGAACGCCGGCCAATCGACTTCGCCGGTGCCGACGGTGACTTCCGCCCCCCACGTGCCGGGCTCTTTGGTCTGCGTGGCATCTTTGATGTGGCACTGTTTGAGGAACGGCGCGAGCGTCTTGAGCGCGTCGATCGGGTCGCCCTTGTCGTAGAGCAGCATGTTCGCCGGGTCGAAATTGACGCCGACGCTTGGCCGGTCGAGTTTTTCGAGGAAGAGCCTCAGCGTGCCGGCGGTTTCCTGCCCAGTCTCGAAGCCAAGCTCGATGCCGCTGGCATCAAACACGTCGGCGATCTGCGTGATGCGGTCGAGCAACTTGGCAAAGCCGGGGTCGCTCTCCTCGTGCGGCAGGAAGCCGGCGTGGAAGGTGACAATTTTCAGGCCAAGCCCGGCGGCGATTGCGGCGACGGCTTGGATGTTGGCCCAGTTGGCGTCCCAATGTTCGTCCGGCACGACGCCGCCGGATTTGCGGATGGCATCAAGCGACGAGTAATCTTCGCCGATGGTGCCGAACATGCCGGAGACGATCTCGATGCCCTCGGCGGCGAACAGCTCGGCGGTTTTGCCCCAGACATCGGGGTTTTCGCGGAGCGGATCGAGCGCAAGTTGGACGCGCGAGATGCCGATTTCGCGGAGGTGAGCGACGAGCGCCTCGGGGGTTTCCGGTTGCAGCGACCAACTGCAAACCGCCAAGCGTGATTCGATATCGTGTGCCATCTTTGGTTAAGCGCGGAAACCGCGCTTGGCCAAGTGAGCAGATTCGCGGCGGATATTCAAGAATTGAGTGCCAAGCGCATTGCGCTTTTCTGGGTCGCGCCGAGCGGTTAAGCTGCCGCCGGTGTCTTATCAGGTCATAGCCCGCAAATACCGTCCGCAACGCTTCAGCGAAGTCGTCGGCCAGGATCACGTCAGCCAGACGTTGGCCAACGCCATCAGCGGCGAGCGCATCGCGCACGCCTATTTGTTCTGCGGGCCAAGGGGAACCGGCAAGACGACGTTGGCGCGGATTTTTGCCAAGTGCCTGAACTGCACCGACGGCCCGAAAATCGATTTCCCCGACGACGACATCAAGTGCATCGAGATCGCCGAGGGCCGCTCGATCGACGTTCTCGAGATTGACGGCGCCAGCAACAACGGCGTCGAGCAGGTGCGTGAACTGCGCGAGACCTGCGTGTACGCGCCGGCGTCGTCGAAGTTCAAAATCTACATCATCGACGAGGTGCACATGCTCACCACGGCGGCGTTCAACGCGCTGCTCAAGACGCTCGAGGAGCCGCCGGCGCACGTGAAGTTCATGTTCGCCACCACCGAGCCGGAGAAAGTGCTGCCGACGATCATGTCGCGCTGCCAACGCTTCGACTTGCGCCGCATCCCGGTCAACCTCATCGCCGAACATCTCAAGTACATTTGCGGCGAGGAAAAAGTGACGATCGACGAGGGGGCGCTGTTCGCCATCGCGCGCGGCGCGGAAGGCTGCATGCGCGACGCCGAGTCGGCGCTCGACCAGCTCATCAGTTTTTGTGGCGAGAACATCACCGAGCCGGACGTGCTGTCGATGTTCGGCCTGACGGCGCAGGGGCAACTGTTCGCGCTCGCCCAGGCCGTGCTCACCGGCGACTCGACGAAGACGCTGACCGAACTCAACGCGCTCGCCAGCCAAGGCAAAGACCTTGGCCGCTTGGTCGGCGACCTGTTGGGGCACATCCGCAACCGACTGGTGTTCGCCGTGTCGAAGGGCGACCTCTCGCTGCTTGAGATCAGCGAAGCCGAGGCCGCCGTGCTCCAGGCCGGAGCCAAGCTGGGCAACGAGCAGGCTTTAGTCCGCGTGCTCGATGTGCTGACCGACTGCGAAGGGCGCCTCCGCTTGGCCACGTCGAAAAAGATTTTGATCGAGGTGTCGCTGCTCAAGGCGGCGCAGGCCATGTCGGCGCTCGGCATCGACGAGGTGCTTGGCCAACTGCAAAAACTGCGCGACAACGAGCCGCCATCCGTTGGCCAAGCGGCACCCGCCGTCGCGCCGCCACCGGCTGCCAAGCCAAGCGCACCGGCCAAGCCGGCTCCAAAAACAGCGCCGCCTCCCGCAGCGGCCAAGCCGACGGAAGCCGTTGATTTGCAGGCACTTTGGATGCAACTCGCCGCCGCCGCGAACAAGGCAAGCCCATTCATGCAGACCTACTTTCAACAGGCGCATGCCGTGTCATTTTCAAATAGCATCTTTGTAATTAGTGTCATCGAGGAGCATCTTGGTTTGGTGGACAACAAGAACAACCACGAGATGCTCGCGAAACAACTCGCCGCGCTTGGCCACGCGGATGTGCAGTTCCGCTTCATCAGCGAACCGCCGCCCGAAGGACGGCAACCGGCGCCCGCGCTGGAGCCGATCGATGAGCCGCCGCCGGTGAGTCGAGCGAACCCGGATAAGCCCAAGCCCGTTCCCCAGCCGGTGAAGCTCGACCCGGAGGAATTCAAAAACGATCCGCTCATTCAAAAGGCGCTGGAACTGTTCCAGGGCCGAATCGTCGAGGTGCGGAAGTGACCCGAAAAATTTAATATGGCAAGCATTGCTAAAATGATGAAACAGGCCGCCAAGATGCAGCGGCAAATGCAGGAGGCGCAGGCGCAATTGGCCGACCAAATCGTCGAGGCCTCAAGCGGCGGCGGCGCGGTCAAGGTCACCGCAAGCTGCGACGGAGTCGTCAAGTCGATCCAGATCGACCCGGACGCCGTGGACGCGGAGGACATCTCGATGCTCGAGGACATGGTGCTCGGCGCGGTCAACCAAGCGCTCGACAAGGGACGCGAAACGCAGTCCGCCGAGATGGGCAAACTGACCGGCGGCATGGGCGGCGGCATGGGCCTGCCGGGGTTCTGATTGTTGCCCGTGACTTCGCTCCCCGAACCACTCGCGGTGTTGGTGGCGGAACTCAACCGCCTGCCGGGCATCGGCCCGCGCTCCGCCGAGAGACTCGCCCTTCACTTGATTCAAGCCGACAGCGCTGTGGTCAAGCGCTTGGCCAACGTGTTGGTCACTTCGCGTGACAAAATCATCGAGTGCGGGCAGTGCGGCGGCTTGGCCGAGAAATCGCCGTGCAGCATTTGCGCCAACCCGGCGCGCGACGAGCGAACCGTCTGCGTCGTCGAGCGCGCGGTCGATATTTTGAACGTTGAGAAATCCGGCGCATTCCGCGGTCGCTACCACGTGCTCGGCGGCAAAATCTCGCCGATGAACGGCGTCGGCCCGGAGGAATTGCGGGTGGCGGAACTCGAGCAGCGCTTGGCCAGCGGGACGATTGACGAAGTCATCATCGCGCTGGGCACCGACGTGGAGGGCGACGCCACCGGCCACTACTTGGGCAAGCGCTTGGCCAAGCCGGGCGTGAAAGTGACGCGCATTGCCCACGGCTTGCCAGCGGGGAGCGGGCTGGAGTTCGCCGACGAGTTGACGCTGAGCCACGCGCTCGAGGGCCGCCGGGAAATGGATTCAAAGTAAATGATGAACGAACCAAAGATTGTTGTTTTTGATCTCGGAAAGGTGCTGGTTGACTTCGACTACAGCATCGCCATTCGCCGGTTCGCCGAGCGCAGCGAGGCCGGGCTGGAGGAAATCCAGCGGTTGGTCGACTCGCCGTTACAGATCGATTACGAGTCCGGCAAAATCACGACCGACGAGTTTTATGCGGCGATCCGCGATGGGGCCGGCTTTCGCGGCGACCGCGCGGAGTTTGTCTGTATTTTCGCCGATATTTTTTCGCCGATAGAAACGATGATCGAGTTCTTCGAGCGGCTGAAACCGATTGGTATTCCGACCTGCGTTTTTTCCAACACCAACGAAATTGCAATTGGACACATCCGCGAAGGGTTTCCGTTTTACAGTCTTTTTGACAATTACGTGCTGTCGTTCGAGGAAGGCGGCATGAAGCCGGACGAGCCGATTTACGACGTGGTCGAGCAGCGCACCGGCGAGTCCGGCGCGGCGATTCTGTACATCGACGACCGCCCGGAAAACATCGAGACCGGCAAGGGCAGGGGATGGCAGACGATCCTCCAAAATGACGAAGCCGCCTCGGTGGCCGCGGCCGAGACGCTGCTCGAGATTTAAACCCCCAGCGCATTGGCCGCCGCTCCGTAGGCACCGGCGAGGTCGCCCAGTTGCGCGGGCAGCAGCTTCAGTTCGTAGTCATCGGTTTTCCAGAGAATCGGGTCGAGATAGTCGCGTAGCGGCCCGAACAACCGGTCACCGGCGTTGGCGATGCCGCCGCCGATAATGACGGCTTCCGGGTCAAGGATGTTTGAGAACGAACAGATCGCCGTGGCTAAGCCCTTGACCGACTTGAGCCAGATTTTCTCCGCCTCGGCGTCGCCGTTTTCGATTGCCTCCATCATTTCCCATGTGTGGGTGAAACGGCCGTTGGATCGCTCCGGAATGCTGCAGTTGCCAATCGCCAACTCAAGGCTGCTCGGGCATCCGCAATCGTCCGGCGGGCCGTCCGGGCCAAGGCTGGTGTGGGCAAAGTGACCGGCTTTTCCGGTGCGCCCGCGCAACAGCTTGCCCTCCACGAGCGCCGCGCCGCCCACGCCCGTGCCGAGCGTCAGCAGGATGACGGTTTGGAATCCCTTCGCCGCTCCGAGCCAAGCTTCGCCGAGGAGGGCGGCGTGGCCGTCGTTCAACACCGGGATCGCCTTGTCGAAATCAAAAAACTTTTGACAATTCAAGCCGACAAGACCGTCGAGCCGCACCGGCATGTGTGTGATGCAACTGCCGTCCGGCGCCGCCAGCCCCGGCGCCGAAAAACCGATGTTGTCCGGCTTGCCGCCCTGTTCCTCCTCGGTTGATTGAACGAGTTCACGGAGGCAATTGGCCCACTCCATATCTGCCTCGGCGTCGAAGGGGAGGTTGTGCTTGGTCAACGTTTCGCCGTTCGGCGTGACGACGACCGCCTTGACGCAGGAGCCGCCGAGGTCGATCCCGATTGTGTAACTCATTCGATCCCCTCGCTGACGCTCCAGCCGCCATCGACCGCCAGCACTTGGCCGGTGATGAACTTGGCGGCGTCGGACATCAGGAAAACCGCTGCGCCGTCCAAATCCTCCGGCACGCCGATCCGGCCGCCGTCGAGCGGTTGTTTGTTTTTGATGAAGCTCATGATTTCGTCGTTCGCCTGCGCGCGGCCGGACATCGGCGTGGCGACGAGCGCCGGGGCGATGGCGTTCACGCGGATGTTTTGCGCGGCGTAATGCGCCGCCGCCGATTTGGTGAGGCCGACGATCGCCGCCTTGGCCGCCGCGTAGGCGTGCGTCGCGAAATGTTTTGGGGCGGGGGAGTCGGCCAGCACGGAGGTCATGTTGAGGATCACGCCGCCTTGGCCAAGCGCGGCAAACTCCCGCAGCGCGGCGCGGTTCGAGTTGAAAACCGAGGTGAGATTCAGGTCGATCGTCTGCAGCCAACCGTCGTCGCTAATCTCGTGCAGCGGCCCGTCGCCCATGCTGCGCCCGCTGCCACCGGCGACATGGTAAAGGCCATCGAACCCGCCGAGTTCCCGCTTGGCCAAGGCGATCGCTTCGGGCGCAGTTTGCGGGTCGGTCGCGTCACCGGCCAAGCCGCGCGCCGCTTGGCCAAGCGCCGACTCCGCTTGGGTCACACTATCGGCATTTCGTCCCACCACGACCACTCGCGCCCCCTCGGCGACGAACGCCTTGGCGGCGGACAAGCCCAGTCCCGTCGTCCCGCCGACGATGACGAAGGTTTTGTTGTCGAGTTGCGGCACGAGGTTAATTTTCCTTGTGCCAGCGAGGCCGGTTGCGGCGCTTGTGCGGCGGTTGGTTCGCTTCCACAAAGGCGATCATGTCCTGAATCGCCAGCCAGCGTTCCTTCGGATCCCACGCCCGTTCGCGCTTCAACTCCTCCCGTTGCTTGACGTCGTCCATCTTCTACAGCCCCAGTTTTTTGAAGCGGGACTCGATGTGTTTGTAGTGGAATTCGGTGGTGCAGATGGACTCGAGTTCACCCTTTTTGAAATGCTTGGCGACCTCGGGGTCGGACAAAAGTTGCGTGAGAAAATCGGCGTCGTCGCGGCCGTCGTGTTTGGTTTTCCACGTCTCCATCGCGTTGCGCTGGACGAGCGAGTACGACTCCTCGCGAGTGAGTCCTTTGCGGATGAGCGCGAGCAGCACCGATTGCGAATTCCACATGCCGAGCGATTGGCCGATATTTTTCACCATGTTTTTTGGATACACGATCAACCCTTTGGTGAGGTCGGCGAGCTTGTTGAGCATGTAGTTGAGAAGCGTGCAGGAGTCGGGGAAAATGATGCGCTCGACGGAGCTGTGGCTGATGTCGCGCTCGTGCCAAAGCGCGACGTTCTCGAGCGCGGCGAGCGCGTTGCCGCGCAGCACACGGGCCAAGCCGGTGAGGCGTTCGCCGGTGATGGGGTTGCGCTTGTGCGGCATGGCGCTCGAGCCTTTTTGGCCCTTGGCAAAAAACTCCTCAACCTCGAGCACCTCGGTGCGCTGGAGGTGCCGGAACTCCGTGGCCCACCGCTCGATGCTTGCGCCGACGAGGGCGACGGTCGTCATGAACTCGGCGTGAATATCCCGCTGCACAACCTGCGTCGCGATGGGCGCGGCCTTGAGGCCAAGCTTGCGGCAGACGAACGACTCGATCTTTGGCGAGAGATGGGCGTTGGTGCCGACGGCGCCGGAAAGTTTGCCGATAGCGATGCGCGGCTTGATGGTCTCGAGTCGCTCGAGTGCGCGGCCAAACTCGTCGTACATCAGCGCCATCTTGAGGCCGAACGTCGTCGGCTCGGCGTTGATGCCGTGGCTGCGGCCGATCATCGGCGTGAACTTGTGCTTGCGCGCCTTGGCGG
>Ga0209554_1001761_pt1 | contig 15959 bp, 17 predicted proteins | sample MarorgKNORR_S2LV_5_FD_188221 | JGI IMG/M metagenome (GOLD analysis project Ga0209554, IMG submission 188221) | Marine microbial communities from the Southern Atlantic Ocean, analyzing organic carbon cycling - Bottom_A/KNORR_S2/LV (SPAdes) (version 2) | ecosystem: Environmental > Aquatic > Marine...
AATTTCTAGAAAAAGCAAAAAAAAAGGCAGTGGGGTCAAAAATAGTAAAAAGTATATCCCCAAGTCAGATGGTTATAAAAATTGTTAACGATACTCTTAAAGAAATACTTGGTGATAAAGAAGAACCAATAAATTTAAAAGCTACACCACCAGTTATATTATTAATGGTCGGTCTCCAAGGTTCTGGAAAAACGACTACTAGTGCTAAAATTGCTAAAAAATTAAAAGATAAAGACAAAAAAAAAGTTTTAATGTCATCTTTAGATGTTCAAAGACCAGCTGCTCAAGAACAACTAGCTACATTAGGTAAACAAGTTGATGTAAATACAGTTGAAATTATTAAAGGAGAAAAACCACGTAAGATTGCTGAGAGATCTTTAGATCAAGCAAAAAAAGAAGGGTTTGATGTCTTAATTTTAGATACCGCTGGAAGGCTTCAAATTGATGATGAACTTATGAATGAGGTAAAGGATATAAGTAAAGCTGTAAATCCCACTGAAACATTGCTTGTGTCAGATGCAATGATAGGACAAGAATCGGTTAATGTTGCAAAAGAATTTAATAATAAATTAAAATTAACGGGAATAATCCTAACAAGACTAGATGGAGATGCTAGAGGAGGAGCTGCTTTATCTATGCGTTCTGTTACAGGATGTCCTATTAAATTAATTGGTATTGGTGAAAAAATGGAAGCAATAGAAGTTTTTCATCCTGATAGAATTGCAAATAGAATTCTTGGTATGGGAGATGTAGTTTCTTTAGTTGAAGAAGCTTCAGAAACAATAGAAAAAAAGGACGCTGAAAAATTAGATAAAAAAATAAAAGACGGTCAGTTTAGTTTAGATGACTTATCAAAGCAACTAGGACAAATGAAGAAACTGGGGGGAATAAAAGGAATTCTTTCCAAACTTCCTGGTGCTAGCAAAATTCAAGATCAAATGAATAGAGCTAATATTGATGATAAAGTTATTTTAAAACAACAAGCAATTATTTCTTCTATGACTGTTGAGGAAAGAAACAATCACAAAATTATACATGCTTCAAGAAAAAAAAGAATTGCATCAGGTTCAGGTACATCAATTCAAGAAGTAAACAAATTACTTAAACAATATCATACAATGTCAAAAATGATGAAAAAGTATAGAAATATGGATAAAAAAACATTAATGAGACAAGGTTTTGGTAATATGCTTCCTCCGGGATTGCAATAAGGAAAAAATATTATATATTACATTGAAAAATTAATTTAAAAATATGAGTACAAGAATACGTTTAGCAAGAGCTGGTTCAAAAAATAGACCTTTTTTTAGGATAGTAGTTTCTGATAAAAGAAGTCCACGTGATGGAAAATTTATTGAAAAGCTAGGAACTTATAATCCTCTATTACCAAAAGAAGATGAAAATAGAGTTTTATTTGATGAAGAAAGAGTTAAGTATTGGTTATCTAAGGGAGCAACTCCTTCTTATAAAATGGCAATTTTTCTAAGCAAGTCAAATTTAGTAGAAAAGCCTCCAATTCCAAAACAAACAAAAAAACATTTGCCAAAAATAAAAAAGAAAGAAGAAGATAGTAAAGAACCTGCAAAACAAGCACAAGCCCCAAAAGTTGATGCTAAACCAGTGGAAAAACTTCAAGCCGAAGCTCCTAAACAAGATGCTAAACAAGAGGAAAAACTTCAAGCCGAAGATAAACCAGAAGATAATGTAGATAAAAAGGAATAAAAAAAAATTCTTTTATATAGATAATTTTTTGATAAAAAGGTTATATTAAAAAATATATTAGTATGAAAATTAGAAAGTTTTACCATGAAAAAAGCAAAAAAACCTTGGACAGCTCATATTTTCACATTATTTCCAGAAATGTTTCCAGGACCATTGGGATTTTCTATTATTGGTAAGGCACTAGAAGAAAAAACTTGGTTATTAGAATTAATTAAACTTCAAAATTTTTCAAAAAAAGGTCCAAAATATGTTGATGATAAACCATATGGAGGAGGATCAGGAATGATTATAAAAAGTGAAATAGTTCACGAGGCTTTGAAACAAACAATAAAGAAAATAAAAAATAATTATTCATTGGTTTATTTAACACCTAAAGGAAAAAAACTTGATCAAAAAAAAATCAAAAGATTTATAAAAAGAAATAATTTAATTTTGGTTTGTGGAAAATATGAAGGTATTGATCAAAGAGTAATCGATGCTTGGAAAATGGAAGAAATTAGTATGGGAGATTATGTATTATCAGGAGGCGAAATAGCTGCGATGAGTTTAATAGATTCTTGTGTTCGTTTATTACCTAATGTGTTAGGTTCAGCAAAGTCTTTGGAGAATGAAACATTTGAAAATAATCTTCTTGAATATCCACAATATACAAAACCAAGAGAGTGGTTAGGAAAAAAAGTCCCGGAAGTTTTATTATCAGGAAACCACAGAAAAATAAGTGAATGGAAAAAAAAAGAATCTATCAGAATAACTAAAATAAAAAGACCTGATTTATTAAAGAAAGTTGCAAAAAAATGAAAAATTTAGAAACATTTGAAAAAGAATATTTAGAAAAAATTAAACAAGAAAAAAAAATTCCTGATTTTAATTCTGGAGATACAGTAATTGTATATGTAAAAGTAAAGGAAAAAAAAAGGGAAAGAGACCAGGCTTTTGAAGGAGTTTGTATATCAAAAAAAAATGCTGGCATTAATTCTACTTTTACTGTTAGAAAAATTTCTTATGGAGAAGGAGTTGAAAGACTATTTCCTTTATATTCACCAAATGTATCTAAAATTGAAGTAAAAACAAAAGGTAATGTTAGAAGAGCTAAATTATATTATTTAAGGAAATTAACTGGTAGAAAAGCAAAAATAACTGAGGATAGAGATAAATTAAAAAATATTGTTAAAAAAAAGGAAGAAAAAATAATTGATAAAAAATCAGAAAATACTGAAAAAAATATAAAAAAATTAGAAAAAAAATCTTCAGATAATAAAGAAACTAAGGATAATAATAAAAATAAAGAAGATTAATAAATAATCACTAGTTATTTAGTATGAGTGAAAATAAATCACCTAAAACTTTATTTGATAAAATTTGGAATAATCATGTAATTGATAATATAGATGAAAGTAACTCTTTATTGTATATAGATCTCCATCTAATTCATGAAGTAACCAGCCCTCAAGCTTTTGAATCATTGAGATTGTCTAAAAGAAATGTTAGACAGCCTGAAAAAACTTTTGCTGTACCTGATCATAATGTTCCTACTATTAATAGAGATAAAATAGAAGACGAACTATCAAAAAAACAACTTGAGGCTCTTGAAAAAAATACAAAGGATTTTAGTATCTCTTATTTTCCTATAAATGATATTAGGCAAGGTATTGTTCATATCATTGGCCCAGAACAAGGTTTGACACAACCTGGAATGACAATAGTTTGTGGTGATAGTCATACATCAACCCATGGAGCTTTTGGAGCTTTAGCATTTGGTATAGGCACGTCAGAAGTAGAACATGTACTTGCAACACAAACATTAATACAAACACCAGCAAAAAACATGAGAATAAATTTAAATGGAAAAATGCAAAATGGAATAACAGCTAAAGATTTAATACTAGGTTTAATTGGAAAAATTGGGGCTGCTGGGGGAACAGGACATGTTATTGAATATGCTGGGAATGCTATTAAAAATTTGTCAATGGAAGGTCGCATGACTATTTGTAATATGTCCATTGAAGCTGGTGCAAGAGCTGGCCTTATAACACCTGATCAAACAACTTTTGATTATATAAAAGGAAGAAACTATGCACCTAAAGAAAATTGGGATGAGGCTTTAAAATTTTGGAAAAATTTACGGAGTGACAAAGGAGCAAAGTATGATAATGAGGAAATTTTAGAAGTTGATAAACTTGAACCTCAAGTAACTTGGGGAACATCACCACAAGATGTTTGCTCAATAAAGGGTGAAGTACCCGATCCTAGAGATGAAAAAGATTCAAATAAAAAACAATCTATTATAAATTCATTAAAATATATGGGTTTAAAGCCGGGTACAAAATTAGAGGATATTAAATTAGATCAAGTATTTATAGGATCATGTACAAATTCGAGAATAGAAGATTTAAGAGCTGCAGCTAAAATAGTTGAAGGAAAAAAAGTAAAAACTAAAGCAATGGTTGTTCCTGGCTCAGGCCTGGTTAAACAACAGGCAGAAGAAGAAGGTTTGGATAAAATTTTTAAAGAAGCTGGTTTTGAATGGAGAGAGTCAGGGTGTTCCATGTGTCTTGCAATGAATGCAGACAAATTAAAACCTGGAGAACGTTGTGCTTCAACATCAAATAGAAATTTTGAAGGAAGACAAGGCAAGGGGGGTCGAACCCATCTCGTTAGTCCAATAATGGCAGCAGCAGCAGCAATTTCTGGACATTTAACTGACGTCAGACAATTTATTTAGTTTAATAATGGAAAAATTTAAAAAAATAATAGGCATTGCAGCGCCTTTTACAAGAATAAATGTTGATACGGATTTAATTATTCCTGCGGAAAATTTAAAAACAATAAGTAAACAAGGATTAGGAAAGAATTTATTTTCATATATACGATTTAATAAAGATGGTAGTGAAAATAAAGAATTTATTTTAAATCAACCTTGCTATAAAAATTCAGAGATTTTAGTTACAGGAAAAAATTTTGGTTGTGGTTCTTCGAGAGAACATGCTGTATGGGCTTTGAAAGATTTTGGAATTAAATGTTTAATAGGTAGCGAGTTTGCAGATATTTTTTATAATAATTGTTTTAAAAATGGAGTTTTACCTATCGTTTTAGATACAAAAGAGATTGAAAAGATCATAAAAATTATTTTTTCTTTGGAGACTTCTGAATTAGAAATCGATTTAAAAAGTCAATTTATTAAAACTAAAGAAAATGAAATCATAAATTTTGATATTTTACCATATTTGAAAAAAAATTTATTAGAAGGCATTGATGATATATCAAAAACTTTAGAGAAAAAAAAATTAATAGATGAATATGAAATTAATATTAAGAAAAAATACCCATGGTTAGGAAAAAAAAATGGATAAAAAAAAAATATTAATTTTACCTGGGGACGGCATTGGCTCTGAAGCAGTAGATGAGGTAAAAAAAATAATAGATATTTTTAATCAAAAAAAAATAGTTAACTTCGAAATAGAAGAAGAACATGTAGGAGGAGCCTGTATTGATGCATGTAAAACGCCTATTACAGATGCAACTATTGAAAAAGCAAAAAAATCAGATGCGGTTCTTCTAGGAGCAGTAGGAGGTCCTAAATGGGATAATTTACCATTTGACCAAAGACCAGAACAAGGTTTATTAAAACTTAGATCTAATTTACAATTATTTGCTAATTTAAGGCCAGCTATATCTTTTGATCCTCTTATTCATGCGTCTAGTCTAAAATCTGAAATTATAAAAGGACTAGATATATTAATTGTGAGAGAATTAACGGGAGGAATTTATTTCGGAGAGCCAAGAGGTATAGAAGATTTAGGTAATGGAAAAAGAAGAGGTATAAATACTCAGGTATACACAACAGATGAGATTACAAGAGTTGCTAAAGTTGCATTTGAATTAGCAAAAAAAAGAAAAAAAATTTTAACTTCAGTTGAAAAATCAAATGTTATGGAAAGTGGCAAGCTATGGAGAGAGGAAGTAGAAAAATTAGGAAAGGCAGAATATTCTGAAATAGATTTAAGCCATATGTATGCAGATAATTGTGCAATGCAACTAATTCGTAATCCAAAACAATTTGATGTAATTGTAACAGATAATTTATTTGGAGATTTATTATCTGATGCTGCTGCAATGTTAACTGGTTCACTAGGCATGCTACCATCTGCATCTTTAGGTGGAATAAAAAACGGAAATTATTTATCTGGCCTTTACGAGCCTGTTCATGGAAGTGCTCCTGACATAGCTGGAAAAAATATAGCAAACCCAATTGCTACAATATTGAGTTTTTCTATGATGCTTTTTTATTCTTTTAATAATCAAAAACTATCTCAAATTATTGATAATTCAGTTAAAACAGTTTTAGATAAAGGTTTTAGAACTATGGATATAATGGATGAAAAATCTAAAAAAGTTGGAACAAAGCAAATGGGTGATTTAATTATTGAGGAAATTATAAATAATATTTAAAAAAAATGGGAATTAAAGTTTCAATAGTAGGTGCAACTGGAAATGTAGGAAGAGAGTTTCTATCAATTATCGAAGAAAGAAAATTTCCAGTTGAGGAATTATTTTTGCTTGCTTCCTCTAAATCGGAAGGAAAGAAACTATCTTTTGGTAAAAAAGAAATAAGTGTTTTGGATTTAAACAAATTTAATTTTAAAAAATGTGATTTAGTTTTTTTTTCCGCTGGTTCAAAAATTGCATCACAATTTGCACCTAAGGCTACTGATTCTGGGTGTATTATTATTGATAATTCATCTTATTTTAGAATGGATCCAAATGTGCCATTAATAGTTCCAGAGGTTAATTCTAAAGATCTTCAAACAATTAAAAAAAAAATTATAGCAAATCCAAATTGCTCTACTATTCAAATGGTAATGGTTTTAAAACCTTTACATGATATAGCTAGGATCAAAAGAGTTGTTGTTGCTACTTATCAGTCTACTTCAGGTGCTGGCAGACCGCAAATGGATGAATTGTTTGAGCAAACCAAAGATATTTTTGCAAATAAGAAAATTAAGAAAAAATTTTTTACAAAACAAATAGCTTTTAATGTGATTCCACATATTGACAATTTTTTAGATAATGGACAAACAAAAGAAGAGTGGAAAATGCAAGTTGAAACACAAAAAATTATGAATGAAGATATTAAAGTTTCTGCTACATGCGTGAGAGTTCCAGTATTTATTGGGCATGGAGAAGCTGTAAATATTGAATTTGAAAACGAAATTTCAGAAGATAAAGTAAGAAAAACGTTAAAGAAAAGCCCGGGTATTTCTGTTGTTGATTATAGACAAGATGAGGGATATGTAACACCAGAGGAATGTACAGGAGAAGATAAGGTTTTTGTTAGTAGAATAAGAAAAGATAATACATTAAAAAACGGTATATCTTTGTGGATAGTAGCAGATAATTTAAGAAAAGGGGCTGCCTTAAATGCAATACAAATAGGTGAAGAACTAATAAAGAAGAAAACTTTAAAAAAATGAAAAATAAAGCAAATTCTGGAAATTTTTTTGAAGATTTTTCTACTGATCAGGAATTAAAACATTCTACTCCAAGAACAATTTCTTCAGGAGATGTTTCTTTATTTATAGGATTACTTGGATCAAGATTTGTTTTACATTCATCAAAGGAATTTGCAAAAAGAATTGGATTTAAGGAAGCCCCCATCGACGATATATTAACTTTTAATATGGTTTTTGGTAAGACAGTACCTGATATATCTCTTAACTCACCTGCAAATCTAGGATATGCTTCGTGTAAATTTATCCAACCAGTTTATGTGGGAGATACAATTAAAACTACTTCAAAGGTTCTTGGTGTTAAAGAAAATTCTAATAAAAAAACAGGTATAGTTTGGGTAAATTCAGTTGGTAAGAATCAAAAAAATGAAGTTGTTCTTGATTATATAAGATGGGTTATGGTAAACAAAAGAGACGAAGCTAGCCCAGCTCCTAAAACAGTTATACCAAAATTAAAAGATGAAGTGAGCATAGAAGAAGTTAGCATTCCTGAAAAATTAAATATGTCAAACTACGATTTTGATGAAAGTGGTTCAAAATATTTGTGGGATGATTACCAAATTGGAGAAAAAATTGATCATATAGATGGAATGACTGTTGAAGAAGCAGACCATATGACCGCTACAAGATTATATCAAAATACTGCTAAAGTTCATTTTAATGAACATACAGAAAAAGAGGGCCGACTTGGAAGAAGAATTGTTTATGGAGGACATATTATTAGTCTTGTTCGTATGTTGACTTTTAATGGTCTAAGCAATGCTTTTAAAATTTTAGCTATAAATAATGGTAAACATATTTCTCCCACGGTAGCAGGCAATACTATTTATGCATGGAGTGAAATTATTGATAAAAAAGAACTATCTAATAATAAAAACCTTGGAGCACTAAGAATAAAATCTATTGGAGTTAAAGATAATTTTTGTAAAGATTTTCCTTTATATAAAAATGATGATAAAGAATACAATGAAAATATAGTATTGGAAATTGATTACTGGGTTTTAATTCCTAAAAAAAATTAAATGAAAAATAAAAATAGACCTATATCACCACATTTACAAATTTATAAACCACAATTAACTTCTATTTTATCTATATCTCATAGATTTACAGGTATAATTTTATATTTATCTACTTTTTTAATTTCCTTTTGGTTATTTTGCATAGCTTTTAATAATAATTTAAAAATTATTTTAGATAGTTTTTTTTTTTCTAATTTTGGAAAAATTATTCTTTTTTTTATAACATTTTCATTTATATATCATTTTTTGAACGGTATCAGACATCTTGTTTGGGATTTTGGTTATGGATTTAATATTAAAAACGTTTATTTAACTGGTTTTATAATAATTATTTTAACTCTAGCTTTAAATATTTATATCTGGTTTTTTTAATGATTAATTCTTTAAAAAAATTTTGTTCTTTTGGTTTTAGTAAAGATGGATCAAGTCAATGGATCTGGCAAAGAATTTCAGCTTTATTATTGATTTTTTTATTTTCCTGGATAATTTTTTCTCTTCAAAAATTATTAATTAATTTTACTACAGATTTTTATGCTTGGATAAAAATTCCAATAAATATGATTTTATTTATAACATTATTTATTGTTGTTATGCATCACTCTACTTTAGGTATATTAAATATTTTTGAAGATTACATACAATCAAAAAAAAAAAAGAAATTTTTTTCCACTTTATTAAAAACAATAAGTTTTCTTATAATTTTTTTATCAATTTTTTCCGTATGGCATATTTATAGCGAAATTATATGAAAAATTCTTATAAGATTCATAAACATAAATTTGATGTTTTAGTTATAGGAGCAGGAGGAGCTGGATTAAGAGCCTGTATGGGTATTGCTTCCAAAGGTTTGAAAACTGCATGTATTACCAAAGTTTTTCCAACTAGAAGTCATACGGTAGCAGCACAAGGAGGTATTTCTGCAGCTTTAGGAAATGTTGGAAAAGATGATTGGAGATGGCATATGTATGACACTGTTAAAGGTTCTGATTGGTTAGGTGATCAGGATGCAATTGAGTATATGTGTAAAGAAGCAATGGACTCAGTTATTGAATTAGAGAATTACGGAGTTCCATTCTCAAGAACAGAAAACGGAAAAATTTATCAAAGAGCATTTGGAGGAATGTCTAAACATTATGGCAAGGAACAAGCACAAAGAACCTGCGCAGCAGCTGACAGAACAGGACTTGCAATACTTCATACTTTATATCAACAGTCATTAAAAAATAAAGTTAAATTTTTTATTGAATACATAGTTTTAGATATTTTGATGAGTAAAAATGGTTCATGCGCTGGAGTATTGGCTTGGAAATTAGAAGATGGATCTTTACATATTTTTAAATCCCATATTACATTGATGGCAACAGGAGGTTGGGGCAGAGCATATATGTCTGCTACATCAGCGCATATTTGTACAGGTGATGGAAATGCTATGGTTTTAAGAGCCGGCATTCCTTTACAAGATATGGAATTTATTCAATTTCACCCTACAGGTATCTATTCTGCCGGATGTTTAATTACAGAAGGAGCAAGGGGTGAAGGCGGATACCTAACTAATTCAAAAGGTGAAAAGTTCATGGAGAGATATGCTCCCAGTGCAAAAGATTTGGCTAGTAGAGATGTTGTTAGCAGGTCAATAACTCAAGAAATAATTGAAGGACGAGGAGTTGGAGATGAAAAAGATCATGTATTACTACATTTAGAAAATATTGATAAAAAAATTCTTAGTGAGACATTACCGGGAATTTCTGAAACTGCAAAAATTTTTTCAGGCATTGATGTTTCCAAAGAACCAATTCCAGTTATACCAACAGTGCATTATAATATGGGAGGGATTCCAACAAATATAAATGCTGAGGTGATTAAATCAAATTCTTCTGGTTCTCAAGAAGTTGTATCAGGTCTAATGGCGATCGGAGAGACGGCATGTGTCTCTGTTCATGGTGCGAATAGGTTAGGCTCTAATTCTTTGTTAGATTTAATTGTTTTTGGTAGATCAGCAGCAAATAGATGTAAAAAAATCATAAAGAGAAAAAATAAACTGAAAAAAGTTGATAAAGAATCTTTAGATAAAGCACTTAGTAGATTTGATTTTTTTAAAAATGCTAACGGAACTATTTCAACAGCAGAACTTCGGAAAGAAATGCAGAAAACTATGCAAAATTATTGTTCTGTTTTTAGAAATAAAAAATTGTTAAATAAAGGAAAATCTAAACTTTATAAATGTTTTAAATCAAAATCAGATATAAAAACAACTGATAAATCTTTAATTTGGAATACAGACTTAGTAGAGACTTTAGAATTTGATAATCTCTTATCGCAAAGCATAGTTGCTATTGTTTCAGCATTAAATAGAGAAGAAAGTAGGGGCGCTCACTCACGTCAGGATTTTCCTAAAAGAGATGATAAGAAATGGATGAAACACACTTTAATTAAAATGAATGCAGAGGGTAATACTGATATATCTTATAGACCTGTGCAATTAAAACCATTGACAAATGATGTCAAGTCTTTCCCGCCAAAGGCAAGAGTTTACTAATAAAAATCTAATGTTATATTAATTTAAAATGGTTCAATTTCATTTACCTAGAAATTCAAAAGTTCAAAAAGGGAAAACCCATAATAAATTAGTAGGTAGAAAGTTTAATATCTATAGGTTTAATCCTGACAAAAATGAAAATCCAAAAATTGATACATTTTATCTTGAAGAAAATAAATCCATACAAATGGTTCTAGATGCTTTAATTGCAATTAAAGATGATATTGACCCATCTCTTACATTTAGAAAATCGTGTAGGGAAGGAATTTGTGGAAGTTGTTCTATGAATATCAATGGTATAAATACTTTAGCTTGCACCAAATCTTTAAAAGATATTCCAGGTGATATTAATATTTACCCATTACCACATATGCCAGTAATTAAAGATTTAGTTCCAGATTTAAAAAATGCATATGAACAATACAATTCAATATCACCCTGGTTAAAATCTAAATCAAAACCAAAAAATAATAGAGAAAGAATTCAATCGCAGGTTGATAGATCTAAGTTGGATGGCTCAATAGAGTGTATATTGTGCTTTTGTTGTTCTACTAGTTGCCCTAGCTACTGGTGGAATGGAGATACAAATAAAAAAGATTATTTAGGACCTGCAACATTGTTAGCAGCTTATCGTTGGATTTCCGATTCAAGAGATGAAGCTACTAACGAACGTTTAAAAAAACTTAATGACTCAATGGCTCTTTATAGATGTCATAGTATTATGAATTGCACTAATGCTTGCCCTAAGGGATTAAATCCAGCAAAAGCAATTGCAGAAATAAAAAAGAAGGTAGTTTTTAATAAAAATTAATTTAGTTTTATATTTCCTGAAATTTTATGGTTTAAATTTATTTTTCCAATTTTTAAATTAGCTTCAACCTCTAAAATTTCATTTTCATTAATAGAATTATTATTCAATGACTCTCCAACCTTTTTTTCAATTTCACGTTGTGCAGTTATTCCAAAGTTTTTTAGAAATTTTCTTATTTCTAAATTAAAAATTTTTTCATCCATTGCTTTTATAACCTTAAATGTTAGATAATTATTATTATAATAAAAATTATTATATTTATTATGCATTTTATTTATATAATTTAAATTAGACATGTTAAAAAATATTTTAAAATTCAAACAACATGATATAAGAAAAAATCTTTCCAATAATATAGATTATGCTTTTGAGATTCAAAGGCTTAAAAAATTAAAAAAAGCGGTCATACTTGCTCATGTCTATCAATCTAGTGATATTCAAGATTTAGCAGATTTTGTTGGTGATTCCTTAGATTTATCACAAAAAGCAGCAAACACTGACGCAGATACAATTGTATTTTGTGGAGTTAAATTTATGGCAGAGGTTGCAAAAATTTTGAGTCCAAATAAAGAAGTACTTTTACCTGATATGGATGCAGGTTGTACACTAGAACAATCATGTCAACCTGAGGAATTTAAAAAATTTAAAAATAAGTATAAAGATCATTTAGCTATAACTTATATAAATTGTTCAGCCGAAATTAAGGCATTATCAGATATAGTTGTTACTTCATCTAATGCAAAAAAAATTATTGATCAAATTCCAAAATCTCAACCAATAATTTTTGCTCCAGATAAGCATTTAGGCGCTTATTTAAATAAAATTACAAATAGAAATATGCTTTTATGGGATGGTACATGTATAGTTCATATACAATTTTCCGAAAGAGAACTTATTGGAATAAAAGCTGAAAATCCAGATGCTCTGTTTATAGCACACCCAGAATGTCCAGAAACAATATTAAAACATGCAGATTATATAGGTTCGACCTCATCTTTGATTCAATTTGTATCCCATTCAAAGAAAAAAGAATTTATAATTGGAACTGAACCAAATGTTATGCATCAAATGAGAAAAAAAAATCCAGAAAAAATATTTATAGAAGTTCCAGGAGCAGATGGAAATTGTTCTTGTAACAGATGTCCATATATGGCTCTAAATACAATGGAAAAAATATATCTTGCTTTAAAAAATTCAAGACCTGATATTCATCTAAATAATACTCTGATAATCGAAGCAAGAAAACCGCTTGAGCGTATGCTTAAGATGACAAATAATTAAAAAAAAAATTTCAAAAAATGAAATTAAATAAAAAGGAAATATCTGAATATATTCAGAAATTTCTTAAAGAAGATAAATCAAATGAAGATATAACATCTAAATATTTTATTAATAAGAAACAAAATGCAAGGGCAGTTTTTTTATCTGAAGAAAATATAGTTTTGGCTGGCAATAATATTGTTTTAGATATTTTCAAAAAACATTGTAAAAGTTTTAAGGTATTATTTAAGTTAGATGATGGAAAAAAAATAAAAAAAAATAAAAAAATTTTAGTTGTAGAGGGAAATGCAAGAGATATCTTGTCAATTGAAAGAACAGCTTTAAATTTATTACAACACCTATCCGGAATAAGTACTTTAACTTCAAAATTTTCTAAAAAAATTAACTCTTCTAAAACTCTTCTTCTTGATACAAGGAAAACAACTCCCGGTTTGAGAACACTTGAAAAATATGCAACTTATATTGGAGGAGCAAAAAACCATAGATTAAATTTAGCGGCAAGATTTATGATAAAGGATAATCACTTGCTTTTAAATTCAAAAATTTTTGAAAAAATTAGAAAAATGAAAAAAAGTAAAAAAAATACTGTAGTTATGGAATGTGATAATTTATATCAGGTAAAAAAAGCAATTATTTTAAAAATTAAGCATATTTTATTAGATAATATGAATATAAAAAAAATTAAAGAAGCATGCAAAATAATAGGAAAAAGTGCAAAGATAGAGGTTTCAGGGGGAATAAATTTGCAAAATGTAAAAAAAATTTCTAATATCGGTCTAAATTTTATTTCTGTTGGATCTATAACGCAGTCAGCACCAGCAGCAAAGATAAGTTTAAAATTAAAAAAAATTTAAAATAAATGGCTACAAAAATATCATTAATAGGGGCGGGGAATATTGGTGGAACAATAGCTTTATTAACTGCAATCAAAAATTTGGGAAACATAGTTTTAGTTGACATAGCTAAAGGTATAGCAAAAGGAAAAGCATTAGACATCTCACATTCTTTACCTGTTTTTCAATGTAATAGAAAAATAATTGGAACTACTTCGTTAAAGCAAATAAAAGATTCTAAAGTTATAGTTGTTACAGCAGGTGTTCCTAGAAAAGCTGGGATGAGTAGAGATGATTTAGTAGAAGTAAATTTAAAAGTGATTAAAAATGTTGGAAGAGAGATAAAAACATATAGCCCAAAAAGCTTTGTTATTGTTGTTACAAACCCTTTAGATGTTATGACATGGGCTTTGCAAAAAATTACAAATATTCCTTATTCTCACATAGTCGGAATGGCTGGAGTTTTAGACACATCAAGATTTGAATTTCATTTGGCTGATGAGCTGGGGGTACCTGTAGAAGATGTTTCGTCATCAGTTATGGGGGGCCATGGAGATGATATGGTTGCTCTTTTAAGAAACACTACAGTGTCCGGAACATCGTTAGAAGAAATGATTGAAAAAAAAAAAATTACTAGAGAAAAAGTTAATGATATTGTAAAGCGAATTAGGACATGTGGAGCAGAATTAATTACATATATGGGAACATCGGCGTATTATGCACCTGCAGCAGCAGCAGTACAAATGATAGAATGCTATTTAAGAGATAAAAAAAAAACTCTTCCTTGTTCTGCATATTTAAAAGGACAATATGGGATAAAAGGATTATATGTTGGGGTGCCAATTGTTTTAGGAGCAAATGGAGTAGAAAGAATTGTTGAAATAAATCTAACAAAAGAAGAAAAAAAAGAATTTATGAAATCTGTAAATAGTGTTAGAGAAATTCTTAATATTGCAAAAAAAATTATTTAGTGTTAATTAATATTTTTTTTCTAGGATTAAATTTTTCATATAATTTAGATAATTGAGTTTGACTAACTTCAGTATAAAGTTGAGTAGATTTTAATGATTTGTGTCCAAGTAACTTTTGAATAGTTCTAACATCTGCTCCATTTTCTAACATATGAGTTGCAAAACTATGTCTTAAAGCATGCGGAGTAAATTTTTCATTTAGTCCTAATTTTTTTCTAATTTTTCTAAAGTCTCTTTGAAATACCCCAGAGTTTAATTTTTTTTGATTTTTTCCTAAAAATAGGTAATTTTCATCATTCCAATTAAATGGATAAGAAGAAATATATTCATTTATTTTCTCCATAACATAATTAATTAAAGGAACAATTCTTTCTTTATTTCCTTTACCAATAATTTTTATATAACCTTTTGAAATATTTTTTGGAATGTCCTTGAATTTTATTGATAAAGCTTCATTAATTCTTAAACCGCATCCATAAATTATTGAAATTAGCGCTATGTTTCTTTTTTTAACCCAATTAGCATCTTTTATATTATTTATTTCATGCATAATTTCTTTTATATTTTTAAATTCAATTGGTCTAGGAAGCGATTGATCTAGTTTTGGTCCTTTTAACTCGTTAATAATATCTAAATCAATATTTTCGTTATTTTTTGATAAAAAATTATAAAAACTTTTTATAGAAGCAACTATTCTTTTTCTAGAAGTTTTTTTATAGTTTAAAAAAGTAATAAAAAAAAGGTACGGTCTAATTTCATTATATTTAATATTTATTAATTCATCTCGACTTAAAGATAAATTTTTATAATCAAAATCAGTTTCTTTAATTTTCTTTAAATCACTTTCAGATAAATTGCTTAGATCAGTATTTTTATTTTCTTTATACCAACAAAAAAAATTAAGAAATTTTCTTAGATCTTTTTCATAAGCTAGTATAGTATTTTTTGAAAACCCTTTTTCTAATTCTAAATATTTTAACCAAGAAGATAAATAATTTTTTATATTTTTATCAAAAATATTATATTTAAGAATATTTTTAGAATTTTTTATATCTTCATATTTATTTTCTTCCATAATTAAGATTTGGTAAGAGTTTTTAAAAAATCGATCTTTTTTTTATAAGATTATTTGCTTAAAATTATTTAGTTAGAAAAATTGAAACAAAAAATAATTAATATACTGCTTCCTTTACCATTTAATCAAACATTTCAATATTTATGTAATAAGGAAGAAAAAGTTGAATTGGGTGATTTTGTATTAGTTCCCTTTAAAGAT
>Ga0209554_1001762_pt1 | contig 15959 bp, 13 predicted proteins | sample MarorgKNORR_S2LV_5_FD_188221 | JGI IMG/M metagenome (GOLD analysis project Ga0209554, IMG submission 188221) | Marine microbial communities from the Southern Atlantic Ocean, analyzing organic carbon cycling - Bottom_A/KNORR_S2/LV (SPAdes) (version 2) | ecosystem: Environmental > Aquatic > Marine...
TGCGGGGCCGCGCAGGCGCGGTCTTAAATGCTCTCGCATTTAATCAGGCATCCGAGTCGTAGCAGCATCCTGGATTAGCGGGGCTGGGGCCAAAGAAGCGCACTGAAACTGCGGCAGGGATGACCGCAGGACGACTTTGAACGCCACAGATAGGTGGCGACTTGGGGCAGCGAAGAGCCCATTTGGGGTTCTTTTCTGCGTATGGTGCAGGAAAAATCGTACAACCAGTCTACGCGAACTAGCCTGTCGTAAACTCACACGCCAAAAATAGAGCATTCGATCATGGACATACGAATTGAGGCATTTTATCCTGTTTCATTGTGGTATTTGCATCGTTGCAGTGCTTCGCAGCTCAGTAAGCACTTTGAGAGATAACTATGGGCGTGCGACGCACAATTTATAAAAGCTTGCTGTCCTCGTTAATCGTCGTGCTTACCCCCTTTCTGGTGCTGGTTGGCTCAATGGCCCAGGATTCCAGCTTCGCAACCCAGGCCCTCGCTGTAGACCTGGCAGACATCAGCTGGGGCCCTCCCGGCGGCGGCAACGGTGTCCCGATGGGCGTTCGTACCGCCAGACAGGGTATTGACCCGGCCACCGGCGGCGTTACCTACTACGCCATGTTTCCGGCCGGTTCGCACTTCGATTTGCATTGGCATACCCATGATGAGTTTGTGGTGGTGGTGCAGGGCACAGTGACGATCGAGCTTGGTGAGGAAACGTACTCACTCGAGTTGGGGAGTTACGTCGTGATTCCCGGCAGGATGAATCATTCCTGGGATGTGCCGGACGGCGATGACGTCGTGATCCTGGTGCGTCGAGCCGGCCCTGCGGATTTCAATTTTGTAGGGAAGTAAATCCTCGCACCCGAATGCGGAGGCGATATCCACGAATTCTGATTGCTTCTGCGTTCAATAAGATCAGGACGGTGGGGTTCTTGCTCTGATTGCAATCTTTAAACCCTATCCTTCCTATGGGTGTCCCTGATCTCTTGTCGAGAGCAAAGATGTCAGTTGGATTCGTGGGGAAAGTGCATCCATCCGGTAATGATGTACTTCTCTCCGGAGTTTAAAATATTACCCCGGTGGGCATGGGTCCATTCGGCAGGCCATATTAGCGTCTTCCCCTTCTGCGGCTGAACCTCAAGGTCTTGATGAGTGAATGTTGTGGAACCGCCGTCTGCGACATCATTCAGATAAGTCATCCACACCAGCACTCTAAAGGAGTTAATTATTGCGGTTCGTTCGCTGTGTTCGAGCTTGAAATGACCTCCCGGAAGATATCTTTGGATATTAAAGGAGCCGATATCGACACGTGGCATGATTGAATCAAGGAAGGGAAATTGCTGGAGATAGTCCTTATAACAACCGTACAAAACGTCCATATACTCTTTAACTGCGACATGATCAGGTAATTCCAGGTCCCGGGGATGAATAGTAATGTCCGTTGACTTCTTGGCATTATGATCCACTCCGCCCGCCGATTGGCCTGGTTCCTGGCTGTCTCGATGGGTAATAAAAAACTCGATCAGATCGTCACATAGGGAATTCTGATCAATGTTCCAACAACCAATAAAATGCGGACTCGCTCCTTCGATATCAATACGCCGCATCAGATTGGTCCATGATTGATTGAAACACCTTTCAAGCTATCGAAAGAAATGACCCCATAGCCTTGCTGCTTTAGTTTCAACCCTTCTTCAATTTCACCCAGTGCCGCAATAGCATTCCCCTTCATGCCGATAAGATTTTGATTATCTGGCTCGATCTTCAGGGCCTCATCATATGCCGCCCGCGCCCGCGCGTATTTTCTGAAGAACATGAGAATATCCCCCAGGTTGACATAAAGTCTGGCTTTAAGATTCTGGTCGGAAGCATTATCTCTCCAGCTACCAAACTCAATCGCCTTGGAAAAATCCTCCATAGCTCCTGCATAATTTCCGATTTTTTTCTGCACACGGCCACGATTACTATAAGCCAGCGCGTAATCTGATTTTAGGCGAATAGAACTGGTGTAACTTTTCCTGGCGTCTTCATGCCGCTGCAAATCTTCCAGGAGGCTACCGCGATTATTGTAGGCCTCGAAATAGTCTGGCTTTAAATCTATCGCCCTATTATAGATGTCCAGAGCCTGTTCTAACTTTCCTTGCGCCCGCAGGGATTTTGCGTAGTTGAAATGAGTTGCCGGGCAGGTAGATTTAAACTTTATCGCTTTAGACAGGTGTTCCAGGGCTTTTTCATGCTGACCCAGGTTTTGAAGCATGACACCAAGATTGTTGCAAGCGTCCGCGAAGTCGGGATCTGCGCGAACCGCTTCTTGAAACCTTGCTACAGCTTCTTCCGGGCGTCCCAAGCTGTTGAGAAGAATGCCAATATTATTAAAAGCATCTGCGTAGTCAGGTTTCAGCTGGGTTGCCTTTTCATAGTTTTCTATCGCAGGCAGGTCCTTACCTTGGGCGTCAAACACCATTCCCAGGATATTAAAAACCAGTGCGGATTCGGGATAACGTGCCAGCAGTTCTCTGCAACTTTTCTCGGCGTGTAACAAATTTCCTGAATAATACAGACTGAGTAAAGTATCGGTTTCAGCATTGGGTGGGGTTTTTGTAGCTATGTCAGCCATTACTTTGAAGATCCTGAATTTGTTCTCTGAACTGTTTGTCTGGGTTTGGACATTAGGTCAATCTTCCCAGCTAATACGGCCCAATATTCGTCTCTGGTCTCCATTTCTGAAAGCCAGTAAGTCGGTGAGTTGCTGGATATTAATCTGAAAACAAGTTGTTGGAGCATTAATGCCGGCACTATCGAGCGCAAAGCTTGAAAATTGATTCAATTCTACTTCTCGAATATTGAAAATACTGTATTTTTACTCCGACTCCCAACTAATTGACTGGGTAATAGCCTACGCTGCGAGAACCCAATACGCCATTGCTGCCCTGGTGTATGGAATCTATCTGCGCGTAACTGGCGGACAGTGCCGCTGCAATTTCGGCCAGGGACGAACAGAATTTCTTCTTGATATGGCTGCCGGTGCGCACTTCTTCGAAACAGTAAACCATGTCTTCGATGGGGACGGTTGCGTTATACAAAGCAAGTTCTTGCCCTGACATGTGCTTGAATATAGACCCGGGAGTCGTACAGGCGCCAAGCATTAGCATGGCAATGCCTACTAATAGAATGCGACACATTATCGTTACCTCTGTTAGCACGATCTTGAGTTTCAGAATATCAAAATATTTGGCCTACTATCAACTATAGTCCCCTATTTTCCATCGTTATTGTAGGAATACAAGCGCTAAACGTCCGTTTATTGATAGATATCAGCTGCTGGGAAGAACGCGGTCCATGCCAGCCAATAGGCGATATAGGAATTGGTTTTTTGCAGCTGAGTGCCGGCTCTCGGCCCCGACAGCGCGGTACCAAAGATGTCCCACCGATTGCCTTCGTTATCAATCATGACCACGGGCAATTGGTTTTTAACGGAGTTGAAATTCAGGGTCGTACAATCCTCCAGCTGCCGATTGTAAACCACGGCAAAATTCTGACCGGCGCTGCCTGCTGCAACCACATCCATATCCATATCCCCAATCCGGTCATTCACTACCGAGATGCCGGCAGCAAAGCGACTGATGGGATATACCTTGGAGGAGTTACCAACATTTATGCCGAGCACTCTCTCCTTGCGATGCAATCTATCGTCGTCGCTGTTATTTACCGGGAATAGCAAGGATGAATCTGAGCGATACAAGCCATAGGGAAAGAACTCATAGGGGAAGTTAAATTCCGATGGTTCAATCATCATCAGTAGCGTCTGTGGATACATCTGCAGCCAGGTTTTCCAGGTAGTTTCCACCACCTGCAACTTCTCCGGGATGCGCCTGGTTTCCTCACCCGAGATAGCCTGCTCGAGCATCTGGGACCACAGGCTTTGAGTCTCACGATCGTAGAGGATGAGGTTGGAATTGTAGAGCAATCCCGAGACACCAGAGCTGGTGTTGGCGGAACTCAAAAATGATTTCCAGAGCACCGCAGAACCGGTTAGGGGACAGTAACTCAGACTCACATCCCGATTCAGCCCATCGAATGAAAATCGATCATTCACAATCTCATGATATTCCATGATCGAATGGGGATAGGCGCGAACGTCGTCGCCTATCTTGACGCCGATGATCAAATTTTCTGGCTGGATATCCGTAATTGCGAAGGCATTGGTAAACAGGGGTGATTGAATTGCCGGAATCCCGTCGGGACCAGGCCCACCATCAAAAATTTCTGATGGAGGTACGAGAAAGCCACTGATTAGCGTCGTCTCATCTGGCCCATGGCTTAAATCCGGCTCCGGCCGGGTGCAATTCTGGAGAGGGGGGTTGGCAATAGCCGTGCCGGCAGCTGCTAATACAAATGTGGGTGGCTCTGCTGTTAACAGGCTGAAATTAACCCAATAATTGACGCCGTCTACGAAGATAGACGGTATTGAAAGGGTGACGCCATCGAAGGAACTGGCGCCGTCGGTATTTGCATCCGTCAATTCTGATGCGTGAACCAGTAGTACCTCAACAGGATTACTGCCTGCCACGATCGATAATTCAATCTGAAAGAGCTGGTCCATGAAGGTGACTACCGGCAGGTGGATGACATTGCCGGCAAGGCTTGCCTGCTGCGCAGCGGCGGGAGTATTTGCCAGTAAAATTAGCGATACAAGTAGTGACAGCAGGTGCTTAACTGGCTTGAATTGAACGAATAATCTCATGACTGCGGTGTCTCTGGATCGCCACTTCCTGATCTCAGATTAGCTGTGGTCTTTGGGTTTTCCCCGATTAGCGACCATAACAGACCGGAGTATTATTGCTTAGCTTTCAACGATGCTCTAATTGAATAGGCAGAAGGGGGTGATATACCTTGGCATTGGAAGATCCCTGAAATCATCAAAAAGGCCGGGGTGACGTTTGCGCCCGTCAAAACAGTGGTCGATTCCGGCAGAGGTACTTGGGATATTCTGAAATCGAAGCGTGGACATGGGGGCGGATTGCTTTTATCCTAGCCGTCCACGCAATGGTTTATTTTACAGCGCTAGCAGGTCGTGCGATCCCAGGAACGCACCAGCCGATTGGCTCGAGGGAGACATAATGAGAAAAATAGCAGCCTTAGTCGTGCTTGCTGCCCTGATCACAGGCTGCGAGAATATGTACGATGATGATGGCATTCCAAGAATTCGGACCCAGGCTGATGCCGCCGCCTATAACGCCACCGTCAGTTCCGAGAGTGAGAAACTGGTATGCATGCGAGAATCGGTGATCGGCACCAATATAAGGCAGTTTATTTGCCTCACCGTCGCCCAACGAGAAATCATCATGGTGCAGGCCCAGGCGCAGGCCAGAGCTCTCGCAGATACCCTAAACCGCACTGGGTTGGGAGCAGGAGCTAATTGAGGCTCCCCGGCTTTCAGAGATAACGGATATCATCGGCGAAGCCTGCTCATCAGCAGGCTTTTCTTTGCAGGTCTTGTTGTCTTAAATTCCCCGCCCATATCGAGTTGGCTGTTAGAAAGGTTGAAACAACTGCCCCCAGCGGGATTTTCTATCGATCCCACTACTGGAGAATCCGGCAAACAAGGGCATTAAATAATGATCCAGAGTAGCTGGGCAGTGTACTCTAGAGCGCAGGTCGCCGCCGGCAACGGTTACAGGGACCTGCATGGTCTTCATGCAATGCCAAGCATCACTGTTGACAGCGATGCTTCCGGTGACCCGTACAACTTCGACATCATCGATCGACAGGCCACCCACACAGCGCTGGTGGATAACGACCCGACCTATGGGCAAGCACTATGCTGCCCTGAACCAGGAGTGGGGTGACAAGGTGTTGGCGCTGAATATGGACCTGGATCAAGCCATAGACGCAAGCGGCTAATAAACCTGTTTCCGCCGACGAACTACTCCTTTCGTCGCGCCTGCGACCCAATTCCCAGTTTACGGGTTTATAATGTTTTCATCCCAGTATTAATGAGTGTTGCCATGAAAAAGATTGTGCTTGCCATCTCCGTTCTCTGTTTTTGCCAATTAGCAATTTCACAGCAGGCCAACGATTCTGAAATAGAGGAGATTATCGTCATTGGAGAGCTCTCCCGGTCGGCAGTACGAGCCCAGATCATTCAGGTAGAAGATGATGTTTATCGTTTCTACAATGCCCAAAACACAAATAAAAAGATGAATATCGAATGTCGACAGGTCGCTCTGACAGGCACAAGGATCTCTCAACGTGTCTGCGAGCCTGTTTTCTGGACCGAGGCAAGGTCGCGAGAGACTCAGAATTTTGTCAGGGAATGGTCGGGGGTGGCAGAACTGGAGAATCTGAGTGATCGGGTAGCCACTGAGTTTGAAGAAATGAATGCCTTCTACGCCCAGCTGATTCAGAAATACCCCTCATTTGCGGAAGCCTTGGATATTCTGGCAGACCTGAAGGCACGCCTGACGGAACTGGATAACTGATCCCAGCCCCCACGGCTCCTGGGGAAGTCCACATACCGCAAAAATGAACGCGGAATCAGCTGTGGGCTTGCATGGGAATCGCTGCTATTCTTCGCCTCCGTAGAAAATAGGACAAGAGTAGTAGCCAATGATTATGCCTGACAAGAAGTTTGTCTATATCACGCTGTGCGTGTTACTCCCGACTCCCATGGCCAACGCCCAGCCCGATGTCTGGAGCGGCCTGGCAAGAACGCAATTCGACAGTGCGGCATCGACGCTGCGAATTCCATGTGCCGTCCTGGAGGACGAAAATCGCAACAGCATCCCGGGCTTCGCCCCGGCCTATGCGTTAAACCTGCTTTTGTTAAGCGCGGAGCCCGATAACGAAGTGTTTCGCCTGGTAGATCCCATCCAGACTTTCGAGGAAATTCCTGAGAGTTGCCTCGATACGGTAACGGTTTCAAGCTCAGGTTCAATCGCGACCTACACCACCTCTTCCACCGAGATCGATGTCGATGCGGCAGCGAATGCTGATACCTTTTACACCTTGGAATTACAAGCGAATCTCTCTGCCCCCGGCCCTCTGGAGTTTTCTGTCCTTAGCGCCGATAGCAGAAGTTACCGACGACCTTTCTACGATGCCGAAATCCCCCAGGGCTTTCCTCCTAATCCACCCTTCACTTTGGACTTTATCTATGATGATGCAATCCTCGAAGGCAGTTTGAACGCGATGAACCAGAATCTACAGGTATTCGAACCTGGCCGTATTGCTATCGAATGTTTTTATTTCGATCCCAATGAATTGCTGGAACTCGTGGAAGTAGTTGGGGCTAATGAGCGCTATCGATTGAAAGCTTCAGTCAATGTGTTTGACAATGGTATAAGATTTTCAGTGCATTGCACGGTTTTCAACCGCGACTTGAATCGTTTGGATCTCACGGTTCCTGTTCTCGATTGGGTTATCATTTTTTAGTAACGCAAAAAAAACGGCCCCTTCTTTCGAAGGAGCCGTCTTCTTTTCTAGCTAGAGTCTGAACTAAAACTCCATGGTGATCCTGCCGTAGATCAGACGACCTCGTGCATCATACAAGATCGACTCCATGCCAGCGAAATCGTTCACTCGCTGTGGTTGACGATCAAATACGTTACGAGAACCAAGGGTCAGGTCCACGGAGCTGCCCCACAGTTCCAGACCGCGGTAGTTGTACGACACGTCAGCAATGGTTGATGCGCGCAGTTCGTCTCGGTTACCTTCAGTTGTGTCAAATGGCTGGAAGAAATTGAAGCCGTGGAAAAATCCACTGTTCCAGCTGTAGCCGTCCCAGTCAACCGCATCGATGTAACGCGCGACGATTGAAGCGCTGTGATTGCCGTTGACCCAGCCAATACGCAGGTTGCCTTTCCACTCAGGTAGCGGAGGCGCCTCGCCGAGGAAGCGGTTACGCTTGCCTAGTGGGGAAGTCACCGGAGAGGTAGGGAACTTCTGATACTCCCATGTATCGATCTGGGTAGCCTGGGCATTAATCGACAGGGTGCCCAGATCGTCGTTGCCCACAAAGCCGCCTAGCACGTCTCCGAGATCGAACGAGTAGCTGACCCTGAAATCGAAGGCTTTCACCAGCATCATGGAAGCGTTGGACTTACCTACCGTCACCCGGAGGATCTGGGTCAAGTCATCAGCATTACGCACGATTCGCGGATCTGCACCACTACTGTTCCACGCCGACAATTGAGCGTAAGTGGGTTGACTGGTAAAGCCCGAGTTGTAGAAGTCCAGATCCAGCAGTTGCTGTGGATCGACGCTGACAATTCGGTCGGTAAAGTCGGTCTCGCTATAGTCGATATCGATACGCAGGTTATCTATCGGCTCGAAAGTAATACCCCAACTAAGGGTATCGGCAGTCTCTGGCGTCAGGTTCCGGTTACCGGCCTGACAACGTCGAGCATAAGCGAAAAACTCCGAGAACGGATCATCGATATTGGCCAGGTTACAACGCTCTGGCGCGAACAAGTCGTTCAGGCCCGGGGCGATAAAGGCGGTGCCCTTGGTGGCGCGAACCGTCAACCAGTCAAACGGGCTGTAGGTGACACCGAACTTCGGATCAGAAGAGCTCTGGCCGGTTGAGTAAGTCTCATTACGGCTTGCCATCTGGATTTCCAGGTTGTCCAGAACCGGAACGGCCAACTCGACGAACCAGGCATCTACGTCCCGGCTCTCGCTGGCCCGAAAGTCCTGTTGGCCATTGTACAGATCACCACTCTGCTTCAGGCTGGCAGGCGTATGCTTGAAGCCGTCACCCCGACGCTGGGCGCCAATCGCCATGCCGATAGGTCCACCAGGTAGTTCCCATCCACCGGTTGGCAATGTCCCGTTGAATACGAGATCCAGGGAATGGATGTTGGACTTAGTATTCGCACGCAGGAGCTCGGTGGGGAAGATAGAATCCGCCACATTCTGTGGGTTCGTATACGGATCAATCACGTTAGCATTGACTGCAAACGGGTTGAAACAGGCGTTGCGTTCAAGCAGCACATCGCAACTCAGGCCTTGCTCGATGGCGGAAAAGCTCTGGTTGTTTTCCCGCCAGCTACTATATTCTTCACTGATCATGACCGAGGCAACACCGTCCCAGCCTTCGATGAAGGGCACGGTAAAATCGACATCGAATGCGAAGCGAAAGCTTCTTTCCCGTGCAGCTTGGTGGAAACTGCCGTTGCTGTTTGTGCCTGTGGGGCGAGTCTGTGACTTGCCGAAGGGGCGCCAGCCGCTGAACTTCACATCTTCGTTGAAGGCGATGCCGTTTGGATCCAGCTGCACGACGCCATCGGTATTGCGATCAGGCAGGCCATCCCCATTCCTATCTCTGGCGAATAGGGGGTTGCCGTTGGAGTCCATGGCCCGGTAAGGGTTACCTGGTAACTCGCCACGAATCACGGGCAATTCGTTTACACGCCCACCCGGGTTGGAGGCTGAATTCTGTCCCCGGTAAGTTTCGCTATTCCAGATGAGTTGGGCATTCCACGACAGATCAGGGCTCACCTCATAGGAGGCATTGGCGTAAAACACGCCCTGCTGGTCTTTAGGGTTAAACTCCCACCATTCGCCGAAGTCCATGAAGCAGGTGCCGTAATGTTTGCTGCCATTGATGTTGGAGCGTACTGCGGCCGGATTTTCCCGATCTGCCATGGCGCCACAACCCATGTCGCCGATTCTGGAGCTGCTGCCGGTGAGGATACCGTTTTCATCACGGCTCGGAACTGAGAACTGACCGGGATTACCGGAGGAAGAACTGTTAAAGCCGGCATTGAACTGACGCGGGCGGTCGAGCCAACGCAGATTTTCGTTTTCCCGATACTGCCCAGCAATGACTACATCGAGACCGCCGAGGTCGCCACCCCACAAGACAGAGAGCATGTGCTCTGAATAGTCACCCTCGCTATCATTCTGCTGATAGACCTCGAGCTTGAGGCCATCATAGGACTTGATGGGCACGAAGTTAACCACACCGGCCACTGCCTCAGAACCGTAAAGTGCCGCTGCGCCGTCGACGACTATGTCGATACGTTGAATCGCGATTTGTGGCAGGAAGGTGTTGCTGTTGCCATCGATAACGCGTTTGCCATCCACCAGGTCGAGTGTGGCGCCCGAACCCAGACCGCGGATGTTGATATGGGTTTCGGTGGCGCCGGAACCTGGCGTGATGTTGGACGAGATCGAAGAGCCCTGGTTGAAGCTCAGGTTGTGGATGATGTCACCAATGTTGGGGGTGCCTTCGGCCGCGATGGCCTCAAGCGTTATTTGCGTGAGTGGGGATGCGGACCGGAAGCCCTCTGATCGTCGGATGTAGGAGCCGGTTACGATCACCTCCTCCACCGTCGCATCATCATCATCCTGTGCAAACGCAGCCCCGGTCAGGGGCAGCAGCGACATGGAGATCGCCGCGCAAAGCAGTTTCCGTTTGAATTTGGTTTTTTGGTAGACGTGCATAAATATTTCCCTCTTGATTTGCATTAGTCCTTCTTTTTTATTCGCTGCCCAGTACTGATGGGAGCTGGCTGGGAGGTCTTCCGCTGAGCACAGAGCTATGCAATAAGCACATAGCCCGCGTGGCAGACAGTCAAGACAACGAAGCCCGGGAAGGGCTTACAGGATGTCAGCCACCGCTCTGCGGGCAAACCAACCAAGCCTCAATCCTAAGACCCGGCGATGGTAGCAGTCAAGCCATATTGCGGATTATCAGCGCTAATTTGACCAACAATTGGGTAACGGGCGGGAAAAAGCTCAGAGAGGGGCGATAGTAAGGGTCATGGAAGGGCCAAGGCAGGGCAAACAAGGGCCAGCGAGGGGCAATTAGTGCCAAACATATACCGGTCCAGTCTTCAGGCTGGAAAGTTGCTCTAAATGGCTCCCTGAGCAAGTAAATCCACGGCGTAGTGCGCCGCTCTGGCGCTAAAAGCCATATAAGAAAGGGAGGGATTCTGACAGGCAGAAGAGGTCATAAAGGCCCCATCCGTAATGAACAAATTCGGCACATCATGGGCCTGGCACCAACCGTTTAGCACCGAGGTCGCAGCATCACGACCCATTCTTGCACTGCCCATCTCATGGATGCGGTTGCCCGGCTTGGTGAGGTTCACCGGCCGCGAGCTGATCTCAGTGCAGCCTGCGGCCTCCAGCATGGCGACGGCATCTTTACCTGCTTCCGCCTGCATGATGCGTTCGTTCTCGCCATAACCTACATTAAACACGGCCAGTGGATTGCCCCACTTGTCGCGCTTGCTCGGGTGCAGGGTGACGGTATTGTTCGGATTAGGCAATTGTTCGCCGAAGGCGCTGATGGAAACGCGCCAGGGCCCCGCTGCGCCGTGGGATTCCTTGAACGCACGGCCGATGCCGGCAATCTGACCGCCGGCATTTCCCAGTGGCGTGGCGTTTCCCTGAAAGCCGAAGCCGCGTATGTATGGCTTGTCATGTTCGGTGATGTTGGCGTAGCGGGGAATATAGATGCCCCCAGGGCGACGACCGAAGACAGTCTTGTTCTCGAATCCACTTATGAGCCCGCTGGCGCCGGCCCCGCTGACGTGATCCATTAGATTTCGACCTACCTGATCCGAGCTATTGGCGAGCCCGTTAGGATATTTCGTGGATTTGGATTGCAGCAGGATCATCGCCGAAGCCATGGCAGAGGCATTGAGAAATAGCACACGACAGGAGTATGAACGGGTCTCCATGGTTTCCGCATCGATGACCCGGACACCGACTACACGGTTGCTTTCCCCGTCGTATTGCAGGGACTGCACGATGGCATTGTGGACGATGGTGTAGTTTCCAGTGCGCTCGGCGGCAGGAAGAGTCGCATTCAAGGATGAAAAATAGGCCTTGAAAGTGCAGCCAAAATGGCAGCGGTTGCGTGACTGGCAGTTGCTTCGGCCTAATGCCCGTTGCTCTTCGGTCACCGCAGTTATGTGGGCGACCCTGGCCTGAATCACGTTGCGTCCGGGGAATGCCGCCTCCACCCGTGACTTGAACTCTTTCTCGGCACAGGTTAATTCGAAACCGGGTTGAAACTGACCATCGGGTAATTGCGGCAGGCCATCTCGATTGCCAGCGATGCCGGCAAATTTTTCTACATGATCGTACCAGGGAGCGATGTCCTCATTGCGTACCGGCCAGTCGACGGCGATGCCTTCGATCTTGTTGGCCTCGAAATCCTGGGGCCCCAGGCGATAGGTTTGCCGGCTCCACATAATGGAACGGCCGGCGGTGTGGTAGCCACGCAACCAATCATACTCGGTCCCCGGGCTGGTCTCGTAGGGATGCTCGTCATCTTTTACCCAGAAATGCTTGTTGGATTCCTTCACCGCATAAGACACGCCGGGGAATTGCTTGTAATAGTGGCGGGCAATCTCATCTTCAGATATGCGATCGAGGTTGGACTGTTCCCAGGGTGGCATTTGGTCGACATAATCCCGCTCTGGCACGATTTCATTGCCGCGCTCTAACACCAGCACCTTCAATCCGCGCTCGCACAACTCTTTGGCACTCCAGCCGCCACTCATGCCGGAACCCACTACAATCGCATCGAAATCTGCCAATGCCGCTCTCCTTCACCCATCTGAATTATTCATCTTCGAAATTCTGGCTGCTGCCCATTGTCAAATATCGACGCAGGGATCCCAGCGACCCGGCACCGCCACCCAGTGCTGCTCCAATAGCGCGCCGTCTTCGGTGGCAAAATAGGATTGCGTGATTAAACCCTTCAATGCCCGGTAGCCACCATAGCCGCTGTTGCCGGAAAAGGCAGCCCGGTCCAGTTCTCTTAGTGCGTTCTCGGCATCCGCATGGGCAATGGTGAGGAAATCATCTCCCAGCATCTGGCCCAGATCCATAAGCTGTCGGTGCTGAGATTCCTTGCTGGCCGCATTTGCCCACTCCGCCATCAGACCGTCGATGAATCTCGGCACATTGACGTCGAGCGCACCGGGCGTGTCGGTACGAGGCAGCAGCAAGTCACTGATGCGAGAGACCAGCGCAAGCTCCTGATCGCTGAAGAAGCGCAGGGATTGAGATTCGGAAACGGCGACCCTGGCAGCATTGCCACAGGCAGCTAACATCGACGCGCCGCCAATGGAGACAATTAATCCTTGTAAGACCTCACGTCTGGTTTTCATTGTCCTGCTTTCCCTGTGAGTAATTTGCCAACACAAGCATAGAGAAAAATGGCAACTAATAATAGATGAACAGGGCGCATAGGTTCGCGTAAGCAGGCGAAAAAAAGCCGGAAGGCTGGAGCCCTCCGGCTTATGACTTGTTACCTGCGGCAGACTACGTAATCAATCGTTACCAGCCAAAGCTCGATCTTCCTTTGCCTTGCGCTCGGCCACGAGTCTTTCGTAGCCCTCGTCGTCCAGATGAGTCACCGCGATCCAGGCATGGGACATCTCATCACCGGTGCGACTGCCCTCATAGACCCACTGATCGGGATCTGGGTTGTTGGGGTTGGCGGCGGTGTTGTCATACCACTGCTTGATCACCAGCACCGCACCGGTAGGCACTAACGGCGCCTCGTCGGGATGGTAGATGTGACTATGGTGCCAGGTGGCGCTCCACTTGGAAATTTGACTTATTTGCTCGGTGCGGCCGGTGGCGGGATAGAAAATTTCCAGCGACGCAGCATTCATGCGCAGGTGACCATGGGGCTGGTAGCTATCTAGCCGCACTGGGTGGTCGAAGGAATGGAAACCCTGAGTCATGGTGTAACCGTTTGGTGGAATGATCAAATGATTATTTTCATAACCGTCTCGCATCATATAGGGGCGCAGGTCCTGCTTGTATGGCTGGGTTTCGGCGATGAAATCCTCGTCGTGGAACCATAGAGCAACTTCAACCACATTGTCTTTAATCACTTGGCCCTGTGCCATCGCTCCCACACCGCCTGGAAACATGTGAATATCCCAGTGGACGCGGGAGCCTTTGGGCAGCGTGCGACAAACGCCTTCAGGCATTTGCTCACCCCACTTACCCATGGCGTATTCTGTGAGGTAGCCGTAGTCCTCGAACTCGCCATCTTCGTTTGGCACCTGGATGTCGGTGTTGGCATGGTGTACCACCGCCTTGGCATCACCCCGAGGTTTCACCTGCACCGCCTTGATGCAACGATCCTGGGTAAGGCCGGAGTACACATAGTGCTTGGTCCACAAATCATTCCCATCGGCGGGGATGTCAATCGCCACGGAAGCGATGACCAGGTCTGGCTCACCAAATTTTTCTGCAAAGGTCCAGGCCGTTGGATCCGGTAAATCTACAGCGGGCGGCTGGATGTCTGGATCTCCCAGCGGTGAACCCTGATTTACCCAGGCCACGATGCTGTCGATGTCATCCGGCGACAGACGCCAGTCTCCCTCCAGCTCCTGTATGCCGATGCCATGGTCGTAGGCATAAGGAGGCATTTCCAGGTTGGCAACTCTAAGTTGAATCAGCGGCGCCCACGGCCGCACCTGGTCATAGCTACCCAGCTGCATCGGACCGATGCCGCCCTCGCGGTGGCAGACGACGCAGTTCTCATTGATGATACGACCGATCTCGCCATTGTAGGTGAACTGTTCCGTCGCCGAAGATTGTGCCAGCGCCTGGGTCTGAAAGGTCAGAAAGAGAATACTAGCAAGGCCTAACAGGTTGTAATTGGTTCTCATTGTCCTCTCCCTTAGAATTAACTAGAGATTTATAATAGCGGGGCATAACAAATACAACCGACCTTTAAAGGCGGTTAGCACAAGTGTATGCCTTTTCATGTCATCTAAGAAGGGGTAGTGCGACAAAAAAGGCCGGCTGAGATACTCTCAACCGGTCCGTTGGTTTTACCACGGAGACGAATCAGCAGATTCTCGTGCGTAAACTAATTAGTCATTGCCAGCCAGTGAGCGCTCTTCCTGTGCTTTACGCTCGGCGACCAATTTTTCGAAACCTTCATCGTTGAGGTGCGTCACCGCGATCCAGGCATGAGTCATTTCGTCACCAGTTCGGCTGCCACCCATTACCCACATGTCCGGATCCGGGTTGTTGGGATTCGCAGCGGTGTTGTCATACCACTGCTTCAATACCAATACCGCCCCGGTCGGTAGCAGTGGGGCTACCTCTGGCTCGTAGATGTGGCTGTGGTGCCAGGTAGCACTCCAGTTGGAAATCTGACTGATCTGCTCGGTCTTTCCAGTCGCTGGATAGAAAATCTCCAGGGAGGCGGCATTCATGCGCAGGTGACCGTGGGGCTGAAAGCTGTCGATTCGTACCGGGTGGTCAAAAGAATGAAAGCCCTGGGTCATATGATAACCATTGGGTGGAATGACCAGATCATCTTGTGGGCTGATTTGATACAGCTTCAGGTCTTGTTTGTACTGGGCTTGTTCCGCAAAGCCTTCCGGATGCAACCACAGACCGATCTCAACCACGTTATCTTTAATTATTGTGCCCGGCGCCATGGCGCCGAGGCCACCGGGGAACATATGAATGCTCCAGCGCACCATCGAGCCAGCAGGGATAGTCCGACAGACGCCGTCAGGCACGATCTCGCCCCATTTGCCCATGGCGTATTCAGTCAACTGGCCATAGCGCTCGAAGCTGCCGTCATCCTGTAACAGTTCCACCGAGGAGTTGGCATGATGCACCACTGCCTTGGCGTTGCCGCGAGGCTTAACCTGTACCGCCTTGATGCAGCGGTCTGTGGTGATGGTGCTCTCGACATAGTGATTGCTCCAAAGGTCGTTGCCATCGGCCGGGATATCCATGGCGACAGAAGGGATGATGACATCGGGTTGGCCAAATTGGTCGACGAAGTTCCACTCGTTGGGGTCATTCAGCACGGGCGCTGGCACTGCCTGATCGGGATCGCCTAAAGGCGCACCCTGATTAACCCAGGCCACTATGGTATCGATATCTTCCTGCTGCAGGCGCCAATCCCCCTGCAACTCCTGGATGCCGATGCCGTGATCGTAGGCATAG
>Ga0209554_1001765_pt1 | contig 15946 bp, 14 predicted proteins | sample MarorgKNORR_S2LV_5_FD_188221 | JGI IMG/M metagenome (GOLD analysis project Ga0209554, IMG submission 188221) | Marine microbial communities from the Southern Atlantic Ocean, analyzing organic carbon cycling - Bottom_A/KNORR_S2/LV (SPAdes) (version 2) | ecosystem: Environmental > Aquatic > Marine...
TCCGGAGGCCATCCAGGCCTTGCTGGATGATGCTGAATAAATAGAGGCCGGGACGGCTTCGGTGCCGCCCCGCCCTTTCTGTCACGACTGCGCTTCTACCCCTGCCAAACGTCCGTGTCCTGCCAGAATGTCACCCACGCAAACCAGAAGGCGTTGTAGGCCGGCACCTGCGTGAGCCGCTGGCCGCGTTTGGGGCCTTCCACGGCAATACCCTCCACGTTCCACAGCGATCCCGTTTCGCGGTCCCGCAGGCCCATGGGCCAGGGACCGTCCGGATCGATGTCGAAAGTGAGTGACTCGCCATCGACCTCTCGGGCGAAGGGGACGGCGATGTTGCTGTCCCGATCCCACACCACGACGATATCGATGCCCCCAAGAGCGTCGTTGATGGCCGCCTGTTCCCCCATATTCTGGAACGGATAGGCCCTGGCGTCGCCGGCCAACCGGACACCCAGGACCATGTCCTTGGCGCCGAAGTTGTTGGCGTAGAAGTTGGGATTCACGCTCTGGCGCGGATTCAGACCAAAAATCAGAAAAGCGTCGTTGGTGCGATAGTTGCCGTAAGGGTACCGGGTGTACTGGTTCAGGTTGTAAGTGCCGCTGGCGATAACGCGGGTGTCGGGATGGAGTCGCACCCAGGTGCTCCAGTTGGTCTCCATCACCGGCAGCAGAGGAAGGGTCTCGCCCCGTCGGGGTCCGTCCACCGCGGTGGAGAATATCTGTGGGTACAGAGTGCTGCCGTCGCGGCGGTCGTACATGATCAGGTTGTTGTTCCACAATAGACCGGATACCCCCAGTTCGAAGGAATCCCCGTTTTCGTCGGCCGTGTCGAAGAGGAGGCTGGTCCCGGTCAACGGACACAGAGTGGCGCAGATGGGCGTTCCGCCGACCACGTCGTTGACGATCTCATGCCACCATCCAATGTTGTGTGGGTAGGCCCGCGCTTCTCCGTTGATGACCACGCCCAGGACGAGGTCATTCGGTCCCAGGTAGCTGACTTCAGAAGCTCTCACGAAGCTGGGGTTGGTGAGGGCGGGAATACCGTCTTTGGGAACCCCGCCGGAAACGATCTGACCTCGCGGAAAGGTCTCCACTGTCAGGTTGGATCCTAACAGGGGCTCGCCCACGGCGAATACCGGCGGCAACTCGAATCCGCCCATCATCGGTATGGGCGGATCGATCGCACCGGAATCGGGATCGTCAACCGGCGACGGGTCCACTCCACCGGGATCCGGGAGGTCTACTACCGGTGGGCTTACCGTGTCGCCGGTATCGGGAGATCCCGGAAGATCTGTCTGGCTGTCGGCGTCGTCTGCCGGAGGGAGAGCGAGGTCATCCCCGCCTCCCGGGATATTCCCGCCCCCCGGAGCAACCGTGTCTCCGGGATTTGGGGAGACGGGTGAGTCGTCGCTGCCCCCGCCTGAGCAGGCGGTCAGAGCCAGGGCGGTGAAGCCGACCGAGAGGAAGGTGAGGGATTTCAGTCTCAGCACCCGCCGCGCCATTGACGCCCCTGACCGATTCGGGCAGGACGGGAGTCGGGAGTGTGTCAGGATATCGACATCTGTGTGTGCAATCATTCCCATATCTCGTGTAAGTAATGTATGCATCCGAAATTCCCATGGAGGAGTGTCAGATTTTCACCACTGCCGCAGACTATTTGGCAACATGTGTGCCAGCTGGGCACTGAGATCGGAAATAATCTACCTAAAAGGCGTATAAACAATGTCTTATGAGATACTAGGAGGCGGGAAATATTCCTGCCATAGTGCTTTTCACTCCGGAAATTTCGCGAATTCCCGATATTATCGAGAACGGGCCCGAAAGTGCCATAAATTCGGACATGCGGAAGCAACCCTATGGCGCGCAGGGAATTATAAGGAGGGGAGCAAGCAGGCGGGATCCTACAGGATGGTGGGTGGCAGGGCGGCACGAAATTCGCTTTGAAATCAGGCAGAGGCCATACCACATCATCAGCAGCGAGGAGGTAGACAGATGCCACAGTACAGATACAAGGATGCGCTGGGCGATGCCGATGAAATAACCGTCATAGAGGACAAGGGGATGTACAGGACGGATGTCAACGGCAAATGGTCGCCGGGTTTCGAGTTCATTGACAGCCACACCGTCAAGGCCCATCCCTTCATCATAGAAGTTCTGCTGGAAGACGCCGAGCGCCTCTGGAGCATCGACGACATCCTTGAGGGGTTTGAAGACTGACCGGCCATCACTCGACTCACTCAAGATCAGGCAACTCACTCAAGGTCAGGGCAATCCGCCACGCGGCATTCCCACAATGCCGCTCGTTCTCGGTAGGGCGGATCGCTGTCTACGCCCCGTCGACTCCCCGGCTTCGGGCCGCTGACTGGGTATGAATATACACTTCTGAGTTGAGCGTCCTGTGCACCGGACAACGCTTGGCGATCTCCATCAGGCGTTTGTGCTGATCCGCGTCCAGGCCTCCTCTGAGGTCGATCTGCTGCTCGATTCGATCTACCCGTCCCTCTCTGGTCTCACACTCCGCACAATCTTCGGCATGGATCTTTCCGTGGTTCAGCCGTATGCTCACTGATTCCAACGGCCAGCCCTTGCGATCCGCGTACATTCTGAGCGTGATGGCCGTGCAGGCGCCCAGAGCGGCCAGCAACAGGTCGTAGGGGGCGGGACCTCGGTCGCCACCGCCCAGGTCCACCGGCTCGTCCGCCAGCAGCCGATGGGCGCCGGCTCTCACCCTGGTCGTATATCCCTTTCCGATCTCCACCACCACCCATTCATCGGTGCCGTCATCGACCGCATTTAAGCTGTCGGAGCGTGTCGGCAATGCCGTCAGATTGCAAATATTTCTCTGCCCACGTGGCGATCATGCTGCCGGCGTAGGTTGAGTCGCGTTGATCGGACAGCAGGTGGTCGGCCCGGTCCAGCGAGATAAAGCTCTTGGGATGCAAGGCGGCCTGGTAGATGCGCGAGGCATCGTCGATCCCGACGACCTCGTCTGCCGGCGAGTGCAGTACCAGCAGCGCCCGCCCGAGAGATCGGATGCTTTCCTGCATGCGCGTGTGTTCCAGGTCGTCGAGGGAACTGCCTTTTTATGGAGAAGCTACGGCCCCCGAGGGTCACGTTCGCCACTCCATCGGCTGCGATCCTCTCGGTCGCAGGTCCTAATAGTCGCTTTACGTGAGCGGGATCGGCCGGAGCGCCAATCGTGGCCACGGCGCGAACCGTTGGTAGGCGGGCCGCGACTTGCAGCACGGCGGCTCCGCCCAATGAGTGACCGACCAGAATGTGGGGCGCCTTGAATTCGATGGCCATGAACCGCGCCGCTGCCTCCAGGTCATCGACATTGGAAGAGAAGTTGGTGTCGGCGAAGCTTCCCTCGCTGTCGCCCAACCCGGTGAAGTCAAAACGCAGAACGGCGATTCCCCGCGCGGCCAGGGCGCGACTGATATGGCGTACCGCCTTCAGGTTCCTGCCGCAGGTGAAGCAGTGGGCGAAGAGGGCGTAGGCGATGGCAGGGCCACCTTCGGGCTCCTCGAGTTGAGCGGCCAGTTGCTGCCCGGCGGCGTTTTTAAACAACAGTTTTTTCGCCAAGCGGTTCTCGTTTTCCGCGTTGGGACATTCCTCGGGCGGTAAAGGTCAGGGTGGCTGGTTCACCCCTGGGCGATAGATGGACCGTAGGGGGCGACCCGCAGGATCGGGTATTGGGAGTTGTACAGGCTGTCGTCCCCCGTGTCCCGGCATCGCCGCCACATGTGGGCGACCAAGCGGCGCAGATGCTGCTCACAAGCCGGGTCATCGACGCGGTTCGACATTTCGAAGGGATCCTCGTCGAGATTGTAGAGCTCATCCTGATCGAAGCCGTTGAAGACGAACTTCCACGGATCGTCCCATACCACCCGCTGGGTCAACAGCATGCGCCCGCCGAAGTACTCGGCGTAGCCGATCCAGGGTTCGGCGCCGGGGGACTGGGGGTTTCGCAGCAGCGAAGCGAAGGAACGCGAGTCATCGGCGTTGAGCGACCGGCACCCGGTCAGCTCCAACAGGGTGGGGGCCAGGTCGTGCAGTCCCACCCGGGCCAGTGACTGGCCTCCACGCGCGATGCCGGGGCCGGCCACGACCAGAGGGATCTGGTAGACTTCCTCGGCGGCGGTGAAATTCTTGCAGTATAGCCGATGAGCTCCCAGCAGCTCCCCGTGATCGGAGGCGAAGACTACCAGGGTTTGGTCGAGCTGGCCGGCTGCCTCTACGCGGTCGATGAGGCGACCGAACTGGCGGTCGATTTCGGTGATAGAGCCGTAATAGCAGGCGGCGGCCTGACGGCGCTGCCGGTCGTTCATGTGGGCCCATACCCGGGCCGCTTTCCGGTAGATGCCGGGTCGGCCCTCCAGGTCGTCGTCACAGCTCGGTGCCAGGGGGAGGGTGTCGGAGTCGTAGAGATCGAAGGCCTCCTGACCACATATGAAAGGGTCGTGCGGCTCCTGAACACTGACAAAGCAACACCAGGGGTCTTCCGCCGGCAGGACATCATCCAGGAACTCCATCGCCAGGCCGGTTCGCAAGCCCATGCCCCGCCGCTCGGCGGGCAAATCGGTCACTCCGTAGAACCGCTGGCTTTGGTACCCAGGGGGTTGGTCCAGCTCCATCTCCAGGCTGAAGGTCGCTGACTCGCGCGCAGCCCTCGCCTCCTCTTCCGCCTCTCTCAACCGGTCGCTGCCTTCGCAGGCGAAGGTCTGCCAGCCAAACAGATCCAGTCTACGCGTCCTCTCAACGTGCCACTTGCCGAAGTACCCGGTGCGATATCCGGCCGTTGCCAGGCGCTGGGCCCAGTGGGGTCTGGCCGTGCGCAGGCAGCACTGGTCGTCGTCGACGGTGTGGATGACGGTGAGGACACCGTGATTGTGGGGCAGCAACCCCGTCATCAGACTGGCGCGGGCCGGGGAGCAGATGGCGTTGGGCGTATAGGCGCGGGGGAAACGAACACCGCGCTGAGCGAGTTGGTCCAGATTGGGTGTCTGGCATACGTGACCGCTGTCCAGAACCTGTCCCTGCATCTGGTCGGTCATCAGGAAGAGAATGTTGGGTCTGTCAGCCATGGTGTTCGCCTTACTATTTGTTAAATCAGAGTTTACAGCCCGTGTCAGTGTAACTGGGAATCTTCCATCAAATCAATACTAATAATTGCTAATAATATCTAATCAGACTATCGGGTTAAGCAAGGGAGACACAAGATGTAGTGTATCTCCTACGTTGGCTGGGGTGGTCCAGCCATCAGATGGAGGAGGCATGGGAAAGACAGCTTCCCTGCTGTGGGTGCATCACGCAACACGCTCCTACCTGGAACCTGCTTGACACGGCCATGCCTGCCGGCTACCTCTACCTGGATCAACAACCTGAAACATCGAGGCGCACCATTGTCGGATAGATCGGTGGATCTCGTCGAGGTCGGTCGCGCCTATCTCGACGCACACAGCCCCCCTGGCTTCGTGGCCTCAACGACTGGGGGCTCGGTGGCCCGTGGGGAAGCCGACCAGTACAGCGATCTGGACCTCAACATTTACGTGGACGGCGCTCAGAATGACCACAGTGCAAATCGGGAATTTTGGGGTGAGATCATCCAGATTCACGTCCATCCGCTCCCCTCGGTGACGGCAGTTCGCCAATCGGCCTGGGGCTACCGGTTCCTCAGGGAGGCTGGGATCGTGAGGGACCCAACGGGACGCTACGAGTCCTTCGCCCGACAAGCTCTAGCTTGGCTCGACTCGCCAGCCGGTCTGGGTGCGACTCGGGCCGGCGCTCTTTCCGACGTCGCCGAGCGGAGACAGTGGGCCGAGCGCACGATCGCCCAAGGGGATCTGCTTGGGGCTGGAATGGCATCTATCGCCGCCGTCACCGACGCCGCCATGTTGCACCGGTTCTGCATGTCTGGTGCCGTGTCAACCGGGATACCCATCAGCAGTGTGTGTGAGTCCGGCAGTCTGCCCGAAGTGGACGTCCCCTGGAGGCACGTCGGGCTCGACGAAACCGAGAAGCTCGTCCAAGGCCTGGCTGCTTACCGGCGCCATCTTGCGCAGGCAAGCGATCAAGGCGAGGACTTCATCCTCGACGACGTTCAGGACCGTATGACGACCCAGAAGGCCACTCGCCTGGTCAGTCGGGGTGATTCGGTCAGACTTGGCGAGACACTGTACCACGAGACGTTCTGGACGGTGATATCACGGGGTGTTCGCCCCCTTGAAGAGCATATAGGGGGACTCCCCAGCGATATCGCCGCCGTCCTGCGAAGGATCGGTTTCGACAAGCCCGATCCACGGACCGTTCTTCAGCGCCTGACCTGGGCTGATGAAACTTGCGAGGCTGCCTGCTCTGAACCCTAGCGCCGCCTTCGCGCGCCGCTCCGTCTGGATGTGACTGACGTCCCGGACGCAGGGGAATCAGCGCGACGGATCGGGCGATCAGCTCACAACTGAATGCCGAAATCCCGCTCCAATTCTCCCCAGATCCCCTCGTCGATCGGCGTCGAGTAGGCCTGTGCGTTCTGCTCGACACGCGCGGGACAGGAGAAGCCGATCAGGATCGACGCAAAGCGGCGCTCACGAAGGCAGTAGTGCAGGTTTAGGGTCGCGATATCGAGATCGCGCTCACGACACCAGGCCGTCAGCTGCCGGACTCGCCCGGCGTACTCGGGCCGGGCCATGCTGGCGTTGATGGAGGCGTTGAGCACCCCCACGCCCTGCTTCATCGCCGGCTGCAGCACACCTTCTGCGGCCGTGGTCACCATCAGGCTGTAGTCGTGGAAGGTCAGCGACACGTCGAACTCGCCCGTCTCGACACAGCGTCGGTGATACTCGTGGGGACGGCATCCCAGTCCGATGGCGCGAATCGTGCCTTCCTCCTTGAGCTTGTGGAGGGCGGAGATCGACCCGTCTTCGGCTAGAACCGGCTCGAGGCTATCCGGATCGTGGACAAGAAAGACGTCCAGATAGTCGGTCCTCATCTCCTGGAGGCTTCTCTCGATGCCGCGCATCGTGCCGTCATAGGAGAAGGCATTGGGATTGCCGGGGTACACGGAGAGCTTGGACGACAGGATCAGCTCCTCGCGCCGGTTCCCCTGTGCGAACCAATGCTCCAGGGCTTGCCCCACGAAGCCTTCGCTGCGCCCCGCGATGTAATTGTCAGACGTGTCGACGAGGTTGATTCCTGCCGCCAGTCCCGCCAGGACGGTCTGAACGCCCACTTCCGGATCATAGTCGCCGCCGCCCCTGTGTCCGATCCAGGCGCAGCCGATACCGAGGGCGGTGACCTCAAGGCCCGTTTTTCCAAGGGTTCGCCGTTCCCAAGTCTGCTCGCTCACGAGATTGCTCCTATTCCCTCAACGACTCATGCTACTCCGTCCGATCCCACGGCAGCACGTCGGCCTTCTATCCATTAGTCCAGCCTGAACTCTTGAACTCTTCCTTGATGAAGCCACCGATGGACTTGCTTTGACTGTCGGCTATCGCCTGTCCCCCTGCAACCACCTCACAACAGACTCCCACTGCATCCATCTTCTCCTTCAGCACTTTGCCGAAGCTGGCATGATGTGTGCCGTAGGCGGCGCTCAGTTTACCGTTGTATCTCACCAGGGTAGGTGCTGAGTTCCCGTCCACGTGATTGATCGGAGACACCTCTTCCATGACTCGGTATTTGGCCTTCGGCAGTCGATCAACATCGGAGAACAGCGGGAAGATACCAACTGGCTTTGACCACACGATGGTTGTGTCGAGCCTTCGGCCTGACCTGGATTCACCGTCGAGCTCGCTATCCGCCTGGCTTACGCCTCGATTTCCACCGTGTATTTCACACAATCCGCCGCAAAGTCCTCCGGCTTCTTCATGTCATCCCAGCCCATGCGCCGGTACTGTTCCGGCAGCGTGATGATGAGGTGCCCGGTACTTCGATCCTCGTAGTTCCCGAAATTGGTATACCTCACCAGTTCATGCGCATCGTCCGGCCGGTCCTGAATGAGCCGCACCGAGTCTTTTACGATCCGCATCGTTTTCGAGTCGAATTCAGCGAGGTTCAGCGGATAGCGAGGCGTCTGCCCGAAGACCGGTTCATCGAGGATGTTGGCGATCCAATACGTCTTGCCGGTTTTGGAGGATTCATAAAAGGATGAGGAGGAAGCCGGTGACCAAACCGCAGTCCCATCATCATAGAGCAATGGTTCCGGCGTACTCCAGGTCATGCCTCCGTCCTCCGACAACGCCGAATACTTGGCGGAGTAGATTCCCTGCTCTTCGCCGCCTTGGCACCGCATGGTGACGAACAACCGATCGCCGCCCAGTGACGTTAAGGCCGGCTCGCAACATCCCGAAGTGGCTTGCTCCAAGGGGACCTCGATGGCGCTGCCGAAGAGCCAATCCAGCCCACTCCCATCCTCCCGCCAGTGTCCGCGGGCGCAGACCACCCGGAAGAACCAGGGCTTGCCGTTCAGCCTTTCGTACTCCGTAAAAGGCACCAGCAGCGACCCATCATCCAGCCAGAGGCACTCTCTGCCGGCCATGATACCCCCGCGCTGGCCATATTCGAAACCGGGGCCCCAGCAGTTCGCATCATAGCCTTCCCTCTGATCCACAATTTGGATCGGCTCGCACCAGGTTGCTCCCTGGTCCCCTGATATGCTGTAAAAGGCTCGATAGGCGCCTTGATTGATATAGCCATAGCAATCCCTGTCGGCCTTTTGTCCCCTGAAGAAGCGGAGGAGACGATCGCTCTTTTGATCCAGACTGAATCCCTCCGGCATCATCTGCTCTTCGGTGATTTCCGTGTCAAAAAGTGACTTCTCCCCGCTGTCGGCCCAGGTGGCCCCATTGTCTTCAGAAACCCTTAACCAGGTTCCATCATAACAGGCATCCAGGGTTCGGTCACCGTCGCGATGCTCGACCCAGTGAAGCATTTCAGAAGTCGCTATCTCCATCATCCTTTTACCGGTGGCACTGGTGTAGGTTTGACCCTCAGCGTAAAACGCATGCAAGTCATCGCTGCGGATGTAGGTACTCTTAGTGACCCCATCGCCCACTTTTTCGCTGGTTGGCATCGGTTTACTCCCTTTGACATCGCTGGAGTCGAATGCACCAGGCCTTCCTCACTCCGTGTGCGCCCCGAGTTTCCAGTCGTACGGCCGTTCCACAAGTAGAATGTCGTCCGGTATGTTCCGGAGGGATCAGACTCGGCAAACTTCTGAACCATCCCGCAATCGACTGTCGGTCTCCCCCTCGGCTGAGCCGCCTGGCAGCACATAGCCGATATGGAGCATGGGAAGTTCTGTGAACTGGTCGGCAAGGTGAGGCGAGAGCTGCGGCTTATCCCTCGTCACACAAACCGCTTCACCATAGTGCACGACATTCCATCTATGGTGAATCCCATGTTCGCATACATGGACACTGCCGGATAGTTCTCGGGGTTCGTTCCCAACACGGCGCGATCATAACCTAGCTGTTGCATCTCCCAAAGGCCTCGTGTGAGGAGGTAACGTCCCCAACCTCTACCTTGCCATTGATCGCCGATGTCAATTTACATCGCGAACATTTCCCGGGCACCGTGGGCTGTCGTCCAACGGCCCACTGGCCACGTCTCTGATTCACCGACCTTCTGACCTTCAAGTTCAAGATGGAACATCAGCTTGGGCAGGTCCGAAATACTCTCATCTCGGGCTATTTGTACGACCAATCTCTCGTCGGGAAGCTCCGGTCGTGTCACATTGAGGGAAGGCCAATCGAAATGAATCTCCTGAGAGAGGGTATAGCGATGGTGTGGCGGCAAGGAGTACCCATTTGACCCGAGCAGGCCAACGATGTGAGAGAGACTGTAGGAGAGGTCGCCAGTTGCCTTGAGGTGGAACGGATACCCGTAGTCTCTGGCGAAGGCCATGATGACATCCACATCCGCTGATCGAAGTTGCCGTTCCGCCTCGTCAAGAAGCATCTGACCAACCCGTCGGTCGCCTGGTAGGAAGCCAATGAATCGGATGACCCCGCGCCGTGCTTCATCTCGGTGTTCGACCGCGATGTGCGTGAAGCCGACGATTGAGCTTCCCGCTCGACAGTGAAGGACACGCTGATCACGCAGATATCTGTGCAGACCGTGATCCCCGCCATCCCAGACTATGCCCATGCGGAACTGGTCGTCGTCAACCGGGAAGCTGAAGGGCACTGGTTCAGCGATCTGGTTGTAGAGGCCGGAAGCGTGCCCGGCTTCGTTGATGTCGACTTCCTCAATTTCCATGATGTGTTCGGAATCTCTGGACGTCCTACGTTGAGTTCAAGCTAGATCGATGGTTCCTCTCTCCCTCTCTCTCAGTTGTCTTCAACCGACCCATCCTCAAACTTGAGCTCCTCGCGAAGTTTCGGTTCGTAAGGGTGAGCCCTGGCCACTTCCTCGTTGAGATCGAGTCCAAGACCAGGGGTATCCGGCAGCGACACGAAGCCGTTCTCAATCTGAAACCTGTGCCCGAAAAACAGGTCATCTCGCCAGTCCGTAGATTCCTTCAGAGGTTCAGCGGCATATGACGACATTTCCTGGATAACGCTGTTGGGGCAGTTCAGACCCAAATGGATCTCAGCGGTGATTCCGACCTTGCTATAGGTGATGTGGGGCGAAACCTGAATGAACTGGGCCTCCGCCATCGCGGCGATCTTCTTGAACTCGGAGATGCCGCCGCAATGGACGACATCGGGATTCAAGTAGGACACCAGCCGCTTGCTGATCATGTCCTGGAAACCCCACTTCGTGAAGTTCCGCTCACCCATACACAGCGGTACCGACGTGCGATCACTCAGCCACTCAAGGGCGTCGTTTGACCCTTCCACCTGCATCGGTTCTTCGACCCAGAAAGGTCGGTAGGGCTCGATCGCCTTGCAGTATTCCAGCGCCATCGTCGGCGTCAACCGGCCATGGGCGTCTATGAGGATGTCGAAGTCATCGCCACCCTCAACCCGCATCTCCTCGATTTGTTTTGCGGCCCGGCCAAGATCCCAGGGCATGGGAACGGTGAGTCGGTCGTCTGCCTTGGTGACCGGCGGGCCCGTCTTGATGGCATTACACCCGATGCTCTTGGCGTACTGGACGCCGGATTTGCCGGTTCCACCGGTGTAGATGCGAACCTTGTCTCGCGCGGCGCCTCCGAGGAGTTTGTAAATCGGCAGGTTGGCAATTTTCCCAAGAATGTCCCAGAGCGCGATGTCTATGGCGCTAAGCGCGGTACTGAACAGGACGCCGACGTGCCAGCGGTTCCAGCGATATAGCCCCTGCCAGAGATACTCGATGTTCGTCGGGTCCTGCCCGATGAGATGCCCTTCAAACTCCTTGATGCACTGGGCGATCGTGCCCACCCTGTTGTCACTGATCGAGCCCTCGCCCAGCCCCGTGATCCCTTGATTGGTGCTGATCTTCACCAAGCAGCAGTTGCCCTCCACAAGGAATGTATCCACCGCCGTAATTTTGATGCCCGCATTCGTCCGGGTATGGCTGTCCTGCATGGTCTCACCTCGTTCTTTGCACTACGGCTGCTGACCTGATCCGCGTCCGCCACACTGCGAGCCATTAATTGGTGACCACATTGAGCGTGCGATACGATGGCGGGGAGGCGCGAGCGTACGGAGACTGGAGGGCAAGGCAGTGCGGCTGCGCTTTGTAGTGGAAGATGGCGACCTCTACGCGCTGCGCTCTTCCAGAATCGCAGTAGAGAATTAGCATCCCGCTGCTGACCGAAAGACAAGGAGGACCCCGCACCACCCATGAGGATGACCTGCTGCCGTCCGACCCGTCGTGCTGCATCTACCACGACGTGGAACATCGCACTGCCCAGACCGTGCTCTTGCCACGCGTCGGCGACGACGGGGGCGAACGTGGCGGAGGTCGCCCCAGCCAGAGGCCGGTCGACCTGGAGATATCGGATCGCGTCTCTGTCGCTTTACGCGGACTCGAACGCGCCCTGGGCACGCATCGCGTAGGATAGGAAGTCCTGAGCGTGGGGTCAATCAGAACCCGGCAGGCGGAAACTCCCGACGGCGAATGAGGCGCCTCTCGATCCTCAATGCTTTCCTGTTGTCGCTGATTATCATTCTGCCGGCAGCCAGCGGGCCACGCCCATGTGGTAGCGGTGGTGATCAGGAATTCTGTTGCTGTAGTACACCGTGACGATCGTACCGTCCTCGCATTGGCTGCTGGATGGATAGCCGCCGTCGGTAGCGCCCTCGTAGCTCAAGAGAACGCGCGGAGCTGACCAGCTGTTGCCCTCATCGTCGCTGAAGCGCAGGCCGACACCGCGTAAGCCCAGGTTGCGGATTCCGTACGTGAACAGGATCCGACCGTCGGCCAGTCGGGTAAAGTGCGCCGGACACTGCGCGGGCAGGGTGAGCGGACCTCGGTCCTGCCAACTGCGGCCGTCGTCATCGGAGGCGAACAGCTGCATGTGCGCGTCCAGGTACGTGCGGCACGCCGCCAGCCAACGCCCCGCTCCCAAGTGCAGAATGGCCGTTTCATTGAAATCATCAGCGGCAATGATGCTGCCATCACCCCAGGTGCGACCATCATCGTCGGAGCGTAACATCCAGGCCGTGTTACGCGAATCGTCCGCAGGTCCTGAGTAGAACGGCGACGCCAGGCCATTGCGACCTTCGACAATGTCGCCGAAAGGGATGCACCAGGAGTCGGCCTCGTCTGGCAGGGGCACGGCGTCCGCCCGTTCCCACGTGCGTCCGCCGTCAGTGGAGCGACAGACCCGCGCGTCCAGGATCTTGCGGCCGTGGAACCTGAAATCAGGCTCGTAGGTGCCCGGCTGCAGAACGGGCGACCACCCTGAGCTGATGACGATCAAATCGCCGTTGGCGGCACAGCCGGCGGAGACGTCCATACGATTCCCCGGCGGCTCCCCGAGTGCCGCGGCGCCCCGTTTCTCCCACAATCGTCCGTCGTCGGAACTCACCCACACTTCCACATCCCCGCGCCAGTGGCCGTGGATCGGTTGGTTGTAGATCGCCACCGCCAGAGTACCGTCAGGCAGCACCGTCAGGTTTGGCCAGGCGCAGACATTATCTATGGCGATGTAGCGCTCCACATGCTCTCCTTTTCATGAATTCGGGCGGTTCATGCCGTTTCTGGCGTCTGGAGGCGATCCTCCACTTCACCTATAATCTCGGGAAATCGGTGGCCCAGCGATAACTGCGAGAAAAATGAGCCGAACGCGCCGGGTCGCGGCAAGCCTGCTGGTATCACCGGCCGACCGAGAGCAGTTTTTTGACGGCGATCGGCCAGTCTGAAGCAAGCATCACCCAGCGCTCCAGATTCCGCGTAACCAAGCCAGAACTGTAGGCAGCGGTGGGCTCGGCTTTTTTAGTCCGACGACACCCCCATCGTTGCATGTGAGCGCGATGTCTCATCAGAAGAGGAGCCAATGCAGTCTGTGACCGTTCTGAGTACTGAGGCACGCGACACCGGCGCAGACCGGCCTCCCAAACAGATCTCGACCTCTGAGCGCGGAGGGCATCGCCCTCACGGTGGGTGCCTATGGGCAGTATTTTCGATAGGCCTGGCGTTACGCCCGTGAAGATCTCGATACCGACTCCGGTATCCGGCCGCGCCAACTCCCGCAGCTTGGCAAATTGTCGAGGGGCTTTGAACACCGGACTCTTGATCCATTGTCGTGCCTTTCGATGATTTTCCGGATCTCCCGTAGCTGTGAGCTGCTCAGCCGGTAGTTCCTCGCCAGGTCCATATCCGGTTCTAACCAGAATTTGGCCTCCCCGTCAGCACAGATGACATGAACGTGAATCGGTGACTGGCCGGGTAGGCCTCCAAGGACACTGCATTTCCCATTAATCGTGAGTTGGCCAGGAGAGCTCGTACCGCTTCTCGAACCACGCCTTCAGGAAGGGCATCGCCCCCGCCATGTCCACGTCGCTGACGCCGTGATAGGCCAAGCCCAGAAGAAAGCCCACCTGCTGATTCCACTGCGCCCGCTCCCAAAAGGCGTCATCCAGGTCAGTCCGTCGTCGGTATCCCGTGATCAAGGGTGTGACCGGCACCGGGATCGATGTTTCCCCGGTGAACCCATCCCACATACTGGTGAGGTAATCGTTACACCAGGCGACTTCGGTGGCTGGATCGCCGCCTTCGCAGTGCTCGAAGTCGAGGACGCCCGAGATAACCCCCTGGTCGACGAAGATGTGCTTCAGAACGAAACACCCATGGCACAGCGAGGGTGTGATCCCTTCACCGACGGTAGCCCCACGCTCTAATAGTTCCAGCACCTCCTCGACTTGGCTCCAGTCGATCCCGACATTCTGGGCGGCCTGCCGCTACCGTTCGAGATCGATTCGCCCTACGTAGCATGATCGCCAGTCGGGGAACGGGCCGCGCCCCTGTCCATCCAGAGGGCCGAATCCTGTAGTTTGCACTGAGTGCAGCCGGGCGCAGAGTTCCCCAGCCTGCAAGAGGAGCTCTCGGAACTCGACGTCGTCGATCTGTCCGGTCCTGACCAGCTCCTCCAGGGAGGTCCCTTCGATGAATGAAAGTACGCTGGCGGAGCGCTTGGGATAGCCGGGCAGATCGTGCTCCAGGTGCAGCATCCGCGGCGCCGGGACGCCGACACGCGCACACTGCTCCAGAGCCCAGCGCTCGTTCTCGAAGCGAGGTCCTTTGTTGTGCCAGTTCGCCTTGTAGACGACCTGTTGACCATCCTCCGTCGTAACTTTGTGCACCTCACACGAGAAGTCGCGCAGTATTCGCTCGCTGTGACGCAGTGCGCTGCCGCAAGCGCTCCTCACGATCCGAGCGATCTCCTCGGGTGAGCTCGTCTGTCGTCGGCGGTTCTCCTCCCGCATTTCAGCGAGAGACTGCTTGTTCGACTGATTATCGACCCGGGTACAGAGGTCTTGCCAGTCGTCCGATCCGTACTCTCGCGCCAGCGTCAGTTGGGCATCGCGAAGGGTCCACGACTGCGCCGTTACTTCGTCGATGGCGGCACAGGCGGGATGGTGTTCGGCCACGCGAGCCAGCGCCTGCGGATCTCGTTCATGGAGGGCGCGATGCAAGCTCTTGGCTTGCTTCTTGAGCTGGGACAGGCTCGGGCGGGAAGGCAGACTACGAGACATAGAAACCCCCTCTCGAAATGCCTGATGCCCGCTTCTCGTCAGGCTGAAAGAAGGCTCGAATCTGCGAGGCTGTACTTGAAGAAGGTGGGAATCGATCCCTTGCCGCGGGCGGGAGGCTCCCCCAGAGCGCTATTGCGAAATAAGGTTGCACGGATGAACATTGTTAAGTGTGTCGCGAGGTAGTCGTCTTGAGGAGAAGTAGCACCCCATCAACCTCACGGAGCTTCGCGAGCGGCGGCAAACCACCCCCATCGAGTTCTTGACATTGCTTCAACTTCTCCGGTGACTACGTGTTGACGACGAGCATTTCGACTGGGTCCCACTCCACAACTAGGGTTTGTCAATGGCCGAGCTTCAGAGTTCGAATGACGAGAGGTGCCCTGCTCGGATCGACTCTCTGATAATTGTTGCAGGGTTCCAGGGGTCAGGAAAGAGCACATTGATGGCAAACAAGGTGAAGATCTCGATGACTGGCGAATTTGAGCCTCCTGACCTCAATGCCGGCACTCATCAATGTGAGTGAGTTACACCACCGAGGCGGAAAACCGATACCCGAGGTTGTACTGCACTATGACACTACGAGACCAGATGCTTCGCCGGCGAAACGTACTCTCTACGGTGAAGATCGGAGGCTTACGTCGGCGCTCACGGCAGCCTCCCAGAGCGACACTCAGGTTATCACACTGTGGCCTCAACTTCGCTGTCTCGTCCAGAGGTTAAAGAAGCGCAATCCCACAGTTCTTGGGCCTACCATACCAGATGAATTTCGAGCTCTTGAGGATCGGTCTACCTGGTTGTCTCTTCCGCCAAGAGAGCTTGTC
>Ga0209554_1001768_pt1 | contig 15938 bp, 17 predicted proteins | sample MarorgKNORR_S2LV_5_FD_188221 | JGI IMG/M metagenome (GOLD analysis project Ga0209554, IMG submission 188221) | Marine microbial communities from the Southern Atlantic Ocean, analyzing organic carbon cycling - Bottom_A/KNORR_S2/LV (SPAdes) (version 2) | ecosystem: Environmental > Aquatic > Marine...
ATCACGGTCCCTATAATTGCTCCTATAATTGCAGAGAGTAGTAGTTTTCTAGAATGTGTTTTTATGAACAATAAGATGAGAATTAGAAAATGAAAAAATCCCTTAAAGATGTTTCCAATAAAATTGAAAAAATTTGAAAATCCTTTTCCAATAATAATAAACAACGAACCTAATTCTATTTCGTCATCTTTTGTATTCTTTTCTTTTGACATTGTTGTTTGTTTAGTTAAAAAAGCTGTTTACAATCATTAAAATAATTGCTCTAATATTTTTTGTGTAATCGCATACGTTGGAGTCACGCCACTCATTCCAAGTCCTCCAGAAGCCAAAGTTGCGCCCGTTTCTAAAGGGTTGTCTGACGCATAATATGCGTATCGTACTTTTACATTTTCTGAGATGTTTCCTCTTATTTTTGATGCTGCTTGAATGGCTTTTTGATAATGCGCCCCTTCCATTTCCAATCCAATTACATTCCAAGTTGAATCATGAAAAAACTTTAAAATATCTTTGTTCTGCAACGATGTTCCTAGTACAGAAACCATTGTTCCGTCAAAAACTTCTACACCAAAACCTTCTAAATCTTCTTTTGATAACTCATTTTTAAATGGATAATTGTCTGCCGTACCTTCAAAAACATGAGCATCCGGAATCATAATGTCTCCTTTTCCTCCTTCTAAAATTCCTGCTTTCCCCATAATTGAAACCGAATCAATCGTTAAGTGCGTCAACTCTGTAGCTGTTTTATAAGGTTTTAACAACTCGTCCATCGTCTCATAAGCTTGTTCTCCAAAAGCGTAATCCATCACAATTATTACAGGTTCTTTTCCTTTCGAGTTTACTTTTGAAAAAGGAGTCGTGTCAAAATTGATTTTTCCCGTATCAATCACCTGAACATTGATGTTGGTTCCTGAGAAATCTTTCAAATAAATCAATCCGTTTTTCGAAGCATAGTTTTTTACTTTTGCTTGTAAATTTTTGCTGTTTTCATCACTCAACAACTCAAAAAGTTTAAACCCTTTATGAGATGCCGCTTCTTTTGGCAAAGCCCCCTTGGCATAAATAAAATTTAATACGCTGTGCATATTTGCACTAATAATGTGAATTGGTCTTTCTAATAGACCTTTCTCTTTTAAGGTCTTTTTAATATTATTCGCCCAAATCTCACCATAAATATGGTGCCCAATTTGCTCATTTAACACTGAGCTAAACGTAACAATTCTCTTTTTATTTTCTAACGTTTCGTTAATTGCTAATTCCCCTAACCAATAGATCAATTGAAAAAACCGATCTGGATTCTTTTCTGTAGAAAACGTCGTATAAATGTCCGAAACCTCCTGATAGGTTCTACCTAAAATAGTTCCTAAATGAGCAATCGTAACCTCTCTTTCATCTTTAGTGATTTTTTTATCAAATAAAACAATTTCTTTTAATGTGCTCCATTCTCTGATACAATCTGCTCCTTTGTTGATAAGTACTTTGTCTTTAATTTTATGAGATTCAATAAACAAAAAAGTCAAGTGTGTTAAAATATCATAAATTTCAGACCTCCCTCGGGTAATCTCAATATTCATCTGATCTTTATCTATTCGGTAACAATTTCGTCTCCTTTTTGGAGGGACAATTGACTGAAAATGAGACTCTTTATAACCTTCATCTGCTGTCAAATTAATAAATTGACATTCTTCAATTCCTTCTGGCAAGCGTTCAATAATATAGATCAGCCCATTTAACTCTACCTTATCTTCAGCAATCGACCCATAAATTTCTGGCCGCAATTGCAACAATGATTTTCGCAACGTTTCTCCAGAAACCCCCATCGGTTTATAAAAACCTCGACTAAATAAATGTCGCATCGAAATATATAATCGTTCTATGGCTCCTGTAGATTCTTGTGCTCTTGTTCTTTCTTTCATCTATTGTTTTTTATAGGTTTTTGCCCCAATAGCTATTGGGGGGGGTCTATTTTGGTCAAAGATACTAATTTAAATTTCTTATTTTTTTGGTGTCAGTAACTGGGTGTATTTCTTTTTATCTTTTAATAAACGGGCTGCATTTAGAATCCCTTTGTCATTTTTTAAATGATGTTGATATACGCCTTTATCATAATACAGCCTTTTTATAATTTCGTTTTCCAATTTTGTTGCTAAAAATCGCTGGTTTTTTGATATTTCTTTTATCTTTTTTAATTGTAATTTCTTTTTAATTTGCTGATATTCCTTGAAAACAAAACGATTGTTTTCTGTTGCTAGATATGCTGTTTTAAACAACCGCTCTTGTTTTGTTACAAATGTTGTGTCTATTTCTTTTAAATACCGTACAAACTGTTTGAAATTTTGACTAGAAAAAGAAAAATTCTCAATGTTTAATAAAGAAGTCTTTAAAACAAATTTCGTTGCATAATTAAAAATTGCATGAGATGCTAACAGCGCCTTTGTTGCCTCTGTTATCGGTGTTGATTCAATATTCAAATCAGGCTGTATTCCTCCTCCATCATATACTTTTCGTCCATTTTGAGTTGTAAACTCATGGACTTCTCCATCAGAAAATTTTGAAACAATGCCATTTTTATCTCTATTTGCATAATCTAATTCTTGGATACAACGTCCACTCGGCGTATAATATTTTGAAATTGTAACTTTCAATTGTGTACCATAACTTAATGGTCTGTATTTTTGCACCAATCCTTTACCAAAAGAGCGCGCTCCTAGTATTACAGCTCTATCATAATCTTGTAAAGCACCAGCAACAATTTCTGAGGCAGAAGCCGATCTTCTATTTATTAAAACCACTATTGGAATTTCTAAATCTAACGGACTATTTCTTGATATATATGTATTACTCCATTTTTTAACTTTTGCTTTTGTGCTTACAATACGCTTTCCTTTAGGTAAAAAGAAATTCGATATGTTGATGGCTTCACCCAATAAGCCTCCAGGATTACTTCTCAGATCGAAGATCAATTTTTGCATTCCTTTTTCTTTTAAATTGTTGAAGGCTTTTTTCACTTCGGATGCTGCTTTTTCATTAAATTTCGTCAGGACAATGTATCCTGTATCTTCGTTAATCATTTGAGAAAAGGGAACGGGGTTTACTTCAATTTTTTCTCTCTTAAAATCAAAATTTAACCTGTTACCTTGTCGAATGACTTCTAAGGAAATAGCACTCTTTGGAACACCAAGCAAGAGCATAGAAATTTCTTCTCTTTTTAGTTTTTTCAGCACTTGGTTGTTAATTTTTAGAATCACGTCGCCTGGTTTTAACCCTGCTTTGTCTGCTGCGTATCCTTCAGAAATAGCCGTAATCGTAGTCTCTTTATCTGAATATCTTATCGAAGCGCCAATCCCTCCATAGGCTCCTTCTCTTCTAATTTTAGCGGCCTCAACATCTTGTTCATTGTAATAATTTGTATATGGATCTAAATTTTTTAAGGTGTTTTTTAATGCCTGTGTTGTGAGTTCTGCTGGATTGAGTTCGTGTACATAATACATGTTCAATTCTTTGAACAGTGTGGTGTAAATTTCTATCTGTTTGGCAACTTCAAAAAACCTTGATTGAAATGAAAAGAGCACAAAAACCACTCCAATAACAACTGTTATTAGTATACTGCTTTTGTTAATTTTCTTCATTTTTTGTGATTTTTTTTATCTCTTGGAGAAACGAAGTTAGTAATTTTTCCATTTTATCTTCAATAGCATCATATTTCTGTGCTGTTTTTCCAAGATAAGAAATCATAAAAATATACGGAACTTCAAGTTCGTTATATACCGTATATTTTTGTTTTCTATACGCTTCTCGCATCAATCGCTTTATTCGGTTTCTATCAACGGCGCTCTTAAAATTTCGCTTAGGTACTGATACACCTACTTGTGCAGGAAACTCTGAACTGTGTTCCGTTTGTAAATATACCATGCGTAATGGAAAAACTTTTATCGAGTTCCCTTCTTCATAAAGTCGCTCTATGAGTTTCTTGCTTTTTAAACGCTCTGCTTTTCCTAATGTAAACTTCATCATTACAAACTTACATAAAAGAGTTATTGTTTCTGTCCTTGTGACTTAATTTATTGTGCAATTAAATAGTGCTAAAAAGATCTTAGTAAAGGACGTGTTAAACAAGTAGGTCCTCCGCCTCCTTTGATACTAATTTCTTCTCCTTTATAAACCGTTACGTTGCAACCTGCAGCTTCTAATAACTTTTTTGTTTTACTGTTTCCTTTTACAACAATACAGTTTCTTGGAGCAATAGCTAATACATTACAGCCCATTGATTCAAACTCTTCTTCAGGAACTTCAATCAATTCAAAACCACGATAAAGTAACTCATTTCTGAATTTTATAGGCATTAATGGTGAGTAAACTACCGCCAAGTTTTTATCAATAGGGCTTAAAATAGACATGAGATGGAAGACATCGTTTTTACCTTTATAATGGGGCAATTCAACAATAATGATGTGAATCCCTTTGGGCTCTAATAATTTTTTTAATTGTGCTATTCCTTCTTCATTTGTTCTGTAGGTATGGCCAACTGCTAGAGTTTGTTCATCAAGCCAAGCCACATCCCCTCCTTCTAAAGTTCCTGGAAACTGTATCTCTCCTAAAACAGGAATATTGTTCTTTTGATAGGTTTTCAACTGTGATTTCGGTTCTTCTATTCTTCCTCCCTTTCCCATATTACAAATAATCAATCCGAAATTTGTAGCAATTGAAGCGTCTCTACAATAAATTGAGTCGATTTTTACTTGGTCATCTTTTGAAAAATAACTGATATTAACCTGTTGTTGCTCTAAACATTTTTTTAGTGATTTGTATTCTTCTAACGCTTTTTCAAAATCTGGGCACGAAATATAATTCAATTCTTTCCATTGTTTTGACAAGTGTTGATGAGAAACAAAAGCGTCTTTAACCGATTTTAAATAAACTGATGCAAGTTGAAGGTATTCTGAATGGTGTGTTGTGCTCATTTATTTATTACGTTTATTCCACTGCATTAGTGCGTAAAAAGGGATCCCTGCTAACAGTAATAAAAACCCATAAAATACGGTATCGTGTCCTGATCCATAAATTGCCCAAATAGAATATGCAAAACCTAAACCTCCAAGTAAAAACGTTTTGAAAAAATTATTTCCATGAAGTTTCTTCTCTATCATTACAATAACGTAAGACGCCATAACAAAAAGATAAGGCACTAGACAGGTAAGAGTGGTTAAAAGAAGAATAAATTCAAATTGCTCAACCAGTCCGGCAGAAAAGTTTAATAACATCACTAAAGATGTTAAAACGCTTCCAATAATTAATCCAAAAATTGGAACGCCATTTTTATTTTCTATTTTAAATACTTCAGGGAATAATTTGTCTTTCGCTGTAGCCATCGGAATTTGACTCGTTATTAAAATCCATCCATTTAATGCGCCTATTGCGGCTATCGCGGCTCCTGCAGCAACAAAATAACCGCCAAAATCTCCACCAATAATTTTTCCTGCTTCAGCAAATGGAGCTGGTGAATTTTGTAAGACGTCTACAGGCACTATTCCAAATAGAACAACGGTTCCAAGTATATATACTGCTGTGGTTATTAATGTTCCTAACATGGTGGCTTTTGGCACAGTCACTTCTGGATTCTCTATATTTTCTGCTGGAATAGAAGCGCTTTCAAGTCCTAAAAAGGCAGCTAAAGTCATTGTAGAAACTAGAGCAAGAGTTGTCAAATTACTTTCGCCTGTTAAATTAAAAGCAGGAACATTGTCAAAATTAAAATAAAATGCACCTACCAAAATCACAAAAACCAACGGTAGTAATTTTAAAACAGTAGTAATCACTTGTATTTTCCCAGAAGCTTGTACTCCTTTTGAATTGATCCAAGTCAATGCCCAAATCATTGCTAAGGCAACACTAATAGCTAAGGTGGACTCTGTTTCTAAAGCTGGAAAGAAAACAGTTAATGCGCTAACAAGCGCAACAACAATAGCTGCATTACCAACCCAACAAGAAATCCAATAACCCCAAGCAACTAAAAAGCCTATAAAGTCTCCAAATCCTTCTTTAGAATACGTATAAGGGCCACCGCTTTTATTCACAATAATTTTACTAAAATTACTAAAAACCTTCGCCAGTATTAATGCTCCTGCCGCTGAGATTAACCACCCTAATAGACTAATACTCCCTTGACTAGCTAAAACTGATGGGAGAAGAAAAATTCCTGCGCCAATCATATTACCAACAACCAAAGACGTTGTGGCAATCAACCCGATTTTCTGATCTTTTGAGCTCATTTACTGTTTTTTTAATGTGAATCTATTATAAATACGTAATTTAGAAGCGGGTTTTAAATATATAACTTTCAAAATTAATGGAAAATCATTTTAATATAGATCCCGATATTTCAAAATCAGAAACCTTACCTGCTTCATTTTATAAAAGTCAACCTGTTTTCGAAGCCTTAAAAGAACACGTGTTTTTAAAAACTTGGCAATGGATAGGCGATGAAAACTTAGTACGGCTACCACAATCTGTTCACCCTTTTGTTTTGTTAGACAATTACTTAACAGAGCCTTTAGTTTTAACCAAAACCAAAGAGGAAGAAATTAGTTGCTTGACCAATGTATGTACGCATAGAGGAAATATCGTTGCGTTACATCCGGGAAAATCTAGAAAACTTACGTGCGAGTATCATGGAAGACGTTTTAATTTGAAAGGTGAGTTTGAGCATATGCCAGAGTTTGAAACTGCTGAAAATTTTCCAAGACCTTGTGATAATTTACACAAATTTCCATTAAAAAAATGGGGGCCGTTCTTATTCGCTGGATTAAATCCTTCATTTGATTTTCAACAAGTGATTGACAAAATGAATGAACGTGTTGGTTTTTTACCCTTAGAAGAGTTTTCTTTAGACTCTTCTTTGTCTAAAGACTATCTAATTCATGCACATTGGGCGTTGTATTGCGATAATTATTTAGAAGGCTTTCATGTGCCTTTTGTGCATGCAGATTTAAATGATGTATTAGATTATGGAAGTTATAAAACGGAGGTGTACGACTATTGTAATTTGCAAATAGGATATACAGATGAAGCTACAGAGGTTTTTGACCTACCAAAAGATCATATTGATTATGGTAAAAATGTAGCCGCTTATTATTATTGGGTATTTCCAAATATGATGTTTAATTTTTACCCTTGGGGATTATCAGTAAATATTGTAAAACCTATTGATATGAATAGAACAAAAGTTTCATTTGTCTCTTACGTCTATGATCCTTCAAAATTAAACAAAGGTGCCAGTGGCGACTTAGATAAAGTGCAACGCGAAGATGAGTTTGTTGTAGAAAATGTTCAAAAAGGAGTAAAGTCTTCATTTTACAAAGCTGGACGATTTTCTCCAACCAGAGAGCAAGGAGTGCATCATTTTCATTTATTATTGGCCAAATTTCTGAATTCTTAATTTCTCTAATTATTTCCGTTTTTAATCAAAATTATCCCATAGGTTTAATTAAATTTGAAACCTAATTCGTCTTTATAGGAATTCGTTTAGAAAAAAGAAAAACAAACAATTATGAAAGCAGATTTATTTCAAGCTCCAGATTATTATCAATTGGATGATTTATTAACTGAAGAACATAAATTAATACGAGACGCTTCTCGTGAATGGGTAAAACGTGAAGTTTCTCCCATTATTGAAGACTACGCACAACGTGCCGAATTCCCAAAGCAAATTATTGGTGGATTGGCAGAAATTGGAGCTTTCGGACCTTATATTCCAGAAGAATATGGCGGTGCTGGGTTAGATCAAATTTCTTATGGATTGATCATGCAAGAAATTGAACGTGGTGATTCTGGTGTTCGCTCAACAGCTTCCGTGCAATCTTCTCTAGTAATGTATCCTATCTGGAAATATGGAGACGAAGCACAACGAAATAAATACTTGCCAAAATTAGCTTCTGGTGAATGGATTGGCTGCTTTGGTTTGACAGAACCTAATCACGGTTCAAATCCCACAGGAATGGAAACCAAATTTAAAGACATGGGAGACCATTATTTACTAAATGGTGCAAAAATGTGGATTTCTAATGCGCCTTTTGCGGATATTGCTATTGTTTGGGCAAAAAACGAAGAAGGAAGAATCCATGGGTTAATCGTTGAACGCGGAATGGAAGGTTTCTCTACACCAGAAACACACAATAAATGGTCGCTTCGAGCTTCATCAACAGGAGAATTGATCTTTGACAATGTAAAGGTTCCGAAAGAAAATTTATTACCTAATAAATCGGGCTTAGGAGCGCCTTTAGGCTGTTTAGATTCTGCTCGTTACGGAATTGCTTGGGGTGCAATCGGAGCCGCTATGGATTGTTATGATACCGCTTTGCGCTATTCTAAAGAACGCATCCAATTTGGGAAACCAATAGGGCAGTTTCAATTGCAACAGAAAAAATTAGCAGAAATGATTACTGAAATTACCAAAGCACAATTGTTAACTTGGCGTTTGGGCGTTTTACGTAATGAAGACAGAGCTACTACTGCACAAATATCAATGGCAAAACGGAATAATGTAGACATGGCAATTACCATTGCTCGTGAAGCAAGACAAATGCTAGGTGCAATGGGAATTTCAGGAGAATATTCTATCATGCGTCATTCCATGAATTTAGAAAGTGTCATTACCTATGAAGGAACTCACGATATCCATTTGCTTATCACCGGAATGGATGTTACTGGATTGAATGCTTTTAAATAAGGGTTCTTCTGCATAAAATTATTAAAAAGAGCATCTATTACAGATGCTCTTTTTAATTCTAATACCAGTTCCAAACTATTAATGAGGGAGTTTGTTTTTCAATAAACCATATAAAAAAGTTCCTAGTACAGAAAAAACAATCACAACAAGTATTGGCAAATATCCTGCGCCAACTAATGTAAACATAGGTCCTGGACAAGCGCCTGCAAGCGCCCAACCCAGCCCAAATATAATTCCGCCGTACATGTATCTGCTAAATCCTTTGTCTTTTGTAGTAAATTTTATGGGCTCTCCATAAAAAGATTTGATCTTAAAATATTTTATGGACTGTACCAAAATCAGCCCTGTAACAACTGCTGATCCAATAATTCCATACATCTGAAATGATTGAAATTGAAACATTTCATAAATTCGAAACCAAGAAGCAGCTTCAGATTTAAACATGATGATTCCAAAAAGAATTCCGATTACTAAATAGATACCTGTTCTCATTTTTTAAAAAATTAAAGGGAATAAAAAGTGAATCATTGTCAATCCACCAATAAAAAAACCAATCACTGCAATTAATGATGGCAATTGCAATTCGCTGAGTCCAGAAATTGCATGCCCCGAAGTACATCCTCCAGCATACCGTGTTCCAAAACCAACTAGCAATCCGCCAAGAGCTAAAATAAATAGATTTTTAGGGTCTGAAAACACATTGTTTCCAAACAATTCATTTGGCAAATATTGAGTTCCTGCGCTTTCAAAACCAAGCGTTTTTAAATTTTCTATCGTTTCTGGGTTGATGGCAACCGCCAAGTCATCTGTCATATATTGTGATGCTATAAAACCTCCAATAATGGCACCCAATACAACCACAAGGTTCCAACGCTGAGCTTTCCAATCGAATTTAAAAAAAACTGTTTTTTCCCCTGCTCCACAAATAGCACATAACGTTCGAAGATTTCCAGACATTCCAAAGTTTTTACCCACCATCAGAAGTAAAAACATAATAAAAGCAATCATTGGGCCTGAAACATACCAAGGCCAAGGTTCATATATCCAACTCATTTTTATAAATTTAAACGCAAAGTACTTAAAATTATAACATATTGTCGGTAACATTTGCTACAAAACAGTATTTTATTGGTGCTGCCCCAAATACTATGGAATACAACAAACGTGGCAATTAACAATATTAAAAAGGTATTCATGTTAACCTGTCGTTTCATTGAGCATCTATTTTAGATGTTGTATTTTCGAAGACCTTTGTAACAATTGTCACAAAAGAACTCGGTATATAATCCTATTTTTAACCCAACTCTAAATCCTAGGCATGCGTATGGATAGAAGAAAATTTATCACAAAAACAACCCTAAGCTCTTTGGCAACTCTTATAGGGACAGAAATTGTTTTTGGAACAAACATGCTACACGATTATCAACCTGTAGCATTGCAAGATCCAGATCCTTTCAAATTGTTTAAAAAGGATTCTGAAATGGTTATTTTGAATGACAAACCATGGAATATAGAAGCGAAGGCACATTTATTAGACGATAAAATTACTCCTAATAAATATATGTTTATCCGAAATAATGGCTTGATTCCAGAGACGATTGATGTAAAAAACTGGACGCTTGTCATTGATGGAGAATCAGTGGTACATCAAAAAAAATACACCTTATCCGACTTAAAATCAACATTTAAACACCATACCTATCAGCTTACATTAGAGTGTGGAGGAAACGGAAGAAGTGAATTCAACCCTCCTGCAAAAGGAAATCAATGGACAATTGGTGCGGTGTCTTGTGCAACTTGGACAGGCGTTCGCCTAAGAGATGTGTTGGAAGATGCAGGAATTAAAGACAGCGCAGTCTATATTGGTTACCATTCAGCAGATACACATTTAAGTAGAGACCCTAAAAAAGAACCCATTTCTAGAGGTGCTCCAATGATAAAAGCATTGCAAGATGAAACCTTGTTGGCTTTTAAAATGAACGGAAAAGACATTCCTTTAGCACACGGATATCCTTTGCGGTTGGTTGCTGGCGGATGGCCTGCATCGGTATCAGGAAAATGGGTAGAACGAATTAGCATCCGAAACAAAGTGCACGATGGTGCAAAAATGAGCGGAACCGCTTATAGAGTTCCTTGCAATTCTATTGCTCCTGGAACAATAGTAAGCGATAAAGAGATGTGTATTATTGAATCTATGCCTGTGAAATCTCTTATTACATTTCCAAAATCTGGAGCAATTATTCATACAAAAGACACACTTAAAATTAGAGGGCATGCTTGGGCTGGAGAACTAGAAGTTTCTAAGATGGAAACGTCTATTGATTTTGGGGCCGCCTGGCAGAAATGCTCGTTAGAAAAACCTGCAAATCGTTTGGCTTGGCAACATTTTTCTGCAAACATTCAGTTTCCTAAAAAGGGTTATTATGAGGTTTGGGCAAGAGCTACAGACACCAACAACAAAACACAGCCCATGGTGCTTCCTGGATGGAATCCAAAGGGGTATTTAAACAATGCCTGCCATAGAATCGCTATAAAAGTAACGTAAATGTCTACCGATAAAGAATTTCAAAAGAAGTTGAGGAAGGCTGAAAAGCTTGCTTATTTTGCTGGGTTTTTATTTTTAATTGCTGGCGTTGGCGTGGTTTTTTTGTTGATTGATCCTAATTTTATCCGCTTTCAAAGCAAGCAAAAAAACTCTATAACTACTTCTGTTGAGCTGGATGAAGACCGAATCGAAAACGGAATCCACATTCGAACCGGATTGATTGATGCTAAGGGTTTAATGACCGTGGTTACGAATTGTACCAATTGTCATTCCGCAAAATTAGTCACCCAAAACAGGATGAGTGCTGAACGCTGGAATGCCACTATTAAGTGGATGCAGGAAACACAAAATCTCTGGGAATTGGGAAGTAATCAAAAAATAATTGTTGAGTATCTTGTTGCCAATTATCCGCAAAAAGAAAAAGGAAGACGTGAACACTTAATAAATATAAACTGGTATGAATTGGAGAACTAATCTTGTGATCATGTTGCTTATTTTTTCTGCTTGTAAACAAGAAAAAAATAGCTCGGAAAACAATGCTAAAGAAATGACGAGTTCTTACTTGATTGAAGTAGATGAACTTCAGAATATCATTACGAACGATACGATTAAAATAATTGATTTTAGAAAACCTGCAGTGTATGCAAAAGAGCACATACAAGGTGCTGTAAATATTTGGAGAACAGCTATTGAAGATTCTTCATATCCGTATAAAGGAATGATGGCCAGCAAACAACAATTAGAAAGATTGTTCAGTAGCTTAGGAATTAAAACCGGACATACCTTGGTTATTTATGATGATATTGGATTGTGTGATGCTGCCCGACTTTGGTGGGTCTTACAAAATTATGACTATACAAATGTTCGTCTGCTGCATGGCGGAATTTCTGCATGGAAAACGGCTAAAGGAGCGGTTACAAATACCACTACGCCCATAAAAACATCCCTTTTTAAACTACCAGAAAACCCGTCTTTTAACTATTATGCTTCAAAAGAAGAGGTCTTAAAATCGATAAAAAAGAACCATTTATTAATCGACACAAGAACACTGGATGAGTTTACGGGTAAAAGACATAAAAAAGGCGCTTTTAAAGGAGGTCGGATTCCAACTAGCAAATGGATAGATTGGGCAGAGGCAATAACATACACAGGCACAAAAAAATTGAAATCAAAAGAAAGTTTAGAACAAATTTATGGAGCATTGACCTCGTCTAAAAATGACTCTATAATTGTTTATTGCCATAGCGGAGTACGATCTGCACACACAACCTTTGTGCTTACTCAATTACTAGGATATAAACAGGTAAAAAATTACGACGGCTCTTGGGTAGAGTGGAGTCATTTTAAGGGATTGCCCTTCAAACAAGATAGCTTAACAACAAAATTTTAATCGGTATGGAAAACTATGTAGATGCATTTATAAACGCTTTTAATGGAACGGTAGATTGGACATGGAAATCTATCCTCTTTGAAGTGCCCTGGACGACCAATTTTTTTTGGGGGTTAATTGCAATCTCACTTGTTGTTTGGTTGTTGGAAATTGCATTTCCTTGGCGTAAAAATCAAGCCATTTTTAGAAAAGACTTTTGGTTGGATTTCTTTTATATGTTTTTCAACTTTTTTGTATTCTCGATTGTGATCAGCGGTTTTTACAAAGTCTTCGAAATTCTTTTTAACAGTGTTGGAATCACCGAAAAAAGCATTGCATTGCTAGATATTTCACAGTGGTCTATGTGGATGCAATTACTCGTGTTTTTTATCATTTTAGATTTTGTACAATGGTGTACGCACGTGCTATTGCATCGGTTTGATTTTTTATGGCAATTTCATAAAGTGCATCATTCTGTAAAAGAAATGGGCTTTGCAGCACACTTACGTTACCATTGGATGGAAAACATTTTCTACAAACCTCTCAAAACCCTTGGAGTGATGCTCTTAGGTGGTTTTGAACCCGAACAAGCTTTTATTGTTCACTTCTTTGCCATCGCAATAGGGCATTTAAACCACGCAAATATTCGCATTACATGGGGGCCTTTAAAATACCTTTTTAACAATCCTGTAATGCACCTGTATCATCATGTAAAAACGTTGCCAGAAGGACGATCAAAAGGGATTAATTTTGGGATTAGCCTCAGTCTTTGGGATTATATCTTTCAAACCAACTATGTGCCTGAAAAAAGCGGAACGATAGAATTGGGGTTTCCTGATGAAGATGAATTTCCGAAAGGTTTTTTAGGGCAGCTTATTGCTGGTTTTAGAAAAAAATAAGGTCGATTGAATTATTTTTTAACCAAATTTATAAATAATTCTCTATCCTTTCTGCTTGCAATAGAATTGTAGCAATTGTCAAAAACTTTTAAGGCAAACAATGCCTTAAAGTAGGTTACATACTCTTTTTTAGAGCCGCCAAAAGGAGGGCGATCATCATACAAAGCGTCATTAAAAAGAAGCCCTACTAACTTCCCGTTTTTCCGTAACAATTGGCTCATTTTTTCTGCATACGATGTTCTTAAGGTTGGGTTTAATGCACAAAAAAATGTTTGTTCAATAATAAGGTCAAAGGTATCATTCAACTCAAAAAAATCTTGATGAAGCAACTGATTTATTGGAAATGTAGGGACTCTTTTTTTTAAGTTAGACAACGCTATTTCTGAAATATCAACAACATAAACATTTTGAAACCCGTTATTATGTAGGTATTCGGCTTCATACGAATTCCCTCCTCCAGGAATGAGGATCTTACTATTCTTGTCTGTAAGTTGATCAAAATAATGTTGTAGCGGCGCAGATATCTCTCCAATATCCCAGCGGATATTTTTTGTTTTATACCGACTGTCCCAAAACTCTTTAGATAAATTCATCCGTTATACTGTCTGCTTACTTTCCGTAGGCTATACAACCTCTTTCAGGGAGTAAATTTCTTTAAAAATCTAATGACCGTCCTTGCTTTTTGATTCTTAAATCTAGGAGTATGCCTATCGCTAGAAAAAACATCCCTAAAACTATTCCAGTTCCAATTTTGTTATTTACTACAAAACCAGCAACAAAAGAAACTGCAAAACTAATTCCAAAAACAGTGTACTGTTTATTTGGTACAAATCGTAATTTGGTTTTTAAATACTTTCTGAATTTCTTTAGTTTTGGTTTAAATAGCTCATTATTATAGGATGGTATCTTTTCAAGCTCCAAATACTGAATATAAGACTCTATTGTATTTTGCTGCTCTTTTGTTAGGCTTTTGTTTTTTAAATTCGTTAGAATTGTAATGAATTTTTTATAGGTACGTATTTCAGATTTTTTAGTTGTTTTTGACAATAGCCTTTTAAAAAAAATAAGTGTACCTTTTAAATCACTTGTTATATGTGTCGCCTTTGAATCAATCAATTTGTTCATTGAAACATCCAATGCAATAGCGATCCTTTTAATCGTTTCTCCTGTTGGCTCTGATTCTTCACTTTCAATTCGCTGAATCGTCCTTAAACTTACTCGTGATTCCTCAGCTAAAAATTCCTGAGACATTCCTCTATAAGTTCTTAATTCTTTTAACCTTTTTGCTAAACTATTTGTGTTCATTTTAATAGTGTTTATTATTTTGAGCAAAAATAGATCGCATTATTCATAATTAATAGCGACAAGTTTACGTCATCTTTATGCCATAATTGGCACGGCTCCTTTTAACTTTTAATTTTCTTCTTGAATTTTTCCGTAGGCTATATAACCGCCTTTCAGATCGTATATCTCTTTAAACCCTAGTTCTACGAGTAGTTTTGAAGCTTTTCCACTTCTTCCTCCGCTTCTACAATATAGATAAACCGGTGTTGCTTTGTCTAGTTGTTGGATTTTTTCTTTGAAATTTTCTGAGTAAAAGTCAATAAGTTTTGCGCCTTCAATATGTCCCTGCTCAAATTCTTTCGGAGTTCTAACATCTACTAATTGGCTGTTTTCTAAAGCAATTCCTTTTGTAAATGTAGAAACGTCTACTTTTTTTACAGCCATTTTTTCTTGAGATGTACAACTTGATAAAAGACTTAGCGAAAAAAATAAAATTAGGAGCTTTTTCATATTGATGGAATTACTGTTTTTCCTTCCCATGCCAAGATTCCTCCTAATAAGTTATAGGTGGTTTTTACTCCAAAACCTTCTAAAGCATTACATGCCCGTAAGCTTCTTACTCCGCTTCTACAATACACATAGTAGTTTTTAGAAAGATCTAGATGCTTTGATTTTTGCTGAAAATCCTCAAAGTCCATGATGTTGATCATCACTGCGCTTTCTATAATTCCTTGTTCCCATTCTTCTGGTCGTCTTGAATCTATGATGACGGCATTTGTATCCTCCGAAATTAAAGACTTCCATTCTTTTTGTGTGATATTCTTCATCTGCTTTGTATTATAGTGTTGATGGACAAATAGAGTCCGTTGTGCTAACTCCTGTTTCTTTGATTGCTTTAAATCCTCCTCCCACATCTATCAAATTGTGGATGCCTCTGCTTTTTAAAATAGAGGCTGCTATAACGCTTCTATAGCCTCCTGCGCAATGTACGTAAAATGTTTCTTCTGTTGGAAATTCAGCCAAATGAGTATTCAAAGCGCTTAAACAGGTGTTATTGGCATCTACGACATGTTCCGAAAGGTATTCGCTTTCTTTTCTTACATCAAAAACAGGCACCTG
>Ga0209554_1001769_pt1 | contig 15933 bp, 18 predicted proteins | sample MarorgKNORR_S2LV_5_FD_188221 | JGI IMG/M metagenome (GOLD analysis project Ga0209554, IMG submission 188221) | Marine microbial communities from the Southern Atlantic Ocean, analyzing organic carbon cycling - Bottom_A/KNORR_S2/LV (SPAdes) (version 2) | ecosystem: Environmental > Aquatic > Marine...
TTCCGAATCAGCGAGCCGAGCGTCGGCGGCACTGATGTCCACGGTGAGCGTGATCGGTTTTAGCAAGGGTTCGTCGGAGGATAGATCAAAGGCTTTCGACGATCTAAAGGATGCCGGTAATACTGGAATCTCCGCCGATGACATTGATCTGTAGGTCAATCTTGTGTCCGCCCCAACCGCATCCGCCGGGATGTCCACATTAACGCCGCTGGAACTGAGACGCGCCGGCACGTTTGGCTTCAAAGGAACGGTGACTTGCTCCACGGCATTCTCCGGCCCGGGAGCGGGCGTCAACACACCGGTGGAGAATATCGCGAGAACTGTCACACCTGCAACCAAAACCGCGGCAACGGATGAGAGCACGAAGGGCGACCACCAGATGGGGCGAGGCTGGCTGATTATTTGCCGAAACTCAACCCCGCCCATCTTGGGTATGATGAATTGCTCAACGCCTGGACGTCCCCGAAAATCATGGGCGGGGCGGTAGGATAACCGAACATCGTAGAAGTCGCCGGTTTCATGGGCGCGGTCCAGGGCCCAAACTAATTCAACGTTCTCGAACTTTCCGTAGATATCCCGGTTGATGCGGGCATGCTGAAATGCCAGCATCAACACCTGATCCAGAGAGATGTAGTTTGCCGCCTCCCCTTCAGGCGTGAAATCTATTCGATTTGCGGATCTTCCTTCGTATTCTGGCATGATGAATACCGTTGCGAGTCCGGGCGATTCTCAGTTCGATGGCGGGTAATTGGACCCGAGCGTAAGGAGCAATGGTCGCGGATAATTACGCTCGCAGCCAATCTTCCGAAACTATGATTAATCCCAACGGCTGTCTAAGAATCATTCCTCATAGATCGCGTTAGCCTCCGGTTTCCTAAGCACACGAACATCCCTAAAAAGGACGTTTTCTGATTAATCAATCGGAGAGCACTACAGTAAAGGTTCTCGATTCACCCTCCGAAATACCCTCGAATTCCCCATCACCGGATCTGATCGAAGCGACACCCCCCATCTCCGACAGTACCCGAACCAACGGAATGGGTTCCAAAACCGTCAGCATGATTTCCATCTCATTGGCTGATACGCTTACCGCCCTCAACATGTGGATGTGGACCTTGCTCTGCAACCGGCCCACCCATCGGATGAGGGCTTGGCTGTCACCTTCAGCAACCGCCCTTAGCCGCACCGAGCCGCTAATCACTTCGTTCTGCAGGACTTCAGCAGCGTCATCCACGTTGCCCGGCTCGCCCGGCTGTTCCTCGTGTAAAATGACCGATTCGGTTACTCGAGATTCTTGGGCCTTAAATTCGGGAGCGCGGTTCTCGCGAAAAACCAGAGCCGCGTGGCCCGGGCCGAAACGAATCTCATCGCCGTCTTTGAGACTTTCCCCAGTCTGCCCGACTTTCGTTTCGTTCACAAATGAACCGTTCTTACTGGCAAGATCCAGCAATACAAACCCGTCGTCGGAACGCACGATTTCAGCGTGCTTCCGTGATACGGTCGGATCATCGATAACGATGTCCGCGTCCTGGTCTCGCCCCACCGACACACTGGGCTTTAGAATCGGTATGGCCACCCCATTTGGGGAACCGTCTTTTATCAAAATATATGGATGATTATATTCCGCATTCAATCGGCCCTCTCTTGGCCCTTTCGATGGAACTCCCTCACCAGTTTCCTAAGTCCGGCTGAGCCACCGTTCTGCCTTTCTCGATACCCGTTGATTCCTTCGTTCTGATTTTCTCCGGCGCCAGGGCCAGCTAGCGGAATTCTAATACGATACATTATCTTCCGATATTCCTAATTCTACCTAGAAGATCTGATACGGCTTTCGGGAATAGTATCTTCCAAAATAGAATTATACGGTCGACTCAATCTAAATAAACCAAGTGTACCCTCGAAATACCTTCTGGTTTTCCCTCAATATTATTTCAGGTTCCACCAACCCGCGATAGTACGGTGAGAATCTTTATGAAAAGACAGGTTTCTAGCCACCGAGGTCGAACCGGATTGATAATTAGCAGAAGTATCCTAGCCGGCGGAAAAAGCAGACGATTCCAAGGAACCTGGGCATTCATAGACATCAGCAGGCAAGAAATGGCAAATCGCCCAACGATCCGCAAAGCTGAACTACCAGACGCCGAGGGAACCAAAGCATGCGTCGACGCGGCTTACCAACACTACATACCCCGCATGGGCCAAGCGCCTGGTCCCATGCTTGACGACTACTTCCAGGTGATCGGCAGTCACCAGGCGTTTGTGGTGGGGGAGGGCGGCCAAATAATCGGCGTTCTTGTGCTGGTCTCCAACGAAGAAACGATGCTGCTGGATAACGTGGCCGTACACCCCGATCGGCAAGGCCAAGGTTTGGGGCGTCAACTGATAGCATTCGCGGAAAACGAAGCCGCGAAACAAGGATATGCCAGCCTAGAACTGTATACCCATGAAAGCATGACAAAGAACATAGGTCTGTATGCATCATTGGGATACGTTGAAACAGACCGGCGGACCGAAAGTGGGTACCGGAGGGTGTATATGCGGAAGGACCTGACCTAAGAGCTAGGCCAGGTTGATAGGCAGATCGGCGTTACGCTCTGAGATTGGAGACCCCCGGCAAAGTAGGAACCACGACGATTTGCCGGAAGAAATCTGCATTGCTCAGCGGAGCCCAAGTAACTCCACTTCAAATTTCAGAGTTGCCCCCGGAGGGATGACGCTACCGGCGCCCCGGTCTCCGTAGCCCAGATCGGCCGGTATGATCAATTCCCGTTTTCCTCCGACTTTCATCGTCCCGACGCCTTCGTCCCAACCCTGGATAACTTGCCCGCGGCCAAGAAGGAATTCAAAGGGCGTGCCTCGGTCCACCGAGCTGTCGAACTTGGTACCGTCCAATAGCCAGCCGGTGTAGTGAACGATAGCGGTCGCGCCTGCGTATGCCGCCTCGCCTTCTCCAACGACCAGATCTTTATATTGCAACCCAGATTCCGTGGTAGTGGTATCGTCAGAAGCCATTTGAACCTCAGTTGTTGGTTTAGGAGTAGGGGTAGGGGTTGCCGTCGGAATAGGAGTAGGAGTCGCAGGCTGGGAACAAGCCACTCCCAGAATAGCCAGGAAGGCAATAATCAGCCACCAACGCATATACTTAACCCCTCCTGTATGGAGCGCACGATCAACGAGCGCCCAAACATAGTAGCATACCCTTTAGATACAGGATTGGGGGCTATGGATATTCACAAGCGCAGGAGACGGTCGGCGTTGCCGCTGAGAATCTTTGTCTTGTCTTCAGCCGACAGGGGGATGGTGGGAATCCAATCGACGGCCGGCTGGTTCAAAACGAAGGGATAATCTACCGAAAATAGGATCCGGTCGACGCCCATCTCCATCACGCAGCACAGCAAAGCCGGATTGGAGAAGTTGCCGCTGGTGGTTATCCAGAAGTGCTTGCAGAAGTAGTCTCGAAAGGAGAACGACGTGTTTTTGTTGCCCTGCCTGGCAAGCGCTTGGTCGATCCTCCAAAGAGAAAAGGGCAGCGATTCTCCTAGGTGTCCGAGGATGATTTTTACCTCCGGATAAGCGTCGAACACCCCCGACAGCACCAACCTGATGCCTTGAGTAGCTGTTTCCACGGTGAAACCCCAGGCGGCGGTAAGCAAACCGGGAAATTCGTCCAGATAATCCTTGTAATAAGCCTCCACCACCGCCGGATGGGGCACGGCCGGATGCATGTACAGGGGCACGTCCAACGCCTGCGCCCGCTCGAAGATGGGCCAGAATCGTTTGTCGTCGAAGAACAAGCCGTTGGTCAACCCGTGGACCATGGCGCCTTTAAAATCCAGCTTGGTAACACAGCGCTCCAGTTCGTCGGCGGCCGCTTTGGGATCGGGGGTGGGCAGCGCGGCGAAAGCGGCGAACCGGTCCGGATGGGCTCGAACGATCTCCCTGAGCCGGTCGTTGGCTCCTTGAGCCAGCTTAACCGAAGTCTCCGCGTCTCCCCTCTGGGTTGAAGGGGCGCCATGGGACAGCACCTGCATCTGGATACCGGCCTCGTCCATCTCCTGGATACGAGCTTCCCCATATTCATACAACCGGTCCACGGTGTCGGACTGCCGCCGGAACGCGTCTACCTCGCCGAAGGACGCCGCTACTTCTTTATCCCAATAGTGTTCCTCAATGGCGACTATCCGTGGTTTGCTGGGAGTTACCATGACCAGCTCCTCATTGCGGTCCACCGGGCCTCAGCACCCTGATGGTGATGCCCTCGATGTGATTAGCATGCCAAGTTCGAGCGTAAATGCCAGCCTATTCCGCCGCGCTCAGTCATTATAGCCGGGGGATGCAGCTTCGGGTCAACGACGCCCGGTAATCAATCCAACCAGGAACCCCGCGCATATTTGTCTCTGATCGACCAGCTAAAAATGGCAAAAAATTAGTCCATGCAGTTCTGCATGGACTAACAATGGTCGCTTGTTTGATGTCGAGAAGAGTGGGTTTACCGGCGTATGAGTTTCTTGGGAAGCAAGACGAAGAGAGAGAATAGTCCGATGAATGCTCCGGCTGCCGCTAATATCTCCATAACGCCTCCACAACCAACTCTATATAGACATGATGCTACAAAGATGTTTCGGAGGATTTAATAATTTGTTAAATCTTTGTTACGAATCGAACCGGGCCGAGCGGCAAGGGACTAGTCCTTTTGTCACCCCAAAATCATGCCAAACGGGTGATGCCGACGGTGGTTTGGGAGGATAACATCCTTATATACCAAGTGAAAGTAGAGGCTGATATGTTTCCAAGACAGGCCACCGCCACCATGAAACGCAACCTAGCCAAAGCCCGGGAATCACGGGTGCTGGAGCAAGCAGCCACGGTGAGCAGGCTTCGGAGAGCCGGTTCTCAGATCACTCATGTCCGCCCGGGGACCGTGGCCCTGTTTAGCCCTTTGCTAAGGCCCCGCTTTTAAATGACGACAGGACCGAGCACCGGTTGGACCGCCGGGGCCGCACTTTAAAAAATCGGATCCAATGCTGTAACGCGAAAAGGGGCCGGACTCACCGGCCTTTTTTGATTTGTCAGCAGTCCGGTGGACTCGGCCCAGCTTTTAGACCACCCGGCATGGGCGTTTCGGCCAGTTTGGGGCCAGACGATAAGCGAGCTAAGAATGGACTGGAGCGTTCGGGCGTTTTAGCAATTTGGAAGCCAAACACCCAGTACATTCAACCTGATGCAGGGCGTTATTGCTATCTTTACGGCAACTATTACAGTCACAGATATAGACAAGGTTACGGCCACAAGTGGGGCACATCCGGGATTTTGCAAGTGACTGGGCCAGCATATCACGCAGCGTCATAACGCGGTTCCTCGGCGCTTGGCTGCCCTACATCTTGATTATCCTGCCTCTACGAAGCATAAGTAAGACAACGGCGCAATTGGATTAGAGCCAGTATAGACAAAGACGTTGCTGGAACATCTATCGCGGTTGATGCGAGTTTGAGTTGAAATTCTAGCTTGTAGAGCAGAGAACCTTTGACGATTCGTCTGACGACCCTCGCAGGTTCTAGTGGCACGGCCTTGATACCGGCATGGAAATTTTGATGGTAAAGTATTCTCACCGGCTAGAGCTTCTTCGGCTCCGTTGACAGCATGTTCAAGCCCTGCTCGTGGTGAGCACGCCGCACCGCGGCCCGCATCTCCAATCCTAGGACGGATTCAGGGTGAACTAATAGATGCCTGGGATAACGTCACCGTAGCCAAATAGCGGCTAGGAGAACCAGAATGCGAGTCAATTTCGGCTTTCTCTGCGACCATTTCGGCCACAAAGACGGCAAACCGTCGGCTGAAGGCATCGGTTTGGACGCGTTTTTCGCCTCGAAAATGCCGGTACGTCATCCCGGGTTTGATGCCGTCATAAGCATGCGGTTCGGTCCCGAAGAGACCGGCGAGAAGACGGTGGGGCTAGGCGTTACGGACCGGGACGGAACCTTGATCACTCCAGCCCGGTACGAGGTTATTAACGTTAAGGTCTCGCCCGGCCAGACGTACCAAAACAAGACGCTAAAGATAACCGTCGCTGAGACCGAATTTCTCTCGTTCGGCGACTACCAGGTGGTATGGCTTCTGGAGGGGCTGGAAGTCCACAACTTTCCCTTCAGGGTGCTGCCGGAAAACGGTTAGCTCCCAGTAGCTCCAACTGACGGTCTTGACTAGAATCAGCTGATGAAGATTCGTTTCCGCCGATGACGGCATCGGGCATCTCGTTTCTTCCGATCCAAAACCCGCGGACCAACGCGTCCGGCTGATGTCCGTCACACCGAACAACTACTCCTTGACCGCCATGAAACCTGATGTTCTACTTGGTTCGGTATCAGCCAAAGGAGGTCCGCCGTGGGAATGTACCGGATGTTTACCGGAGACGACGGGGAGAGTCACATCGAGGAGATGGACTTGGCCCAGCGCCCCGACCTGGGTTCATTAACCAATGTCGCCGAAGTTCGGGTCACCCAGCATCACGAGCTCCGTAACATGGATTTTCACCCGCTGCCGGAGCGGCGGCTAATCATCCATCTTTGGGGTGAGGTGGAAATAGGATTTGGCGATGGCACGAAGCATATTTTTCGTGCCGGGGATGTGCGGCTGATGGAAGACGTTACCGGGCGCGGCCATACTCATCGCGACCTCACCCCGGCGGCGGCCGCTTTGGTCATACTGAAAGATTGACGCCAAGGACAGCCTAACAACTATGAGAGCCCGGAGTAGTTCTGGGCTCTTTTGTTTCCCCTACCAGGCGCGCTAAGTTTGGCTCTGGTTTAGTTTTCCCACTCGCCTGGGGTTGCCCATCGTAAGGCATCGAACACCTTAATGATAACGGAAGCGCTGCCAAGCGCGTTACCGCTGTCCAACGCCGACTCGGTGATCGTATGGGTGCCTGCGGTGAGGGTCGCGGAAAAGTTGCCGCCGGCGCCGATCAACCCGTCGATACTCGAGTTCCATACCAGATCCTTGGTGACAGATCCGTCTTCAGCGTCCAATGCCACCGCCAGGAAGGATATCGAGCTAGACCCGGAAAACAAGCCATTGCCGCCGGGGCTGACGATAATCACATCGGGAGGCGGGTTAACCGGGGTAAGGGTGAACACGAGAGTACCGAAACCGGTCAAACCGCCTCTATCTAGGGAACGCGCTTCAATGACGTGAGGGCCGATCGCGGGAATAGCGCCGTTAAAGTTGCCCAGTTCCAGGCCGGGCATAGTCATGGTAGGGCCGGTCACCCCAGTCGGCGTGCCGTCGATGAACCACTCGACAAAAGTCGTTAGAGTTGCCCCTTCGTTGTCGTCGGTGACCTCAGCGCTAAAGATTAAGTCAGGCGTCGCGGCAAAGGCGCCGCCCGTAATGTCACCGGTAACGGTTACCTGGGGCGCTCGATTCGGCGCCGCCTCGGTGGTGAATGTGCTGGCGAAGGGCTCCAAGGAGTTGAGCGCCGGATCGCTGATGCCGCCGGTCAGCGTCACTGCGTAGGTGGTGTTGTTTGCCAGGTCTCCGGCTGGATGGAAGATCAAGCGCCGGTTAGCCACCCCGTAATACGGGCCAAGGCTGATAGTACCAGCGATGATGTTTGAGGCAGAGTCCAGCAGATTGAAGCCGGCGAAATCAACTGTCGCCCCATTTACCGCCTCCGAGAAGAATACGTCAATCACGGTGTTGGTGGCCACGCCGGTCGCGTTCTCCAAAGGGGATATGCCTAACACAGACGGACTTGTCGTGTCCGTCTCTTCCGTCTTGAAGATACTGCTGTAGGAAACCATCCGGTTGCCGGCTTGATCGGTAATTCCGCTGGTCAGCGTTATGGTGTAGGCGGTGTCATGCGCCAGGTCAATGTCCGGGTCGAAGATCGCGCTCCTCCCATTCCCGGCAACGGTGACCGCCCCTGGGATGGGCTGGCTACGTTCGTCTAAGACCACGAAAGTGGTTTCATCTACCGCCGGGACGGAGATCCTTTCTGAGAAGCTTGCCACGATGTCTATGCCAACGGCCACGCCGTTGGCCCCGTCATAGGGCGATATGATCGCAACCACCGGCCCAGTGGTGTCGGGTACTGCGGTTGGCGTCACGATAGCAACGTCACCCCGGATCAGAACTGCCTGCAGACCGGCTACCGATTCGAACATGTCTGCAACCTGGATAGTGGAATGCTCCTCACTGGTCCATCGGTATACGCCGGCCTTTTTGGGGTTGGCGATCAGCAGTGCGCTGCCTTTATCTCTATCGGAATAACTGTAAATCTTCAGACCCCAACTCTCCGTGGATTCGTTGTGCGGCGTTCCAGCACCCGGGGACATGCCCATCCGCAAGGTAAAGGATCCAGGGCATTCTAAAATGCTGGCGGAAACATCTATCGTGTGGGTAATGGTGGGCCCGAGGCCACGGGTAACCCCGTCCGCTTGAATCGCTCCTTTGACCGTATCGACGACATCACCGTTATCTTCGCTCGTTGCCGTGGCGTAGTTAGGCGAAACTTCCCACATATCGGTCCGTCCTGTTGCTATGACGGGGGTGGAAACTTTCAAGATGTGACCCGGTTTCCAGGGGTTGTCCGCGTCGAAAAACACATCGAGCTTCCCTACTTCCACGCCGGCGGGCAAAGACGGTCCCCCAAATACGTATCCCGCAGGTATTTGGATCACCAAGGTATCCACCGCCGCCCGGTTCTTGCGCATGATCAGCCCGAATGTTACAGCGGTTGCGGCGCCGGTGCTCTTGTCCGCCACGGTAACATTCAACCGGCTGGCGGACGGGGGAATCAGAGGTGCTTTAGCGGCGGCGGCGAACACATCGCCGTTGGTGGTAAGCACCCGGTAGCTCACCAAAGCGGCAGAATTGGGAACACCTTTGATGAAATCCGGAACAAATTGTTTGGTGGAGTGCTGGGGCAACCGGGCGTTGAAGTCGACGAGACTGACATTGACGTACCCAGTAGGAAGAGGCGGGGAATCCAGGTTATCAAGAACTGCATCGCCGTTGGTGTCGGGATTGCTCACCGGGTATGTCTGGGGGAAAGACTCGCTGAAGAACCGGTCGGAGGCAATCTCCAAGATTCTCGAGTCGCTTTTGATCTGAGCGGTTCTACCGGCAGCCTCTAGGCCCTGAACGGACCCGGCTATCACGCCGGCAAGAACGCCGATGATGGCGAACACGGATAACAGTTCGACTAGAGTGAACCCTCTTTGTCGCCCCATTTGATGATTTCTTGGGTTCAAACACCTAATCATGATTCTGTAGATAGGAACCTTGACGTCACCTTAAAACTTTGGCCCAATCAGGAATCAGGCGGAGTGCCAACAGAAGCCATCAAGGCGCGGCAAACGTCTTCGGTGATGCCCTTGGCTTGGCCAAGATCAATCGCTTCAGTCAATACTTTCCCTATGCATCCCGCCTGAAGTTTGTATCCAAGATTCTAGGTATGTTTCATCTAAGCCTGTGGCCCGCCAACCGGATAGGGTGTAGCCCCCACAATCAGGGTTCGGTTCCCCAGACATTGAAGAAGGGACCACGGCGCCAACCCCGATTAAACCGCTGGGATGTAATATATGGAGTGAAACATCCCTACGACATCCCGAGGAGAACCGGAGGGTGATATGCCCAAATACCTGCTGCAGTTCACCTATAACGACGACGCCCTGGCCGAACTGATTAGGCATCCCCAGGACCGGGGCCAGATGGTCTCCGAACTGTTCGACCGTCTCGGCGGCAAGGTCGAGTCCTTCTACCACAGCTTGGGCTAATATGATCTGGTGATCATTGCTGAATTTCCGGACAACGAAACAATGGCCGCGATCACCAATGCGGTGCGGGCGGCCGGCGTCGAGAAGGACCACAAGATCACTATCTTGCTAAGCCGGGAAGAGGCTTTAATGGCGCTGAAGCGGGCCGGAAGTACGGGGTATCAACCTCCTAGCTAACCAGTTAGGCGGCTCAAGGTTGCCTCTACGGCAAAATAAACCCCGTCAAGCGGCTTGCCGCCCTCTCTGCTGTTGTGTAAAATGCGCGCGAGACGCCGGACAGCGGCATGTTCCCAGGCATCATTCGGACAGAGGAGCCCAACATGGACTTTGGACTTAAAGGCAAGCACGCCCTGGTCACCGGCGGTAGTAAAGGCATCGGCAAGGCGATAGCCAAGGAGCTGGCCCGGGAAGGGGTAGACGTGGTGATCGTCTCCCGCACAATGTCGGACCTTGAAGCCTCCGCTAGAGAGATTGAAGACGAAACGGGCACCCGGGTCATTCCCATGGTTCTAGACGTGACTCAAACCGACCGGGTGAACAGCGTCATAGCCGAAGCTGCCCAGCAACTTGGCGGCCTGCATATTCTGGTCAACAGCGGGTCCGCTCCCGGCGGGTCGGCTTCGGCCATCGGACCGATAGAAACGGTCAACGAAGATGACTTGATGAGCGACTTCGACGTTAAATACGTGGGGGCGCTAAGGTGCGCCCGCGCGTCTATCCCTCTGATGAAAGAGCAAGGTTACGGACGCATCATAAATATCAGCGGCGGGAACGCCCGCAATGCCGGGAACCTGAGCGGCGGGGCGCGCAACGTGTCCATGGTGCATCTAACCAAGACCCTATCCACTCAGGTGGGCCGTTTCGGAATCACCGTCAACTGCATCCACCCTGGCACCACCCGCACCGAGCGCACGCCGGAGTTGATAGAAGCCAGGGCTGCTCAATTAGGCATCGACATCGACCAAGTGGAGGCTACAGACTTTGCTCCCGGCGCCGCCAGGGGTAACGCTATTTGCCGCATGGTCGACGCCGCGGAGATCGCCTACCTGACCGTCTTCTTGGCCTCGGACAAAGCCTGGGCCGTAACCGGCGAGCTCATTGCCGCCAACGGCGGCGTCGGCAACGCCGTCTATTACTGAACCCGGCTAATCACGACTGATAGGAGTTTAACGCAGGCGATGGCTGAATCGAACCGTATTTTATTCATGGGCCGGGAATGGGCTTCCATGGACACGGTGACTCGTATCCTGGAGGCGGTGGGCTGCACGGTAACCTCGACGGTTAGCGACGCTGTAGCCATTGACTTGGCCGGCTCTTCAGACTACGCCGCTTTGATAATCGATGATGAGGTGCCCCAGGCTGACAGCCGTTACGTCATCCGCGAGGCACGCAAAATGAAACATTCCCTGGCGGTGATCAAGGTCAGCAGTCCGGAGTCGGTCTTGACCCAGCTTCAGCAAGCAGGCGTAAGACTATAAACCGGCCCAGCCTCGATGGAGGCCGGACCTTCAGTCCCAGATATTCGGTAATGCGATGCTAGAACATAAGGGAATCAGATGGGGCTACGTGTTTCTTCGGTCTGCCTCTTACCTAGGTGAAGAAGAAGCTAGAGAGATAATGGTGCAGGCCGTGGAAATGTTCCTGGTGGGCGAGGAAGAAAGGCACATAAAAGGCTCGGGATTTGATGGCCGGCTGTACACCGAGATGCGGTACGAGATTATTGGTGCTCTGGGCGGCCAACGGTTCGACGCCGACCTGGAGACGCCCTACGGACGGGATAAAGCTTCATTCCTGGTCAGCGAACAGACCCATGGATTGGGTGGAGCAATCTCAAGAAACTAACCCTAGGTAAGACCGAGGGGTTATCTGATTGGAGGATATAAAGATGAAACTGCTAGTGATTTCTGGAGGAAGACACCCTTACGAAGAATCCACCCCGGTTCTGGAGCGATTTTTGAAAGGCGCCGGCCACGACGTCACCGTCACCGAAGACCCTTCGGTACTCGCCAATGCATCGGACCTGAATAGCTACGACGCCCTGGTGTTCAATACCCGCAGGGAGAATATACCGGACTTCGGTGAATGGGCTTTGTCGAGCAGCGAGCAGAACGGAATGAAAGACTTCATCAGCTCTGGCAAGGGCTTTGTTTGTCTCCACATCTCCACCTGCCTGCCCAGCGGTTGGCCAGAGTACCACGACATCACCGGGGGCGGTTGGGTCTCCGGAACCAGCTTCCATCCACCCTACGGCCGGTTCAGCGTCAACATCAGCAACTCCAGCCATCCTGGAGTAAATGGGGTCGCCGAATTCGACACCGACGACGAGCTTTATATGGGCCTGGCAATCACCGATGGAAACGACGTGTTCCTCACCGGCCATACGGAAAACGGGACACATCCTTGGGGTCCGGACCGGGCGCCCAAAGACATGCCCGGCGGGACCTTCCCTCTTGGCTGGACACGCCGGTACGGCCAGGGCAAAGTTTTCACCCTGCTGCTGGGCCATGATGGTAAGAGCTTTGAGTCACCGGAGTTTCAGCAGATGGTCCTGAACGGCGTAAACTGGTCCACCACGTCGTAAGCTGCCCACGGGGCGCTCCGGGACCAGTTGTTAACCGCAGAGACGCTGAGAGCTTCGCTTAGATAATTAAAGTCTCAGCGTCCTCTGTGTCTCTGCGTTGAAATGACCGGCCGTTAAGCAACCACTGCTGTTTCATAGGAATGCTCGCCGGTGTCGGGGAAGAGCTTCCAAGATGCCATCCACCGGTGCGTATCGTCGAATATCTCCTTGGTGTATGGCTCAAACACTAACCGCTCGCCTGGCCCAAATCCCTGAATATCTACCAGGTCATGGAAGCGCTCCGGCAGCTCATTCAGGAAGTAATGTTTGTATAGCGCCGGGTCACGGTCTATGTCGCGCTGCGCCCGTTGCAAGGCTTTGAAGTAGGCCGCCACGTCATCGATGTTGGCATCGGCGGAGAATAAGAAGCCAATCATAAACGTGGTGTCCACCACTTTCCGGAATCCCTGCTGCTCCATGGTGTAAAGCTGGGCGCCGAAGACGTTAGCTACCGCAATTTCCCGTTCCAGCAGCAAGGATAACCGGTCGTTGGGGCCGCCGACGAATCTCAGCTTGATATCGTCGGGGCTGAGAAATTTCTCCAGCGCCTGAAGTGTCGAGAAATGGCTGCCTGAGTGATACCCTACGCCCACCTCCACGCCTTTCAAGTCTGCGGCGGTCCGTATGCCGCTTTCCGGGGCGGTATATAGTCCTGAAGGGGTGATAGAGTAGGCGTGACCCCACATGAGGCCGTGCCCTTGCGCCGAGGCGTGACTTACCGCCCAGTGACAGGCGGCGCTGACATCGCAGGCCCGTCCGGCTTCCATGCTTTCAAAAGCGCCGCTTTTCACCTCCACCGGCCCACCCGGCAGACCACCCACGGGCACGGGCGAGGTTTCGTCGGGGCTAAGCAGGCGTCCGTGGACGAACTCGTAGTCCAAACCCTCTTCTGTGAAGTACCCCTTTTCCTCGGCCACCCATTCTTGCAATCGGCTGTGGGGTTGAATGCGAAACTTACTCATGTCGCCGCACCTCTTACGCCTTTGAACGGACATTGCTATCGCCAGCAGATTGTACCATGTCATGGCCAACGCGCCTGTTAGACTAGCCCAGGATTCCCACAATCTTGTTTGGCAAATACCGGGTCGACCCATCGATGATAAATGTTGAGATGGAACGAGTAGTTATTATCGGCTCCAGTTGCTCCGGCAAGACCACCATGGCCCGGCGGGTGGCCGACATATCGCAAGCCCCTCACATCGAACTCGACGCCATTCATTGGTTGCCGGACTGGCAAGAGCGGGAAGACGATGAATTCAGGGCGCTTGTCGGTACGGCGGTGGCGGCGGACCGGTGGGTAGTGGACGGCACCTATAACATGGTGCGGGACTTAGTCTGGCCACGGGCTACCGCGCTAGTCTGGCTGAATCACTCCTTCCCCGTGGTCTTCTGGCGAGCATTTTCCCGAACAACGGTCCGCAGCATCGATCGCCGGACTATTTTCTCGGACAACCGGGAATCGATCAGAAGGGCGTTCTTCAGCACGGACTCGATGATTTTGTGGGTGATCAAGACTTTTCACGACCGCCGGAGGTCCACCCGGGCCATCTTTGACGGGGAAGAGTTTCCCTGTCTGCAACGGGTTGAGTTGCGCAACCAAAGAGACGCCAATCAGTTCTTGGACTCCCTTCAAGACATCTCAAGACATCTGATTTCACCTTGCGGCCCCTTCCGCCATCGCCCATAATATGACGATTCCCGAATCCACCGATTCCCGATCGAATAACCTCCGGAGGTCACCGGTTTTCTTATGGTCCAAAACAATAGAAATACGACAGGGTCTGGGAACGCCCAAAGAATGTTCGGTCCCCAGGCCGGGGTCTACGCAACCAGTCAGGTGCATGTCCGCGACGATAGTTTGGACGTACTGCAAAAGTTGGCCGCCCGGTCCGACGATAAGGCGTACGGTTGGGCCGCGGACTTGGGGACGGGAGCTGGGTTCACCGCTTTCGCCATGACCCAATTGTCTGACCGCGTGGTGGCCACCGACCCAACACAGCCCATGTTGGAGCAGGCCAGGCGCCTAGGCCGGGAACGCGGGTTGGAGAATCTAGGCTTGAGCCGAAATGTAGCCGAGTCATTGCCATTTGCCGGTGACAGCCTGGACCTGGTGACCAGCCGGGTGGCCGGACATCACTTCAGCGACCTTAACCGGGCCTTCGACGAAGTGCGCCGGGTATTGGAAACGGGAGGCGTTTTTGTAATGGCGGACAGCGTCTGCCCCGAAGACGACGAAGTGGACCGTTGGATGAACGACATCGAGCTGCGGCGGGACTTCAGTCACGTCAGGAACCGGAAGATATCCGAGATTAACGTCATGCTGGCTGACCGGGGCCTGAAAGTGGAGCGTCAGGAAGGCGCTCGCATTTTCTTGAGATTTAACGAGTGGGTTGCCCGCACCGTCGTCCCCGAACCCGAGGCCACCGCCTTACGTAATGACTTTCTCCAAGCGCCCGCCGGCGCTAGGGAAGCGTTTCAGATCCAACCTTCAAACGGCGATATCGATTTCTCGTGGCCTTGCTTGGTTTTCCGGGCCGTCAAAGTCTAGGCTTCCGGACCTTTGCGCTGACCGGGTTAAAGTGACAACCTGTCATTTCAAGTAACGGCCACATCTTGGCATTCCAAGTAACGGCCATACCCTGTTATTTCGAGGAGTGGAGCGACGAGAAATCCGGAATGGGGTGCGCCTCACATCCCGAGATTCCTCTCCTTCCGCCGAAGGACCGGAATAATAGGGTGGTATGACAATCAGCTGAGCCACGACATTCAGATCGACGCGCCCTAGGCTCCCCAATCCTCCAGCGTGTAGGCCATCTCCCAAAACCGGTGCTCAAACCGGAGGCTGGTTAGGTAAGCTTTACCCATGGCAGCCAGTTCGCCAGGGCCGGCCGCTTGTCCCAGCCGGTCGGCCAGATCCCGCGTCGTTTGGGCCAGCTGGGCGTACTCCTCAGAAGCGTACATATCGATCCATCGTGAATAAAGCGGCGCGCCCTCAGGCCGTCCTTGGCGGGCAAGGTGGTCACCCATCTCCCAGTAGCCCCACTGGCAGGGCAACAAAGACGCAACCAGCTCAGAGAAAGACCCTTGGTTGGCCACCATCAACAGATAGCTGGTATACCCGAGTGTGGTGGGTGTAGGAAGAGTCGCCTCCAGTTCTTCCCTAGTGATACCAAATTCGCCGCAGTAGCTTCGATGCAACTCCATCTCCGTGTTGAGGATCTCGTCCAGCAATCTGGCAAACCAGCTCATTGATTCCAGGTCCGGCGCCCTGGCGGAAGCCAAAGCGAGCACCCGGCTATAGTCGATCAGGTAAACATAGTCTTGCATTATGAAATACTTGAACTTGTCCACCGGCAGAGTGCCGTCCCCCACGCCAGTGATAAACGGATGCGCCAAAATGGCCTGCCGCACCGGCAACGCCGTCCGTTCAATGTCTTCGGAAAAACTCATAACATCACTCCACGATCTCTACCGAGACTCTGGTATTCTCGCGCCGTCTCACTCATCAGACCGCCATTGGGTTTCCTCTTCTCCCCG
>Ga0209554_1001771_pt1 | contig 15930 bp, 10 predicted proteins | sample MarorgKNORR_S2LV_5_FD_188221 | JGI IMG/M metagenome (GOLD analysis project Ga0209554, IMG submission 188221) | Marine microbial communities from the Southern Atlantic Ocean, analyzing organic carbon cycling - Bottom_A/KNORR_S2/LV (SPAdes) (version 2) | ecosystem: Environmental > Aquatic > Marine...
GGCCTTGGCGGCCAGCGAGCGGGTCTTGAAGAAGCGCGCATACCACAGCCATTTGTCGAGTCGCAAGCGCTGGTTCGCGGCCGCCGTCATGGAGCGGGAACCCTGAGCGCGGCAAGCTTGGCGAACGGCGAGCCGGGATTGGCGTTATCGCGCCGCCGCCGCCGTTTTGCACGACGGCCGCGGGCCGGCGGGCTGTAGAAGACGATACCCTGCCCATCGGGCGCTTCGGCGCGATAGCCGAGACGCACCAGGACGCCGCCGAAGCTCTCGGCGTCGCAGCCGGCGAGGGCCGCCATCCCGGTCGTCGGGGCGAACGGCCCGGCGCGCGACAGCTTGGCCCCGCGGGCCAGAATCCTCTCGACCGCATCCAGGCGCAGCGCCAGACAGCCCAGCGGACGATAGCCGATGGCCGCGTAGAAGCCGCGCGGCAGGGCGGCGTCGAGCGCCACGGAGAGGGCCTCGCCGGCCGGCGCTCGCGGCACCGGGGTCCAGCCCGCATGGACCGCCCACAACAGGGCCCGCATGGCGCGCGGCGCGGGTTTCAGCATGGCGGGGAGATACACCGCCTGGCGGCCGATGCGCACCCCGAGCCGGGACAGCGCGGCGCGGTCCGAGGGCGCCAGAGCGTTGATCTCGCGCTCCGCGCCGCGCCGGGGTATCGACCCGAGCCGCTCCATGAGCTGATAGGCGAGGCCCCGGGCCGGGCCGGTCAGGGCGGCGTCGGCGAGGCGCGCGAGAGGCTTGGTCCGCCGCCCGATATGGCCCGCCAGCCAGGCCTCGAGGCGCACCACCAACCGCGCCGAGGCGGCGTTGGTCAGAAGATCGCTGGCGATCAGTTCCAGCCGCGGGGCGAGCACCGTGCGGCCCGCCGCGAGGCGGGCGACAGCGGCGCCGCGCCAGGTCAGGCGGGCGTCGCTGCCGATCACCAAGTCGTCGTTGCCGCCCGCGATCAGCGCGGTGACCCGGCTGGCGATTTCGGGCTTCAGCGCGCGCCGCGCCGCGGCCTCCAGGGCCTTGCCTTCAAACGGCGCGCCGGCCCGGTCGGCGGAGAAGCGGAAACCCGCCAATCGGCCGATAACATAGCCTTCGACGGTGACCTCGCCGCACTCCGCCACCTCGGCGCGGAGCCTGTCGTCGCGCTTCAATCCTCTCAGCAAAACCGCCGTCCGCCGGTCGACGAAGCGCTGGGTCAGGCTTTCGTGCAGGGCGTCGGACAGGCGGTCCTCGATTTCCCGCGTGCGGCCCTGCCAGTGGGCGGCGTCGGGCAGCCAGCCCGGGCAATGGGAGATATAGGTCCAGGTGCGGATATGGGCGATGCGCCCGACCAGGGTGTCGATATCGCCGTCTATGCGGTCGAGCCGGGCCACCCTCGGCACCACCCAATCGACCGGCAGCCGTCCGTCGCCGGCCCTCAAATGGCGGTATATGCCGCCGAGAAGAGACACGTGCGCGTCGGCCATGATCTTGCGATAGTCGGGAATCCGGCAGACTTCCCACAGCAGACGCACCGCGTCTGGGTGGCTCGCCAGGGCGGCGATGGCGTCATTCTTGGCCAGGGCCTTAAGAGCCAGGGAGTCCTCGGCATCGGCGGCGCGGACCAGGCCGCGCGACGGCGGCGGTTGATCGAGGGACCGGAGCAGCGCCGACAGGCTGGAAAATTCCAGGCGAGGGTTCCGCCAACAGAGGTTGGTCAAATTCTCGAAGCGATGCTCCTCGACCGCCTCGATGACCTCGGGCGCGAAGCCGTCGGCATCGGCAGTGACGCCGAAGCTGCCGTCGTTCATATGGCGCCCCGCGCGCCCCGCGATCTGGGCGACCTCGGGGCTGGTCAGATCACGCAGGCACCGTCCGTCGAACTTGTGATGGGCGGCGAAGGCGACGTGATCGACGTCCATGTTGAGCCCCATGCCGATGGCGTCGGTGGCGACCAGGTAATCGACCTCGCCGGCCTGATAGAGCGCCACCTGGGCGTTGCGGGTGCGCGGGCTGAGCGCGCCCAGCACCACCGCGGCGCCGCCGCATTGACGGCGCAGGGTCTCGGCGAGGGCGTAGACATCCTGGGCCGAGAAGGCCACCACCACGCTGCGCGGCGCCAGGCGGGTGAGCTTCCGGGGCGCCGCGTGGCGCAGGGTCGAGAAGCGCGGCCGGGTGACGAAATCGATGCCCGGCGCGAGGCGGCGCATGAGCGGCCGGATGGTCTCGGCGCCGAGGAACATGGTCTCTTCCCGGCCGCGGGCGTGAAGCAGGCGTTCGGTGAACACATGGCCGCGCTGGCGGTCGGCGCAGAGCTGGATCTCATCGACCGCGAGGAAGGCGACGGGGCGCTCGAGCGGCATGGATTCAACGGTGCTGACGAAGTAGCGCGCGCCCTCGGGCACCAGCTTCTCCTCGCCGGTGATCAAGGCCACGGCGCGGACGCCTGCGCGGGCCACCACGCGATCGTAAATCTCGCGCGCCAACAGCCTGAGCGGCAGGCCGATCATGCCGCTGCGATGGCCCAGCATGCGCTCGACCGCGAGATGGGTCTTGCCGGTATTGGTGGGGCCGAGAACCGCCGTTACACGCGGCGCATGGTCGTGACAAGGGCCTTCAAACGGGCGATACATGAAGACTAGGTTCGGCGTTTTATCCACCGATTGCAAGACCGAACGCTTGTAACCATTACCTTTAAGCCTCATATCCAGCGCCAGAATTCAATCTTCACAGGCAAAGCAGATCATGTCCAAGACATCGGCGGTCCCGGAGACCCGCGCCTTCGAGGCGGAAGTCGGGCGATTGCTCAAAATCGTCGCCAACTCTCTGTACAGCGAGCGTGAGATATTCCTGCGCGAATTGCTGTCCAACGCCTCCGACGCCTGCGATCGTCTGCGCTACGCAAGCCTGACCGAGCCCGGCCTGTTGGCCGACGATCCCGACCTCAAGGTCACCGTGACCATCGACAAGAAGGCCAGGACCATCACGATTACCGACAACGGCATCGGCATGGGCCACGATGAACTGGTCTCGGAGCTCGGCACCATCGCGCGCTCGGGGACCTCGGCGTTCATGGCACAGCTCGATGGTGCCGACAACGACATGGCGCTGATCGGCCAGTTCGGGGTCGGCTTCTACGCCTCCTTCATGGTCGCCGACCGGGTCGCGGTGGTCAGCCGCAAGGCTGGCGAAGAGCAAAGCTGGAGTTGGCAATCCGACGGCGACGGAAGTTACACCATCGCCCCCAATGAGGCGCCGGGCGTGCGCGGCACGGCGATCACCCTGCATCTGCGCAAGGACGCCAAGGAATTTCTTGAGACCCTCCGGCTGCGCCATATCATCAAGACCTATTCGGACCATATCGCGCTCCCGATCGAGCTTCGGGGCGGCGAAAAAGACGCCGAGGCCGAGACGGTCAACACCGCCCAGGCGCTGTGGATACGGCCCAAGACAGACATCACGCCCGAGCAATACGCCGAGTTCTACCACCACAGCGGCCATCTCTTCGACACGCCCTGGCTGACCATCCACAACCGCGTCGAGGGCAAGATCGAATACACCAATCTGTTGTTCGTGCCCTCGGCCAAGCCGTTCGACCTGTTCCAGCCCGACCGCAAGACCCACGTCAAGCTCTACGTCAAACGGGTGTTCATCACCGACGATTGCGAAGACCTGCTGCCGGCCTGGCTGCGCTTCATGCGCGGCATCGTCGATTCCGAGGACATGCCGCTCAACATCAGCCGCGAGATGCTGCAGAACAATCCGGTGGTGGCCAAGATCCGCACCGGGCTGATCAAGCGCATCCTCGGCGAGCTGGAGAGGAAGGCCAAGAAAGACGCAGAGGCCTATGCCGCCTTCTGGGAAAATTTCGGCGCGGTGTTGAAGGAAGGCATTTACGAAAGCCAGGACTACCGCGAACGGCTCCTGGAACTCTGCCGGGCGCGAAGCACGGCGGGCGACGGCCTGGTCTCGCTCGGCGATTATGTCGAGCGCATGAAGGACGGCCAGGACGCCATCTATTACATCACCGGCGACAGCCTGGAAGCGGTTGCGCGCAGCCCCCAGCTCGAGGCCTTCCGCGCCAAGGGCGTCGAAGTGCTGCTGCTCTGCGACCCGGTGGACGAGTTCTGGCTGCCCCCGGTCAACACGTACGGCGACAAGCCCTTCAAGTCGGTGACCCAGGGCGGGGTCGACCTGAGCGCCGTCGCCGGCGACGAAAAATCCGACGCCGACAAACCCGCCGAGGCCGCGGCCGATGACCAAATCGACGCGCTCATCGCCCTGTTCAAGCTGACCCTGGAGGATGAGGTCAAGGACGTCCGCGTGACGGCGCGCCTGACCGACAGCCCGTGCTGCCTGGTCGCCGACGAGGGCGACATGGACATGCATCTGGCGCGGCTCATGAAACAGCATCAAGGGTTCTCGGCGGGCGCCAAGCGGGTCTTCGAGATCAACCCCAAGCACCCCCTAGTCAAGGCCCTGGCGGTGCGCGTTGGCAAGGACGGCGCCGCCGACGAACTCTCGGACGCCGCCTGGCTGCTGCTCGATCAGGCGCGCATCGTCGAGGGCGAACAGCTCCCCGACCAGGCCGCATTCGCCAAGCGCCTGTCGCGGATCATCGAGCGCGGGTTGGAATAATTCGGACCTGAATTAAGGCGATATCGGCGGATGCCGGGTAATTAAAGCGTCTCAAGAATTCCCGCCGGGGAACATCATGCGGCGGACGCCGAGGACTTGGCCGAAGCCGTCCTTCTGGACGATGACGACGCAGCCGTCGTTGCCCGCGCCGTCGGCGGCGATCAGCGCGCTCCGGGGCAGATCGATGTCGAGCGGCGCGCCGTTCCAGACGCCGATCTCGCGTATTTCCCGCACCACATTGATGTTGCGCAGGGTGCGGCCGCGGTTTTCGCCGCGCTCGATAGTGGTGACATGCTGCTTATCGAACCGCGCCAGCCACACCGTGGCGGTGCCCTCGATATGGCCGCCGGGCAGGGAGATCCGCAAGCCATCGTCGGCGGTCATGGACAGCTCGATGTCGAGCCGCGACGGCATCGACGCCTGGACCTCGCCGACGATGCGCTCGACCGCCGATTTCCGCGATCCCACCGCGTGGAGCATCCCGTTGACGATGATCTCCGGGGTGTAGATCCGGCCGCGGCCTATACGCCGGCCGTACTCCCGCTGACGGTCGGTGACGGCTTCACTGGCGAACGGGTCCTTCCAGCCGATGTAATCCCAATAGGTGATATGCATCGACAGGGCGATGACATCATCGCGCCTATCGAGCTCGATCAGATAGGCGTCCGCCGGTGGACAGGACGAACAGCCCTGGGAGGTGAACAGCTCGACAAGCGTGGGATGCTCCGCCGCCCCGGCCTGGGTAGGCGACGCGGCAAACAGCAACGCCGCTGCGATCAACGATGTTGGAATAAATTTCATGGGCGAAACATACGCCGCCCGTCCGCTCGCGCACCAATCACGTTTCGGTGACTGTTACGGGCGGTCGGCGATCGGCAGTCAGCGAGAAAGAATGCCGATTGCCGACGGCTGAAGGCCCCCTTCAGGCTGCCATGGCGCGCAGGACGTAATGGAGGATACCGCCGTTCTCGTAGTAGGCGGCTTCATCGGTGGTATCGATGCGGCATGTGAGGGTGATCTCGAGGCGCTCTCCAGTGGCCCGGGTGATGGCGCAGGCAACGTCCATGCCGGGGGTGATGCCGCCCGCCAGGCCGGTTAGATCGAACGTCTCCGAGCCGTCGAGACCGAGGGTCTTGCGGCTCTCGCCATCCTTGAAGACCAGCGGCAACACGCCCATGCCGATCAGGTTGGAGCGGTGGATGCGCTCGATACTCTCGGTGATCACCGCCTTCACGCCGAGCAGGACGGGGCCCTTGGCGGCCCAGTCCCGGGACGAGCCGCTGCCGTAGAGCTTGCCGCCGACCACCACCAGGGGCGTCGCCGCCGCCTTATAGGCCATGGCCGCGTCATAGATCGTCATCCGTTCCCCCGACGGCATGAGCCGCGTCCAGCCGCCGGTGACGCCGGGCACCATCTCGTTCTTCAGTCGAATGTTGCCGAAGGTGCCGCGCATCATCACCTGATGGTTGCCGCGCCGCGAGCCGTAGGAGTTGAAATCGACGCGCTCGACGCCGTGCTCCATGAGATAGGCGCCCGCCGGGCTGTCGGCGGAAATCGCCCCGGCCGGCGAGATGTGATCGGTGGTGATGCGATCGCCCAGCAGGACCAGCAGGCGCGCGCCGATGATGTCGGCGGCGCCCGGCGGCTCGGTAGTCATGCCCTCGAAATAGGGCGGGTGCTGGATATAGGTCGATCGATCGTCCCATTGGAAGGTCAGGCCACCGCCGCTGTCGATCGCCCGCCAGGCGGCGTCACCGCTGAACACGTCGGCGTAGCGCGCGGCGAACATGTCGCGGGTCACCGCCCGGCCGAGGGCGTCGCTAATCTCGGCGTTCGACGGCCAGATGTCGCGCAGGTAGACCGGCTTGCCGTCGCCGTCCTCGCCCAGCGGGTCGGCCGCCAGATCGACGGTCAGGCTGCCGGCGATGGCGTAGGCCACCACCAGTGGCGGCGAGGCGAGATAGTTGGCGCGCACGTCCGGGCTGATGCGGCCCTCGAAATTGCGGTTGCCCGAGAGCACCGAACAGGCCACCACATCGCCCTTGGCGATGGCCGCGGACAGGGCCGGATCGAGCGGCCCCGAATTGCCGATGCAGGTGGTGCAGCCGTAGCCCACCAGATGGAAGCCGAGGGCGTCGAGATCGTCCTGCAGGCCGATCGCGGTGAGATAATCGGTGACCACCTGGGAGCCCGGCGCGAGCGACGTCTTGACCCAGGGCTTGACGCCGAGTCCGCGGGCCCGGGCGTTGCGGGCAACCAGCCCGGCGGCGATCATGACGCTGGGGTTCGAGGTGTTGGTGCAGCTGGTGATCGCGGCGATCACCACATCGCCGTCGTCGACGCCGTAGTCTTGGCCTTCGACCGGGGCGGAATGGCGCCCCTCCCCCGCTTCACGGCTGAACGCGCCGGACAGGGCGCCGTCGAAGGCGGCGGCGGCGGCGGACAGCAGGATGCGGTCCTGGGGATTCTTGGGGCCCGCAATGCAGGGCTCCACCGTGCCGATGTCGAGCTCCAGGGTGTCGGTGAACACCGGATCGGGGGTGTCGCGATCGCGCCACATGCCTTGCGCCTTGGCATAGGCTTCGGTCAGGGCGATGGTCTCGGCGGGGCGCGCCGAGGCCTCGAGATAGGCGATGGTTTCGGCGTCGATGGGGAAGAAACCGCAGGTCGCGCCGTATTCGGGCGCCATGTTGGCGATGGTCGCCCGGTCGGCTAGGGTCAGATCGTCGATGCCGGGGCCGTAGAATTCGACAAATTTGCCGACCACGCCGAATTTGCGCAGGGCCTGCACCACGGTGAGCACCAGATCGGTCGCCGTGGCGCCTTCCCGGAGCCTGCCGGTGAGCCTGAAGCCGACCACTTCGGGGATCAGCATGGAGACCGGCTGGCCGAGCATGGCGGCCTCGGCCTCGATGCCGCCGACCCCCCAGCCGAGCACCGCCAGGCCGTTGACCATGGTGGTGTGGCTGTCGGTGCCGACCAGAGTGTCGGGATAGGCCAGGGTGACGTCGCCGTCCGGAGCGCTCCACACCACCCGGGCGAGATATTCGAGATTGACCTGATGGCAGATGCCGGTGCCCGGCGGCACCACGCGGAAACCGTCGAAAGCGCTCTGGCCCCAGCGCAGGAAGGCATAACGCTCACCATTGCGCGCCATCTCCTTGTCGACGTTTTTGGCGAAGGCCCCGGCGCTGCCGAAGTGATCGACCATGACCGAATGATCGATCACCAGGTCCGCCGCGGACAGCGGGTTAATGCGCGACGGCTCGCCGCCAAGTTTGGCCACGGCGTCGCGCATGGCGGCGAGATCGACCACCGCCGGCACGCCGGTTAAATCCTGCATCAGCACCCGCGCCGGGCGATAGGCGATCTCGCGGTCCGAGCGGCCGTGCCTCAGCCAGGCGGCGAGGGCGCGCAGATCGTCGACGGTGACGCTCTTGCCGTCCTCGAAGCGCAGCAGATTTTCCAGCAAGACCTTGAGCGAGAACGGCAGGTGGGAGATGTCGCCGAGGCTCTCGGCGGCGGCTGCGAGGCTGTAATAGTCGTAATTGACGCCGCCCGCCACGAGGCTGCGGCGCGTCTTGAGGGTATCGATGCCAGAGGTCATGGTGAAACTCTCCCGAACGGGTTGCGCGGTCATGGAAATATAGTAGGGCGCATCGGCCGGCTCATAAAGCCGCAATACGCCAAGCTTGCTTGACAAAGCCCCGGCGAATTGTTGTGTTGACGCGGCGGGCAAGCAGCCATGAGTGCGCGCACCGCGATCACTGGGAGCATGGAGGCGCCGTGTCGGAATTTACAGGCTTCAGGAATCCGCTATGAGCAGCGGCCTCTCCGAAGGCGACAGTTTCCCCAAGCTGCTGATCAGCAACGCGGCCCTGAGGGCCGCGCGACCGGCCATGCGCGAGAAGGAATTCGGCATCTGGCAGCGCTGGACCTGGGCCGAGGTGCTCGACGAGGTGCGCAGCTTGGCCTGCGGGCTTGCCGCCGCCGGGCTCAAGCGCGGCGACAAGCTGGCGATCATCGGCGACAACCGCCCGCAGTTCTATTGGTCGATGGTCGCCGCCCAGGTGATCGGCGCGGTGCCGGTGCCCATGTACCAAGACAGCATCGCCGAAGAGTTGGCCTATGTGCTGGCCCATTCCGAGGCGCGATTCGCCATCGTCGAGGATCAGGAGCAGGTCGATAAGCTGTTCGAAATCCGCCGGCCTCAGGAGAAAACCGGCGAGGCTTACATCGAAAAAATCTTCTACAAGGACTCGCGCGGCATGCGCAGCTATAAGCAGGATTCCTTACTCAGCATTGCCGATCTACAGGCCGCCGGGCGGGCCTACGACGCCGAGAATCCGGAGTTCTTCGCCACCGAGATCGCCAAGGGGAATGGCGGCGATATCGCCATCATCCTGTACACCTCGGGCACCACGGGCAAGCCCAAGGGGGTGATGCTGAGCTTCGACAACATCATCATCACGGCGCGCAACTCGGTCGAGCAGGACGGCCTCAGCGACGCCGATGATGTCGTCGCCTATCTGCCCATGGCCTGGGTCGGCGACAATGTGTTTTCCCTCGGCCAATGTTATGTCGCCGGGTTCTGCGTGAGCTGCCCGGAAAGCACCGCCACGGTGATGCTCGACATCCGTGAGATCGGCCCGACCTACTTCTTCGCGCCGCCGCGCATCTTCGAGAACATCCTCACCCAGGTGATGATCCGCATGGAGGATGCGAGCGCCATCAAGCGTCGGATGTTCAAATTTTTCATGGGGCTGGCGCGGCGTGTCGGCCCGGCCATCCTCGACGGCAGACCGGTGGCGTTTCTCGACCGCCTGGGTTATGCCGCCGGGCGGGTGCTGGTCTACGGGCCGTTGATGAACACCCTGGGGTTCAGCCGCATCCGCCTGGCCTATACGGCGGGCGAGGCGATCGGGCCGGATATTTTCGATTTCTACCGTTCCCTGGGGATGAATCTGAAACAGCTCTACGGCATGACCGAAGGCGCGGTGTTCGTCACCACCCAGCCCGACGGCGAGGTCAAGGCCGACACCGTGGGTAAGCCATCGCCCGGCGTCGATATCAGGATCGCCGACTCGGGCGAAGTCATTTTCCGCGGCCCGGGCGTGTTCCGCGAGTACTACAAGAACCCGCAGGCCACCGCCGAGGTCAAGACGGCTGACGGCTGGTACAGCACCGGCGACGCCGGCTTCTTCGACGACGACGGCCATCTCAAGATCATCGACCGCGCCGCCGACGTGGGCAGGCTCAACGACGGCACGCTGTACGCGCCCAAGTACCTGGAAAACAAACTAAAATTCTTCCCTCATATTCAAGAGGCGGTGGCCTTCGGCGATCGCCGCGACGAGGCCGTGGTGTTCATCAATATCGACCTTGAAGCGGTCGGCAGCTGGGCCGAGCGGCTCGGCATCACCTATGGCTCCTACCGCGAGCTTGCCGCCGAACCCCGGGTCTATGACTTGATCGCCGACGAGATCGCCGAGGTCAACCGCGATCTCGCCAATGACGCCCAGCTTGCCGGGTCGCAAATCCACCGCTTCCTGATCCTGCATAAGGAACTCGACGCCGACGACGGCGAAATGACGCGCACCCGCAAGGTGCGGCGCGGCTTCGTCGCCGACAAATACGCCGTCCTCGTCGAGGCGCTTTATTCCGGCGCCGACCATGCCGAAATCGAGACCGAGGTGACCTATGAGGACGGCCGCAAGGGCGCCATGAAGGCCGATCTGATGATCGCCCGGGCAGCGACGACCACGGCGCCGGCGCCGGCGACGATGAAAATAGCGAGTTGAGCACCGTGACCGCCCTGGCCGAAGCGCCGACACCGCTCGCCAAGTCATTCGGCGGGCCGATCCTCACGGTCGAGAACGTCACCCTCGCCTTCGGCGGCATCACCGCCCTGGCCGATGTCAGCTTCGAAATCCGCGAACATGAAATTTGCGCCATCATCGGACCCAACGGCGCCGGCAAGAGCTCCATGCTCAACGTCATCAACGGCTTCTATAACCCCCAGTCCGGCAGCATCACCTACAAGGGGGTCACCCGGACCAGGATGCGGCCCCATCAGGCCGCCTCCCAGGGCATCGCCCGGACCTTCCAGAACATCGCCCTGTTCCGCGGCATGACGACCCTCGACAACATCATGACCGGGCGTCTGCTCAAGATGCGCCGCGGCCTGTTTTGGCAGGCGATCCACTGGGGTCCGGCCCGCGCCGAGGAGCTTGAGCACCGTGAGTTCGTCGAACATGTCATCGACTTTCTCGAAATCCAGTCGATCCGCAAGACCCCGGTGGGAACCCTGCCCTATGGCCTACAGAAGCGCGTCGAGCTGGGCCGCGCCCTGGCCGCCGAGCCTGACCTCCTGCTGCTCGACGAACCCATGGCCGGCATGAACGTCGAGGAGAAAGAGGACATGTGCCGCTTCATTCTCGACGTCAATGAGGAGTTCGGCACCACCATCGCCCTCATCGAACACGACATGGGGGTGGTGATGGACATATCCGACCGGGTCGTGGTGCTCGACTACGGCCGCAAGATCGCCGACGGAACGCCCGCCGAGGTGCGCGGCGACCAGGCAGTGATCGACGCCTATCTCGGCGTCGTCCATGAGACGGAGAGCACATCCTGATGGACATGCTCAACGCGGTATTCATCGCCCCCTTCGTCGATATGGTGAGCTATCCGGTGTTCTTCACCGAAGTGGTGGTCAGCGGGTTGCTGACCGGCGTCATGTATTCCCTGGTGGCGCTTGGCTTCGTGCTCATCTTCAAGGCCTCGGGTGTGTTCAATTTTGCCCAGGGCGCCATGGTGCTGTTCGCCGCCCTTACCCTGGTCGGGCTGATGGAGCGCGGGGTTCCGGTGTGGGCGGCGCTGGGGCTCGCCGTGTTGGTCATGGTGGCGCTGGCCTTCGCCATTGAGCGCTTCATGCTGCGCTATCTGATCAATCAGGAAGGCATCGTGCTGTTCATGGCGACCATCGGTCTCGCCTTCCTGCTGGAAGGCTTCGGCGAGATGGTCTGGGGCAGCAACGTCAAGCCGCTCGATGTGGGCATCCCCTCCGAATCCTTCGAGATCGGCGGTGTGCTGCTGAACGAATTCGACCTCTACGCCGCCGCATCGGGGACGGTGCTGGTCGCCGTGCTGGCGGTGTTCTTCCATTACACCCGCATCGGCCGGGCCCTGCGCGCCGTGGCCGACGACCATCAGGCGGCGCTGTCGGTGGGGATTCCCCTGAAGACCATCTGGATCATCGTGTGGTCGGTGGCGGGCTTCGTCGGGCTGGTCGCGGGCATCATGTGGGGGAGCAAAAGCGGCGTGCAGTTCTCGCTGTCGCTGATCGCGCTCAAGGCGCTTCCCGTGCTCATCCTCGGCGGCTTCACCTCGATCCCCGGCGCCATCGTCGGCGGCCTGATCATCGGGATCGGCGAGAAGATCGCCGAGATTTATTGGGGGCCGCTGTTCGGCGGCGCCATCGAGAACTGGTTCGCCTACATGCTGGCCTTGGCGTTTCTGCTGTTCCGGCCGCAAGGCCTGTTCGGCGAGCGCATAATCGAGAGGGTGTGATACCCCCTTGTGATGATAGGAACCCATTTCATGGCATCAAACCGACCATTCGGGCAGGCGCGTCGCGCAGTGCGATGCGGCACATGAGGGCCGCACGGCGGAACACAGCCGATGGCCGGTTTCATGTCACGGTCGGCCGGGTTCTTTTGGCGCAATGCCGCGTTGCGCTTCGCTTGAAGTGTGGGGCACTACGGCGCAAAGCGCGCCTTGCCTTGCGCCAAAATAATCCCGGTGAAATGGGTCCCTATCATCACAAGGGGGTATAACGACGTGTTCTATCGCGAAGCGGGCCAGTTCAAGACCACTTACGCCGCCGATCAGGCGGTCTTCCCGATCAATCTCGACCGCTGGTTCATCGCCGCCGCCCTGGTCGTCGCCTTCGTGGTGATTCCCATGACCGCCAACGAATACTGGCTGCAGGCGGTGTTGATCCCCATCCTGGTGTTCACCATGGCCGCCATCGGGCTCAACCTTCTGGTCGGCTACACCGGGCAGCTCTCGCTGGGCACCGGCGGCTTCATGGCGGTCGGCGGCTTCATGACCTACAAAATCACCACCGCCTTTCCCGAACTCAACATCATCCTGGTGTTCTTGATGTCGAGCGTACTGGCCGGCGGCGTCGGCCTGCTGTTCGGCATCCCCAGCCTGCGCATCAAGGGCTTCTACCTCGCGGTCTCGACCCTGGCCGCGCAGTTCTTCCTGGTCTGGATGTTCAACAAGGTCGAGTGGTTCTACAACTACAACCCGTCGGGCTCGATCACCGCGCCGCCACGGGAAATGTTCGGGGTGATGATTACCGGCCCGACCGCCGTCGCCGAGGCGCGTTATATGGTCGCCCTGGTCCTGGTCGTGGTCTTCGCGATCATCGCCAAGAACCTGGTGCGGGGTTCCGTCGGGCGATCCTGGATGGCGGTGCGCGACATGGACATCGCCGCCGAGATCATCGGCATCCGGCCGTTCAAGGCCAAGCTGATCGCCTTCGCCGTCTCCTCGTTCTATTGCGGCATGGCCGGCGCCATGATGGTGTTTCTGTGGCTCGGCAGCGCCGAGACCGAGGCCTTCAGCATCACCGAATCCTTCAATGTGCTGTTCATGGTCATCATCGGCGGCCTGGGCAGCATCATGGGTTCGTTCTTCGGCGCCAGCTTCATCGTCGGCCTGCCCATTCTGCTGACCAACGTACCCCAGAGCTTCGGGGTCGCCATGGCCATCGACACCCAGAAGCATATCGAAGTCATGGTCTTCGGCTCGCTGATTATCTTTTTCCTCATCGTCGAGCCCCACGGGCTCGCGAGGCTCTGGCAAATTACCAAGGAGAAGCTAAGGTTATGGCCGTTCCCTTACTGATCCATCGCGTGTTAGCTTGAACCAACGTCTGAAATATCCACATGGAGGCGATAATGAATTTTCGTAATTTGACACTCACACTACTGGGCGCCGCTGTCGGGGTGACCGGGTTGCTCGCGTCGAGCCCGGCGGTGGTCGCGCAGGAACAGTTTTTCCCCATGCTAGTCTACCGCACCGGGCCCTACGCGCCGAGCGGCATTCCCGTGGCCAACGGGTTCCGCGATTACTACACCATGCTCAATAAACGTGACGGCGGCATCAACGGCGTCACCATCACGTTCGAGGAATGCGAGACCCAGTACAACACCAAGATCGGCGTCGAGTGCTATGAGAAGCTCAAGAAGGGCGCCACCCTGTTCAATCCCTTCTCGACGGGCATCACCTATCAGTTGATCCCCAAGGCTTCGGTCGACAAAGTTCCCATCCTTTCCATGGGTTACGGTCGCACGGCGGCGGCCGACGGCAGGGTCTTCCCCTGGGTGTTCAACTTCCCGACCACCTATTGGAGCCAGGCATCCGCCTTCATCAAATATGTCGGCCAGCAGGAAGGCGGCATGGCTAATCTCAAGGGTTTGAAGATCGCCCATGTCTATCACAACTCGGCCTACGGCAAGGAGGCCAACCCGACCCTCAAGGCCCTGGCCGAGAAATTCGGCTATGAGCTGACCCTGCTCGCGGTCGACCATCCGGGTCAGGAGCAGAAGGCGACCTGGCTGCAGGTCCGCCGGCTTAAGCCCGATTGGGTGTTCATGTCCGGTTGGGGCGTGATGAATTCGGTGGCGATCAAGGAAGCCGCCAACATCAAGTACCCGATGGATCGTTTCGTCGGCAACTGGTGGTCGGGCTCGGACGCCGATGTGATCCCCGCCGGCAAGGGTTCGATCGGCTATAAGTCGGCCACCTTCCATTCGCCGGAATCCAATTTCGGGGTCCATGCCGATATTCTGAAATATGTCTATGGCGGCGATATGGAGAAGGCCAAGGCCAACAGCTTCGGCGAGGTGCTCTATAACCGCACCATCGTCAACGGCATGTACGGCGCCGAGGCGGTGCGCACCGCCCAGGCCAAGTACGGCAACCGCACAATGACCGGCGAAGAAGTCCGCTGGGGCCTCGAGAATCTCGATCTCACCGCGGCTCGCCTCAAGGAGCTCGGCATGGAGGACTTCACCCTGCCGGTCAAGGTCAGCTGCCTCGATCATGAGACCGGCGGTCCGATCCGCATCCAGCAATGGGACGGCTCGAAATGGTCGTTCGCCAGCGACTGGATCAGCCCGATCCGCGACGTGGTTCGGCCCATGGTCGAAAAGGCCGCGGCGGCATTCGCGGCCGAGAACAACATCACGCCGCGTAGCTGCTGAGCGGCGACCACGCGAGAGTTTCACGGCATGACAAGCGAGGCTCTCGCGGCGTCTGATCCCAACCCGGCTGCCGGCGATAACCGGCAGCCGGTGTTGCGGGTCAACAATATCGAAGTCATCTACGATCATGTGATTCTGGTGCTCAAGGGCGTATCCCTGGATGTGCCCAAGGGCGGCATCGTCGCTCTGCTCGGCGCCAACGGGGCCGGCAAGACCACCACCCTGAAGGCGATTTCGAACCTGCTGCGGCCCGAACGCGGCGACGTCACCAAGGGGACCATCGAGCTCAACGGCGAGCGGATCGACAAGCTCACCGCCAACGAGCTGGTCAAACGCGGCGTCATTCAGGTGATGGAGGGGCGTCATTGTTTCGAGCATCTGACCATCGAGGAAAACCTCCTGACCGGCGCCTATACCCGGCGCGACGGCCAGGCCGCGATCGCCAGAGACCTCGACATGGTGCTGAGTTATTTCCCCCGCCTAAGAGACCGCTTGCGGGTCCAGGCCGGCTATGCCTCGGGCGGCGAACAGCAGATGTGCGTCATCGGGCGCGCGTTGATGTCGCGGCCCTCGACGATCCTGCTCGACGAGCCCTCCATGGGCTTGGCGCCGCAGCTCGTCGAAGAGATTTTCGAGATCGTCAAACTGCTCAACGAAGAGGAAGGCGTCACCTTTTTGCTGGCCGAGCAGAACACCAACCTGGCCCTGAAATATGCCCATTTCGGGTATATTCTGGAAAACGGCCGGGTGGTGCTCGACGGCGACGCGAAGACCCTGCGCGACAACGAGGACGTCAAGGAATTCTATCTTGGCCTGTCGTCTAGCGGTCGCAGAAGCTATCGCGACGTTAAACATTACAAACGGCGGAAGCGTTGGCTGTAGGAATTTCGACATGAGCGACTTTTACGACGATCTGGAGACCCTCGATCCCGGGATGCGCGAGGCCGCGCTGTTCGCCGGCCTGCCGCGCCAAATCGCCAACGCCAAGGCCAACGCGCCTTATTTCAGCGAACTCCTGGCCGATGTCGACCCCGGGTCG
>Ga0209554_1001775_pt1 | contig 15890 bp, 16 predicted proteins | sample MarorgKNORR_S2LV_5_FD_188221 | JGI IMG/M metagenome (GOLD analysis project Ga0209554, IMG submission 188221) | Marine microbial communities from the Southern Atlantic Ocean, analyzing organic carbon cycling - Bottom_A/KNORR_S2/LV (SPAdes) (version 2) | ecosystem: Environmental > Aquatic > Marine...
CGACATCACCTCGTCGTGCGTCGGCGGCAGGCCGGTGAGGTCGAGGGATGCGCGGCGAAGCAGCGTCCGTGCATCGGCCCAGGGCGAGGGCGTAAGCTTTTGGGCTTCGAGTTTGCGAAGGATGAAGTGATCGACCGGCGAGCTTGGCCAAGCGCGATTCTGCACGGACGGAATGGCGGGATTGGCAATCGGCTGAAACGCCCAGTGACCAACGGCATCATCCGCCGCTTGGCCAAGCGGCACGCCGAAAATTATCAGCGCGAAGCCAAGCCTGTTTTGCCACCCGATCATGAGCGGGGAAAGCGTAAGCGACGATCAAGCGAAAATCAATCCGCCTCGCTCAGGCGCTTGGCTGGGGCGTCGAGGAGCATCTCGTGCGCCTCGGCGAGGATGCCGGGGAGGCGCCCGGCGAACGGGCTGTTGGCCAAGGCGGCGGTGAGGTCGTGCTCAGCGGCCTTGGCGGCGGTTTCGCCGGGAAACCAATGGTCAGCTTGGCCAAGCAGATTGTAGCGCATCTTCCCCCAATCGACCATGTCCAGCGACTTGGCGTAAGTCCACAGCCGGACGATTTCGAGCACGTTGATCGTGCCGGGGATGTCGAGATATTCGGGGAGATTTTCGTGCCAACGGTCACACCAATCTTGGCCCAGCGCGTTGGCCATTTCAGCGCGGAGCCGGGCCTCGATCGGCGCGATGGTTTCGGCGATGCGATCGTAATGCTCGAGCGCGGCGATGTGCTCGTCGAAGTCGCTTGGCTTGGCCGCGCCGCAACTGAGCGTGTGCACCTGCGGGCGGTTTAGGCAGTACAACGCGTTGAACTGCATCGGCGAGAGCGGCTGGCAAAGATCGGCGAGCTTGGGCGGCGGCGCGTACAGTTTGCCGCCCTTGTCGTTGGGGCTGATGATGAAGACACCCATGTCGCGCTGGGCCGCCGCCTCGATGCACGACCAGTTGAGGTCGTTGACGAAGTACCAGTGCAGGTTCACGTACTCGAACGCGTCGCTCTCGATCGCCTGCCGGATGATGTGCGGCGGTGCGTGCGTCGAAAACCCGATGTGCCGCACGCGGCCCTCGTCGATGAGTTTGTGAATCGCCTCGACACAGCCGCCCTTGCGAAGTGACCAGTCGAGGAACTGGGCGTTGTTGATGCCGTGCAGTGACAACAGGTCAACGTGGTCGAGTTGCAGGTGGCTCATTGACTTGTCGAAGGTGTCGAGGAACTCCTTCTGCGTGGCGAACGGCACGACCTTGGTCTGGACGATTAACCCGTCGCGAGGCAGCTTGGGCAGCACGAGGCCAAGCTGCATCTCGGACGAGCCGTAGCCTCGCGCGGTCTCGATGTGGTTGATGCCCAACTCGAGAGCGCGATGGATCGTCGCCTCCAAGTTCGCCTGCCCGTCAGCCGGCACCTCGCTGGGGTCGATGTCATTCCACTTGTGCTGATAGCGCATTCCCCCGCAGGAGAACACCGGGATTTGAAGCTCCGTTTTGCCGAACCGCCGATATTTCACGTTGCGGCAGTCTTGGGTTTCGGCGGGGTGGATTCAAGAAGAACAAGCGCTTGGCCAAGCGGGTGACCGGGGGATCACTCGCCAGGAAGCCCGAAGCGAACCACGGTCTCGTCCGGCCGGGCCAGGCCAAGCTGTTCGCGGGCCAGGCGCTCGACGGTCTTGGGGTCGGTCTTGAGGGAATCGATCTCGAGCCGAAGCCGGCGGCTGGCAACCTCCTCCTGTTGGATTTGCTTGTCCAACTGGACGATCTGCTGGCGCATCACCTCATTTTGGTGCATGAGCGGGAAGTAAAGAATGGCGACCCAGACCAAGGCGGCAATCACCGACAACAAGGCAGCCACACGGGTCAGCTTGTCCCAGATACTGGTGTTGACGTTCATCTCCTTGGCGGGCGAAACGCCCAAGCACGAACTCAAAGCAAGGAAACTAGCCACACCCCAAGCAGGGCATCAACCAAAAAATAAAGAAAACTGTCGGCGCGCCGGAGCGGATCAAATCTCCGCGTTGTCGAAAAGCGACTCGATATTGTTCTTGGCCATGTCGCCCGGCTGATCGATGGGGTTCAATGCCTTCTTCAGGTACTCCACGGCATCGGCCGCGCGTTGAACGCTCTTGGGCAGGGCTGCTCCGGCGGCATTGGGGTGGCCGCCTCCCTGCAACTGCTTGGCCACAGGCAATGCCTCTCCATCCGAGCTGCGCAGACTCACCATGAACTGGTTGCCGCCGATCCGGTTGAGCGTTAGCAACACCCTGTGTGGCATCCCGGACTCACCCAACAAGCGATGCAGGATCACATTGGAGTTGCCCACCACCATCTTGACCAAGCCAACCGTCGGGGAAATTTTCTGGATGTTTTGCCGGCTCCAGTTCAGGCCCATCGGGTCCTCCACCTCGCGCTTGACCCGCATCACCTGCAGCAGCGGATGTTCCAGCAGCTTTTCCGGGTCGCCATTCACGAGTGAATAGATATTCCAAAACCCGTAAGTCTTGACCAGTGTGCCGTGGTCATTGGCCAACTCGAAATCCGGGTCATCCTTCAGGAACAAGTCGCCGACATTCGCGAGGTGCACCAGCCGATCCAGCGTCTCCGACTCAAGCCCGTGCTCCCTGCACAACTCGTACGCCAGTAGACAGGCGCTCTTGCCCTGATCATGCACCAGACGCGCCTTGGTTGCTTTTGCCGTGGTGATGTGATGATCCACCACCACCCAGTTGATGCGATCCATCCGCTCCTCAAACGCGAGGTCGCTCACCCACGCCGCGCTTTCGCGCAGACAACGGCTGTGCCAAGCATGAGTCTGGTAAGCGAGCAGCCGAACCTCCTCCCCGTACAACGTGGCGGAAAGTTTCTGAAGCAGCATGCCCGAGAGCAAACCGTCCAGGTCGCCGTCGTGCGTGATGATAATTTCGGGTTTGGGAAGCGGGCCCATAATGCGGCGGGAAGGCTACAACAACTCTTGGCACAACCAAGGCCAAAGTCACAAAGAAATCCTGCCGAAAAATGAGGGGTGGACTCAAAGTGGTACCAGTGGAGGGACTCGAACCCACACTCTCGTGAAAGAAGCGGATTTTGAATCCGCCGCGTCTACCAATTCCGCCACACTGGCACTTTAGCTTTTAGCTCGCAGGGCGGCGGTTTATGCCTGTGCGCCATTGGTTTGGCAAGCACTATCATCCAACGCGCCGGGGGACACGGGGGGACACCACGGGACGGCGATTCCCGTCAGGTGCTGTGATAATGCTGTGATGTTTTTTTTGGCACTATCGTGATGAATTCTTGCCGATGTTTGTCACTGGATGAAGGATGAATGAGCCACAAAAAACCCTCATCAAAAAGACGGGGGTTGGTTCCGACATTCGCGGAGCAAAGCCGGCGAGAATCAAGCTGCCAGCAATCTGGTTTTCTGTTGTAGTTTCTTCGGAATGTCCAGGTGGCTTTGCTTGACGAGGTATTCGACGGTGAACTCAACCACCCCGATCAGTTCCACTCCGACGATCTGGCCAGCCGCATCGTAATCCGCCACCACGAGGATGCCGTTTTTGTTGGAGAGCTCCTTGGTTTTGACCACCGCTTTCTTGGTGAGTTGGATGTAAGCTGCCCGGGCCTCGGTGTCCAGCGTCACTGTTGGGGGCTTGGTGACTCTGACTTTAATTCTGTTCGTTTTCATAAGCTGTGATGATCCAACAGGTTTTGCCTTTGACTTCTGCAACTACGACATGTTCATCGTTTTTGTATTTGTAAACATTCCCGCCATGTTCGCCCCGGTCTGATTGAATCTCCCGCTTGAGTGGTTTCGCGATGGCAAACCTGACTTCATTTTCAGTTATCCCCCGCTGCTTCAACCTGATCCTTAAAAGTCTGGTTAGGATGATATCGGCCGGTGCTGGCATAACCGGTTGGGAAATTTCACTGTTTTCGGAGGATGTTAATCCATCCCGTCAGCCAAGGTTCAAGCTGGACTTGGGTTTCCTGCTTGATTACACAAATTCAGAGAAGAAGACCGCCTGGAACTAACAGGTGGATTGACGTTGTCAGCGGCCTGTCAGACAGACCAAGTGGGACGACAAGACTCCCCCACAAACCAAGCGGCACTGGGGAAACTAGCACAAGAGTTCAACGGGCAAAAAGAAAAATGGTACCCCGGGAGGGACTTGAACCCACAACCAATTGATTAAGAGTCAACTGCTCTACCATTGAGCTACCGAGGCACACCGGTCGCCGACGCCGATGCGTCGAGAGCGGCGTTTTGTAGTCAGGGAACTCCCGCCGTGCAAGTTTTTTGTTGAACGCCCGCCGATGGAAATTGGTTTGGACGACGGGGAACCGGTGTCCATACTGCGCCGCCTTGTGAGCTGCGTTGCGGAACAGTCAAGCCCAGCGGGAAAACAGAGGCGAACTTTTGTGAGCCGCTACTGGTTTCTTGCGATGCTCCTGCTGATGATCCCGGCGGGGCTTTGGCTGCCGGAAGGCGGCCGGGCCATCAAGGACGCCGGCTGGGCGACGCCGGTGCTGGTGGGGATGATGATGGGCATCTCCGGTTTCACGCTGGACACCGGCAAGCTGCACCGGCAGGCGGCCAATCTCGGCGCGATCTCGCTGGTGCTTTTCTCGACTTACTGCGTGGCGCCGACGGTGGCGTACGGTCTGGCGATTTGGCTCCAACCGGCGGGCCACCCGCATTTCCTGACGGCGGTGATGATCATGGCGGCGCAGGCCAGCAGCCTCGCCTCGGCGCTGGCGCTGACCGTGCTGTCTCGCGGCAATCAGGAACTGGCGCTCATCTTCACGCTGCTGTCGAGTTCGCTGACCGTGGTGCTGACGCCGCTCGTGCTGCAGTTGAGCATCGGCGCCTCGGTCGATATCCCGCTTGGCCAAATGATCCTCAAAATGCTGCTCGTCGTCGTGATGCCGGTGGCGCTTGGCCAAGCGCTGCGCCGGTGGCTGTGGGCCAAGGCCAAGCCGTTGCTCAAGGGCATCCGCTTGGTTCCGCAGTTGATCATTCTCGTGTTCGTGTACTCCGGTTTCTCGGTGGCCACCGGCCAAATCGACGGCAACACCGACGTCGTGCTGCGCATTGTTGCCGTCTCCGCGCTGCTGCACGCGATCCTGCTGGCGTGGAATTTTGGCGTGTCGCTGTTGCTGCGAATGGACAGTGGCACCGGCACGGCGCTCGTCTTTTGCGGCTCGCAAAAAACATTGCCGAACGGCATTTATCTTTGGCAGAATTTCTTCGGCGACAACCCCATCGGCGCACTGCCACTCGCGCTGTATCACCTGATTCAGTTGATCGCCGACACGCTGCTTGTCCCGTTCCTTGAGCGCCGCAATCAAATCCTAAATCCTAAATCCTAAACCGAGAACCGTTTTAATCAGCTCCGCATCCAGTTGCGTAGTGGCGAGTGGCGGATGAGGTCGATGAGGAACTCATTCAGCCGCGCGGCCCGGGGTTCCTCCAGCCGTATGGTGGCCAGCGCCGTGAGCAACAGCACCGCCGCCACCCCGGCGAAGTAGATGGTGTATTCATTCCACTCAATGCCGAGCCAGCTCCATTCCCGGCCGGACAGGATGTCGATCATCAGCCCCCAAAGCATCGGCGACAGGCCCATGGCCATGTTGCCGACGACGGCGAACACGGCGAAGTAATGGCTGCTGCCCAAGCGCGGCACGGTCGACATGGCCAAGCGCGTCATCGACATGGTGACACTCGCCAGCACGAAGCCGAAGCTGAAGTACAGGCCGGTCACCGCGAGGAAATTGATCGGCACAACCCCACCGGCGATCAGCCCGAACACCGCCACGCAAACCAAACCGATGGCCAGCCCGAAAAAAATGATCGGCCGACTGCCCATGCGGTCGAGGCGCGACTTGAGAAACCAAAGTGTGCCCAGCGCGCCGACGAACTTGGCCGACGAGGCGAGCACGATATGGTTGTCCTGCATGCCAGCCTCGGCCTTGAGGTACTTGACCGTGAACGCGGCGAGTCCGCCCAGCGCGATCGCCATGAACAACTCCACCCAGAGCAGCTTGCGAAACGGCTGGTTGGCGAAAATCTCGGCCCACGGCGCCTCCTGTTTTTTGCCGGCCTCCTCGCTTGGCGGCTCGGCGTCCGGCACGCGGCGAATGAAGTAAATGCTCCCCACCCCCGCGAGGCAACTGAACGCAAACAGGACACTGAACTGCCCGCTCGAAGGCGCTTGGCCAAGGTACGCCGCGACGAGCAGGAACGCTAAGAGGCTGCCGGCGCTGACGAAGGCGCTCTCGAACGTGAGGTAGCGGCCGCGGATGTTTTCCGGGATCAGCCCGCGAATCCACGGATACCAAGCGCAACTGGCGATGCCGCGAACCACGTTGAAGGCGAACAACAGCACGAGCACCAGCGCGAGCTGGCTTTGCTGGTTGATCATGCCATCCATCAACGGCACGAAAATCAGCCCGAACACGAAAACCAACCGCAGCGACCAGCCGGTGGTGATGAACAGCTTGTAGCCCCAGCGCCCCACGTGCGCGGCGGCGGGAATCTGGAAAACGACCATCAGTGGCGTCATCCCGGCGATGAGTCCCATCACCGTGGCGCTGGCCCCGAGGCTCTCCGCGTACAGGAAGATCGGGCTGTCCATGATGATCTGGCACGACAGGAAGTTGAGGAAGAAAAACCAGAACAGGTTTTGAATGCCTTCGGGGAATTTGGGCTTGGCAGCGTGGTCGCTCAAGGCCGGTGAGTGGGCCACAGTTGGCGGGGAGCGGTCAAGCGAGCGCTCAGAATCCCCGACCCGACTTCTTCCCCGGCTGTTGGTTGAGCAGCCCGCTGCGAACGCTCGGCTGCCCCCAATCCCTCGACTGGAAAAGCAACGGAAACTCCCGTCGCGCGGTCGCCTGGGGCGCGGCGCTGTATGAGGAAAAACGACTGTTCGCCGCTGCCGGCGAAGCAAGACCCGGCGGCAGCTTGAAACCGGACGACATCTCGCCAACGCCAACCCCCGTCACCGGCGTGGACGGCTTCGGGACGAAGCCATGGGCAAAGCTCATCGGGTCGAGGCCAAGCGCACCCTTGCTCGAGCCACCCGACTTGGTCTTGAAAAAGTTTTTGCTGCTGAAAAAACTGCCACCGCTTTTTTGCTGTTGTTGAAAAAAACCGCCCGGGCTTGCCGCTCCCCCTTGGCCAAGCGCTTTGCCTGCCTCCGAGCGCCCGCCATTCAGGCCGGCTCGATTGCCCGGTGACCTGTATCGAGCCGTGGACTTGCTGCTCTTCCGCGAAAAGGGTGAAAAATCAGCGAGCGCCGTCTTGGCGGCGAACGGCGAATTGGCGCGGAACAGTGACTCCTCCTTTTTCCGGCGGCCCTTCTTGAGCCTGTCCGGGCTCATCTCAAACTCTTTCTCCGACAACTCGCCCTCATCTTCCTCGGTCAACGATCGCTCCGGTTGGCCGCGTCGGTGTGATTTGTTGCGAGGCCGCTTCTCCTTCTCGTCTGACCGAAGGAAACCCTGCACCACTCCGCGCGACTTGAAAAATGGGTTTTGCCGATTGCCCCTCTCATCGCCGAGAAGGTCGTTTTCCTTGGCCCACTCCTCCCCAGTGTTGCCGGTATTGCCAGCCCCATCCAAGTTCTGAAACATCCAGTTTTTCTTTTGGTCGAAAAGCTTGAGTAACTTTTCGGTGGTCGCCCGATCCATCGACGCTGCGCCGCTGGGGTAAAGCGCCATTCCAACCCCGCTCATCGACTTGGCCTTATTGAGGCTGCTCCGCCCCACACCGGACTGGATATCCGCGGCTCGGCTCTTGAGCGAAGAACTGCCACTCGACGAGTAAAACTTGGCTTTATCCGCAAAAACCGCCGGGGCACAAACCAACCCAGCCAGCAGGACAGCAGACAGAAGGGCGGCGGTTTTGACGGTTGTTTTCAATAAAAAAGGGTGCGGAGAGCGATGCACCTGCAAAATTGTGACAGGCGAAATTGGCTAATTGTTCAATCTTCGTTCGCCGATCCGGACAGGATGCTGATCGGGTTGGTGAACAACAGCGAATTGGGCACGAGGATTTTCTCCCCGTCCCGCTCCAGTTGGGTGTAGCGCAGGTCGATGGCGCTCACCAGCCCCTCGAACGACTTGACCTTGATCGTGTCGCCCACGTCGAACGGCCGGTGGATCAGGATTAGCACCCCGGAGAGCAGGTTGCTGATCGAGTCCTTCAGCGCGAAACTCACCGCAAAGCCGGTCAACCCCAAGCTGGCCACAATCGCCGAGACATCGATTCCCAGCGTACCGAGCGTCGTGACCAAACCGATCACCACCAGCACGACATATGCCGAGCGTGCGAGCAGGCTGATCACGCTCGAGTCGATCCCCGCCGCCACTCCGGCCTTGCGAACCACCTTGCGCGCCACGATCGCCAGCAGCCAAAAGACAAACAGAACCAGCAGCGCCGAGCCAACCCTCGGCAGTCATTGGGCAGCCTGCTCCGGCAGGGCTTCAGTCAGATACTCCTTCACGGCCGGAAAAGATGTGCGAGTCGCCCCCGGCGTGCAAGCCTTGGGTAATATGAGTGACTAAGGGGTTGGAATTTCAAGTTGCCGACAAATTTTGCGCACCAAAAACTCTTTAACTTCACGATGCCTCGGAACGGATGACCAAGTTTCACGGGCCGAGTTTTCCCAAATGGCATGATTGGCTCCCTCACGTTTTAACTGACAACCGTGGCGGCGCAGATGGCGTTCCAAATCCGCTCGCTTCACGAGGTGGAAACTTCAAAAGGCTCTCGGACGCTTTGTGATGTCGTGCTCTCCCGTGCCTTGTCGCGAAGATACTTGAGGGAGAGGTTGAACGCATCGAGCAGATTGTCCTTGGCTTCGGCCAATGTTTCGCCTTGGGTCTGCACTCCGGGCATTTCTTCCAGCCAAGCGACGTAGCCTCCCTCGGCAACCGGCTCGTAAACCGCCGTAAATTTCATGGCCGAAAACTAGACTGCTGTTCCGCCTAAATCAAGCACCGGCTTCCCTCCCGCTTGACATGCCGTCGTGCTTGGGCAGCATCTGCCCGTGCAATTCTCGGTCTTTCCTCGACGCAAATTTTTTGCCGCCGTGCTGCCGCTTGGCTGCTTGCTGGGCACGCTTGGCCAAGCGGGGGAAACCACTCCGGCGACGACTGCGATGAAGGCCGTTGCCGACCAAGTCGAGGGGGACTGGACGGACGGACGCTGGAACCAAGCCGATGTCGGGCCGTTCATGAGTGCCTCCATTCACACGCCGCACGGGCGCACGCTCAAGGGCATCGCCATCAAGGTCGGCGACTCGTCGCAGGCCACGGTTTGTTTCAACACCGAGCTGCTTGGCTACAGCGCGGCGTGGGCGGACGGCTTCCTCGAGTTCGACCCGAGGCGGTACGGCTTGATCGGCGGCCCAAGGCCAAAAGGCCGCACGCTGTTTGCCAACGGCATCACGCCGGGCTGGGCGCTCGACGGCAAACTGGACGACCCGCGACCGCGCAAGCTCGAGCCGCTCCCCCGCAGCCGGGCCAAGTACCGTGGACTTTACCGGCACGGCAAGCGCGTGGTCTTGAGCTACACCGTCGGCGAGACGGCGGTGCTCGACGAGCCGTGGGCCGGCGACGCCGATGGCCGGCTGTTCCTCACTCGCACGTTCGAGTTTAGCCAAGCGGCCAAGCCGCTGACCGCCCTGATCGCCGCCAAGCGCGGGGCGAAGGCGGTGCTGCAAAAAATCGGCGACTTGGCTGTTGCGCGCTTCCCCGCCGGCGACGAAACGCTTTGGGTCGCCGCGCTTGGCCAAGGCATCGGCTTGGCAGTGAAAAACGACCGCATTTTGCTGACGATACAACCGGGCGCAGCCAAGCGCTTGGCCAAGGTGTTCATCATTCAGGCGCCGCTTGGCTATGGGGAGTCCGTCGCCGCGCTGGCCAAGGCGAACGCCGCCATCGAGCCGCCGTCGCGACTGTGCACGGGTGGCCCCGGCTTGTGGCCGCCGCTGGCCACGCGCGGCGTCGTCGGCAAGCCGCGCGGCTCGTTCGCCATCGACACGATCCGGCTGCCGTTCGACAACCCGTGGAACGCGCTGCTGTTCACGGCCGGCCACGATTTTTTGCCGGACGGCTCGGCGCTGGTCGCCACCGTGCACGGCGACGTGTGGCGGCTCACGGGCATCGACTCGACGCTTGAAAAAGTGACGTGGCGCCGCTTCGCCACCGGCCTGTTTCAGCCGCTTGGCCTGAAGGTGCTCGACGGCAAAGCCTACGTCCTCGGCCGCGACCAAATCACCCGGCTGCACGACTTGAACGGCGACGGCGAGGCCGATTTTTACGAGAATTTCAACAACGACTGCCTCGTGTCGGGCGGCGGGCATTCGTACGCAACGAGTCTCGAGACCGACTCGCGCGGCAATTTTTATTACAGCAAATGCTCCGAGAACACGGCGCACGGCGGAACGCTGATTCGGGTCAGCGCCGACGGCGGAAAGCTCGACGTGTTCGCGACCGGCTTCCGCAATCCGAACGGCCTGGGCATCGGTCCCGGCGACGTGATCACGGTCGGCGACCAGCAGGGCGGCTGGGTGCCGGAGACGCGGGTGGACGTGATTCGCGAAGGCGGTTTTTACGGCTTCATGCCGATGCACCATCGCGCCGACGCGCCGACGGCGTACGACCCGCCGTTCGCGTTTGTGCCGCGTGTGCTCGACAACTCCGCCGGCGGACAAGTGTGGGTGCCGACGGGGCAATGGGGCGCGCTTGGCGGGCGGATGATTCACCTGTCGTACGGCCGCTGCACTGCGCTGCTGGCGTTGCCGGATGAGGCTCATCCCGGACAGGGGGCGATGCTGCAACTGCCGGGGCGCTACCTCTCGGGCGCGATGCGCGGGCGGTTCAACCCGCACGACGGCCACCTGTACGTGAGCGGCCTGCGCGGCTGGCAGACGGCGGCGGTGCACGACGGCTGTTTTCAGCGGCTGCGATTTGTCGGCGGCGCGCTCCGGCAGCCGACCCGTTACGCCACGCGACCGGGCGAGCTGGAGCTGACGTTCGACGTGAAGCCGGATCGCGAACTGGCCACCGACCCGGAGAGTTACAGCCTCGAGCAGTGGAACTATCTCTGGAGTAAAAACTACGGCTCGCGGGATTGGTCCCTCCGCGACCCGAAGAAAAATGGGCGCGACAAAGTCGAGGTGCGGGCGGCCAAGCTGCTGGCCGATGGGCGAACGGTCGTGCTGCGCGTGCCCGGCTTGGCCAAGGCGATGCAGTTTGAATTGAAGTACGACCTCGACGCAGCCGACGGGGCACTCATCCGCGGCACGTTGGCCGGAACGATCAACGAATTATGAGCAACGGCAAGACGACTCCCAATCCCCCACTCTGGCTGGCGATGCTGGCGACCTCAATGGCCGGCGGGATGGGCTGGGGTATTCGCGGGCAGTACGGACACGAGACCGGCGCGATGATCGCCGGCGCACTGGTGAGCCTCGTGCTGGTGTTTTTGTTCTGCCCCGGCAGGACGTCGATCCACATGATCCGTGCCGCTGCGCTGGGGACGATCGCGATGGGTTTCGGCGGCTCGATGACGTACGGCCAAACGATCGGCCTGACCCACGACGGCTCGTTGATCGGCAACTGGGCGGCGCTGCGCTGGGGCATGCTCGGCCTCGCCATCAAGGGCGGCGTGTGGATCGGTTTCGCCGGGCTGTTCCTCGGCATCGGCCTGGGCGGCAAACGCTACAAACCGTTCGAGATGTTCCTGCTAGTCTTGGGCATGCTGACGGCTGTGGTGATCGGCTGGTGGCTGTTCAACTCGCCGCACGACCCGGCAAACAAGCGGCTGCCGCTCCTGTATTTTTCCGACCATTGGCACTGGGAGCCGGGCGTCGAGTTGAAGCATCGGCCTGAAATCTGGGGCGGCTTGCTGTGCGCGCTCGTCACCGGCATCGTTTACGCCGCCTTGGCCAAGCGCGATGTGCTCGCCCGCAACCTCGCGCTGTGGGGCGTCCTCGGCGGCGCGCTGGGCTTCCCGCTTGGCCAGGCGCTGCAAGCCACCAACGCGTGGAACCCGGAGTTTTTCGCCGACAGTTTTGTTGGGGGAATCACCCGGCATTTCAACTGGTGGAACATCATGGAGACCACCTTCGGCGCAGTGATGGGCGCGGTGCTCGGCCTTGGCCTGTGGCTGAACCGCCGTCGCGTCGCCGTGTCGCCCGAGCCGGATGTCAGCCCCCTGCCCGGCTGGCTGATCGGCCTGTTGCTGGCACTGCACGTGTCTCTCCTCGGGCTGGTCGAGTTCAGCAACTTCGAATGGATCGACGGCGTGTACGACCTTGGCCTGGTGATGGGGCTCATCCCGCTGGTCATCTGCGTGCGCGGGCGCTGGGGGCCGTACCTGCAACTGCTGCCCATCACCCTGCTGCCGATCGCCGGCAAGACGCTGCGCGCCCTCGCAGACCCGATCAACCCCAGCGTGAGTTGGCTCGTCTATTTCATCCTGCCGATGCTGATCGCCGCGACCGTTGCAATCTGGTTTGCGCGCCAAGCCAAACCGGACGGCGAGCACCCGCTTTTCATCCGTAGTGCGCTGCTGTTCTGCGCTTGGTTTTATCACAACTTAAACTTCGCCTTCTTCGGCTTCCCCTGGCCGTGGGAGGCGTGGGGCGGCCGCACACCCAACGCGCTGATATTCTTCATCTGCATGCTGGGCCTGAGCGCGGTGGCGCTGTTTTACAATCCAACCGAACGGCGCTGGCAGTGCCCTGTTGACTCATTTAGAAAGGACACTGAAGGGGATGTGTCCACGAATCTTTAGGGCGTGATGATGCGGCGGGCGAAAGGGGCAACGCCCTAGGAAACCGGTCGTGAAAAAACAAAGGAGGGCTGAAGGGCCGTTTCATCAGTGGGGCTTTGCCGAGCGATTGCGGCATGCGATGGGACGGGCCTTCAGCCCTTGTGGATTTTGCGGGGCAGATTCCCGGGGCGATGCCCCGGGCTGGTATGAGGCCGCACCTTTGGTGCTGGCAACACCCTGTTTGCTCCAAGAATGGTTAACGAAGATTGACCCCGCTTGGCCAAGCGCACACCCTTCGCCGCGTGAGAATCTGCCGTTATCTGACTGCCGACAACGAGGTTCGCATCGGCTTGGCCAAGGGCGACGACACGCTGCTCGACTTGTCGCCAACCGGCATCACGTCGATCACCGCGCTGCTTGAGAGCAGCGACGCGGCCAAGCGCTTGGCCGACTTGGGCGAACTGCCCGAGACGCCGCTCGCCGACGTGACGCTGCTCTGCCCGGTTGAGGTGCAGGAAATCTGGGCCGCCGGCGTGACGTATCTGCGGAGCAAGGCCGCGCGGATGGAGGAGTCCGACTTCAGCGCCACGGCGTACGACCGCGTTTACGACGCGACGCGACCGGAGCTTTTTTTCAAGTCGCTCCCCGAGAAAGTGGTGGCGTGCGGCGAGCCGGTCGGCATCCGCGCCGACGCCAAGTGGAGCGTGCCGGAGCCGGAACTGGTGCTGATGATAAACTCGCGCGGCGAGATCGCCGGTTACGCGGTCGGCAACGACATGAGCGCACGCGACATCGAGGGCGAAAACCTGCTCTACCTCCCGCAGGCCAAGGTGTACCACCGCTCGTGCGCCGTCGGCCCGTGGGTGTGCATCGGCGCGACCGAGGCGGAGGCGCGCGAGTGGGAAATCACCATGCAGATCGAGCGCAGCGGCGAGACCGTCTTTGAGGGATCGGTGAGCGTGAACCAAATCAAGCGCTCGTTCGGCGAGTTGAGCGCCGCCATGTTTCAGTCGCAAATGTTCCCGTTCGGCTGCGCGTTGCTGACCGGCACCGGCATCGTGCCGGAGGACGACTTCACGCTGGAGGAAGGCGACACGATTCGCATCGAAATCTCCGGCATCGGTTGTTTGGAAAACAGCGTCGTCCGCGTTTGAGCGGCTGAGAGGTGGGGCTGGCTCTCCGAGCCGGCCGTTACGAGTTCATTGCGGACGGCTGGGACAGCCGTCCCTACCTTCTTCGCGACTTCGCGGCTTCGCGTGATGTTTTGCCGGTTAAACTTCCGGGGTGCGGTTGGCGTCGACCACCTCGAAGACGTAGCCGTTTGGGTCGCGGAAAAAGAACCGCTCGAACGGCGTTTCGCGGATGGAGTCGATCAGTTCCGCGCCGCACTTGGCCAAGCGCTCCTTCAATTCGGCAAAGCCGTCCGCCGGGTACTCCACCGCGAAGTGGCGGCCAAACTCCCGCTCGAAGTCGGACGGCGCGAAGTCCGGCACGTGGAGCAAATGCAGTTCCTGCCCGGGCGCGATCCGCAGCCAAGCGGCCTCGAAATCGATGTTTCCGGGGCGCTCGATCGGCTCCCAGCCAAGCGTCCCGGCGAAAAAGTCGCGCGACGCAATGACATCGCGCGTGGCCAAGGTGAGATGGGCAAAACTCATCGATCAGGAAATGGGATAGTCCTCGATCTCGGCGGTGACGCAAATCTGCACGGCGGCGTTGAGCGGCATTTCATCGACGCCGATGGCCAAGCGGGCGTGCCGACCGCGCTCGCCGAAGACGGCGTTGAACAGTTCTGAAGCGCCGTTGAGCACCTGCGGGTGGCCGCGAAAACCGGGCGCGGTGTGCACGTAGCCGTCCACCTTCACGATGCGCCGCACGCGGTCGAGATCACCAGCGGCGGCCTTGAGCTGGGCGATGGCGTTGATGGCGCATTGGCGTGCCGCTTGGTAGCCCTGATCCTCGGTGATCTTCTCGCCGCATCGACCGGCGAAGGCGATTTCGCCGTCGCGCCACGGCAGTTGGCCGGAGGTGATGACGAGATTGCCGGTGCGCATCCACGGCTCGTACGCCGCGACAGCCGGCGGCGGCGGCGGTAACTCGATGCCAAGCTCGGTTAGTTTTGATTCAACACTCATGAGAAAAATTTTGGGAAGGCGGACTTGGTCGCGGCGATGCCACGGTTGATGTAGTCGAGGTCGCCGGCGATGCTGAACAACTGGCAGCCCATCGAGCGGCACTTGAGCGCGAACTCCTCCGTCCGGGAGAGAGCGCCCCACGGTTTGCCGTTGGCCTTGGCCGCGGCGGCGATGCGCTCGATGGCACCCAGCACGAGCGGGTCCATCGGGTTGCCCGGCTTGCCAAGGTTGTTGGACAAGTCGCTTGGCCCGACGAATAAACAATCGACTCCATCGACCGCCGCGATGCCCTCGACGCACTCGACGGCCTCGGCGGTCTCGATTTGGATTACGGTCCAGCGATCGCGGTTGCTGTCGGCGACGTGCTCGGGCGCCGGCTTGGCCCCGAACTCCGCCTCGAAGTTGCCGAGGAACATGCCGCGTTCGCCGACCGGGTGATACTTCATCCAGCGCACGGACTGCTCGACCTCGGCGACGCTGCGAACCTGCGCCATCATGATGCCGCTCGCGCCGCCCTCCATTGGGCGCATCACCGTGGCGTAGTCGGTCGGCGCCACGCGGGCAAAGGCATCCAGCCCGGCGGCGCGGCAGGCCAAGAGCAGCACTTCCAAATCTTGATTGGGCAGCCCGGAGTGTTCCTGATCGATCCATACGCCGTCGAGATCGCCGAACTTTCCGGCGACCTCGATGAGCTTGGGGCTGGGGAAGGCGCTGATCGCCATCACGCGCACCTCATGTCCCTCGGCCATTTTTTGCTTGAGCGTCTTGATGGGCATCGGCCCGGGGAAGATAAAAGCCGCGTCCCCGGAACACAAGCCACCCGCTTGGGGCGCGTGCGCTCCCCGTTCCGCTTGGCCAAGCGCGACGTTGCGCACTCCGGCCTACTTTTGGGCGATGCGGCGCTTGGCCATTATGCGCTTGATGATCTCGTCGGCGGAGACGCCGCAGAGAATCACCGTGCCGATGATGGCGTACTCGAG
>Ga0209554_1001777_pt1 | contig 15888 bp, 15 predicted proteins | sample MarorgKNORR_S2LV_5_FD_188221 | JGI IMG/M metagenome (GOLD analysis project Ga0209554, IMG submission 188221) | Marine microbial communities from the Southern Atlantic Ocean, analyzing organic carbon cycling - Bottom_A/KNORR_S2/LV (SPAdes) (version 2) | ecosystem: Environmental > Aquatic > Marine...
CAGAAGGTGCAGTAACAATGAATCGATTTGCAAACAAAGTACCTTTGCTTTATGAAGAAGGATCATGTGCAATAACAAAAGCAATAAAATCAATTTCTTGGCGAAGTTATGGTTTGAGTAATTCTTCAGGAAGTATGCCGACTGGCCCAGCAATTATTGTAGTGCATATCGCATCCGTGTGGGTACCATTTACTTCCGAAAGTAAGGCAGCAGTTTCAAATTATCCAAATATTTCCAAAGAATTAAAACTATCAATTCAAGAATGTGCTCGAAGTTTGCAAAAATATGTCAAACGAAAACAAAGAGCAGGTCTCGAAGAAGAAAAACGTAAAAAGTTTAAGGGTTACTCTAGTGAAGTTGCAATTGCGGTTGCAAAATTAGTTTCAAAAGATTCATATAAGCTTTCGAAGAAAGATATTGATAAAGCATCAGATCCAATTCACAAAAAATTATTAGAAACTGCTGAAACAATGTATGCATCTGGAAATATAGTAGATGAGGACGACGACGAAGATGAAGAATAATAAGAAAGACATAATTGCAAAATTGAAGAAGATTGGAGAACAATTAGAAAAGACAATCAAAGCAAATGACAATCCGGAAATCACAATGCCAGTGAGAACTTTAACTAATGCTTATTTTGATGAAAAAGATAAAATAATTCGTCTCGGAGACAAGAGACAATCTCGAACTTTCTTCAATGTTGGACAATCTCGAAAATTCATGCAAACGGTTTTGATTGCAGCACAAATTAAAGAATTGCTTGAACAAGATAAGCCATCAATTTCAACAAGACAACTTTATTATATTTTGAAACACACAATTGAAGGTTTGAAAGAAAACACCTTTGAGGATCAAACTGAATCTGATCCGGTAATTGAAGATTTAGAAGTTTCAGCAGATGCATTACGTGAAGAATTAGGTCTGGAACCGACTCCAAAAGGAGTTTTCTGTGGCCCAATCACTTACAAAGATGTTAGAACTGGCGATGAAATTAATTGCAGAAAAATGGGGACCGCTGGAGCAGCAATTCCTGCAAACGTCGAACCGAGTGCAATGGAATTCCAAAAATCTGAAGCAAAATTTGTTTTAGTTGTAGAAAAGTTTGCAGTTTGGAATATTTTAAATCAAATGAAATTCTGGGATAAACACAAATGTATTTTGTTGACTGGAAAAGGACAGGGTGAAAGATCTGCACGAAGATTAGTTTCACGTTTAAATAAAGAATTGAAACTTCCAGTTTATATTTTTTGTGACTTCGATCCGTACGGATACTATATTTATTCAGTTTACAAACAAGGATCTATTAATTTGGCACATTTTTCAGAAAGAGCAGGATGTCCGGATGCAAAATACATTGGATTGAAATATGACGATATTGAAAAATACAAAATTCCAAAAACAAATTGGATCAAGATGAATGATCAAGATATGAAGCGATTGAAGGAAATCCAAAATTATGATTGGTTCAAGAAAAAAGAATGGCAAGAAGAAATTGAGAAAGTCAAAAAATGGGGATGGAAAGTAGAATCCGATTCATTAGTATCTTTGGGAATTGAATTCATGGGTGAAACATACCTACCAACCGTTATCAAAGAAGCAGATTTCTTAGATTAAACTTAAATAAGAATAAATAGTTAATATTTTATGAACCCAATGAATTGGTTTTGGTTAACAATTGCAGCATGGATCATTGCAAAGATGACTGTTCTTACTTCTCTAACAAATCTTCAACTGGTTGTAGCAATACTTTCTTCATGGATACTTATTAAATTCGTATTACTTTCAATGGATTTCGAAGGATATATGAAATGGGCAAATTCAGCTTTCAAAAAGAACAACAACAACAAGTGTTTCAGATTCTTATTTTTAGCCATTTTTGTAGGTTTAGCATATTCATTAATTCCTAAAATAGGAATTGTTTACTTTTTCGCATCAATGTTTGCAGGAATAGCTCTATATGCTCATACATTGTTTCATTATCCGAAGGTAATGAGATCGTATATCCAAGCATTTAAAGGTAAAAATGCGATGTCACAACTTGCACTTGATTGGATTATATGGCTTGGAATAGGAGCATGGGCTCTGAAAGAATTATTCTTCTAGAAACGTTTTAATATAATTCAGACTTATTTTCATCATGGTTTACTCATTAGTTAATGGTTTATCGTTGGTTCTCGCAGTAGCAATAATTATGAAGTTGTCTATATTTTATGTTGAACCGAAATCTGCTTACAAATATGCACGAGTTTATTTAGAAGATAGTCGATTAAGAAAGTTGTATTTGGCATTATTTTTTATTCTATTTTATTTCTTAATGCAGGAAATATCAATTTTACAATTTGCAGCAGCTTTCCTGGTCGGAACAATGTTATATGGTCACACAATGCTTCATTTCCCAAAGGAAATGATGGCAATATCTAAGAAAATTTATCAGAAGAAAGAAATTTTTCTTTTCGATAATTTAATTTATTTGGCATTGGCGTTCTGGATTCTGAAGTCCTTGTTGACATAATGGGTAATGATTCTGAAAAGAATTATTATAGAAATCAATCGCAAAAAGGCGATGGATATGCCAAAAATATGCTAAGTTTTTTGAGAAGTAGCAAATCTACCATTCGAAAATCGAAAGGTTTGCGTTGGCTATTAATTCTGATTTTAGCAGCGATTGCGTGGTATTTTCTACAGTAAATTTTTAATGAAGTATATTCTCAAGATTACATGAGTCAAGTTGCATTCGCAGTTGCATCCATCGGAATAATTCTGCTTCTCGGCGTATTTCTAAAATTATTATCTGAGCGAAGAGGATATCCATTAACTTTATTTTTACTTTTACTCGGAATAATTGTAGGTCCGATTTTAGGTTGGTTTAAACCCGCGGAAAATTTGACATCAATAAGTTCATTCATCACACTCGCATTGATTTTGGTTTTATTTGATGCCGGAATGGGAATGAATCTCAAAAAAATATCTAAAAATTTTGCGGCACCATTTGCGTATGGAACGATCACTGCATTGTTAACTGTGATTTTTGTTGCAGTTATTTTTAAATTTTTATTAGGAATTGAATGGGTTTTTGCACTTTTACTAGGAAGTTTATTGGCATCAACAGATTTGACAATCATTTCACCAATTTTAAGAAATTTAAAAGTCAGACCAAAATTAAGAGAATATATTGAACTGGAATCATCTATAAATTCAATTTTGGCGGCAGTGATGGTTGTTATATTAATCAATTTTATAAACACCGGAACAAGTTTATCATTTTCAGTAAATGTTTTGAGTGAAGGTGTTCAAACACTTCTTTACAATATTTTTGTCGGTGTTGGACTGGGATTATTATTTGGATATGCAATTTTGAAATTTATTAAACGATTAACAATGGGTGAAATGCCACATATTGTTATGTTCGGTGCGCTGTTTTTCACTTATGCACTTTCTGAAATTTTAGGAGCATCTGGAATCGCAACAGCATTGGCAGTCGGTATAGTTTTTGGGAATTCGAGACTTAAAGTTCCGAACATCATTAAATCCTTTGGCGGAGAGATGGAATTAATTTTAGTGACATTTGTTTATGTTATTTTAGGAGCAATAATTAGTTTCGAAGTTATGAAGACTGCAATTTTGCCAGCGATATTATTGATCGGAGTAGTTTATTTTGCGAGATTTGTTGGAACAAAATATTTCTCAGAACAATTCCAACCATATACTAAATTTTTAATTCTAAGTTCACCAAGAGGAATTACTTGTGCAGTTTTGACTTTGAATTATGCATATCTTTTCCCAAATCCTGAGTTAATTATTGGATTGGTTTTCTCAGTTGTATTGGTCAGTTCATTTTCAATGTTTGCCCTTCCAAAAACGCTTGCTGTGAAGTAAGATCACAAAATATGAAAGTCGAACAACAAGTTTTATAAATTAAATTATTTTAGATAAGGTTAGTCAGTTTGATCTGACATTTCTGTGAAGGCATAGCCTGAGAGTGCTCAACTGTGAGCAAAAGTGTATGCCAGTTACATAAAATTGGCATTAAGTAGATGATCTAACCTAAGTAGTGAGATATTCAACAACTATTCCAAAAAAGATAATTAGGATTTAAAATTAATTCCCGTTGATCCTGCGGGAGACCACTGCTAGTAGGATGCGATTTAGACATGCAAGTCAAATGTACTTTTTAGAACATGGCGGAAGGCTGAGTAACACGTCAATAATCTGCCCTTGAGTGGAGAATAACCTCGGGAAACTGAGAATAATACTCCATAGATGTATTATATTGGAAGATTTATACATCCAAAGCTTCGGCGCTCAAGGATGAGTTGGCGACAGATTAGGTAGTTGGTAGGGTAAAGGCCTACCAAGCCGAAGATCTGTAGGGGTGATGAGAGTCATAGCCTCCAGAGGAACACTGAGATAAGGGTTCCAGCTCTACGGAGTGCAGCAGTTACGAAACCTTTACAATGCGCGAAAGCGTGATAAGGGCATCCTACGTGCTAGCTTATAGTTAGCTTTTGTCAAGTTTAAAAATCTTGGAGAATAAGGGGTGGGCAAGACCGGTGCCAGCCGCCGCGGTAACCCCGGCGCCCCAAGTGGTGGTCATGATTATTGGGTTTAAAGCATCCGTAGCTGGTCGAGAAAGTTTTCGGTGAAATCTGGCAGCTTAACTGTCAGGAAGGCTGAAAATACTATTCGACTAGGGACCGGGAGGAGTCAGAGGAATGTCAGGGGGAGCGGTAAAATGTGTTAATCCTTGATGGACCACCAGTGGCGAAGGCGTCTGACTAGAACGGATCCGACAGTGAGGGATGAAAGCTAGGGGAGCAAATCGGATTAGATACCCGAGTAGTCCTAGCCGTAAACGCTGCCTGCAAGGTGCTGCAATTTCTTCGTGTTTTTGCAGTGTCGAAGAGAAATCGTTAAGCAGGCCACCTGGGAAGTACGGTCGCAAGGCTGAAACTTAAAGGAATAGGCGGGGGGTCACAACAAGGGGTGGATGTTGCGGTTTAATTCAACAATACGCGGGGAACCCTACCAGGGCCGACAGCAGAATGAAGGTCATCCTAAATGGATTACTTGACGCGCTGAGAGGTGGTGCATGGCGGTCGTCAGCTCGTGCCATGAGGTGTTCTGTTAAGTCAGAGAACGAGCGAGACCTGCGTCTTCAGTTGCCACCGTTCTTATTTGAGAGCGAGCACACTGAAGAGACTGCATTCGAAAGGATGAGGAAGGTACAGGCTACGGTACGTCTGTATGCCCCGAATGTCCTGGGCTACACGCGACATACACTGGTTGGAACAGCGGGCAGCAACTCCGAAAGGAGAAGCCAATCCCTTAAAGCCAATCTGGTTCGGATCGAGGGCTGCAACTCGTCCTCGTGAAGCCGAAATCCCTAGTAATCGTATGTTATCAACGTACGGTGAATACGTCCCTGGCCCTTGCACTCACTGCCTGTCAAGTCAACCGAGCAGGGTTATGGTGAGGATTTGTTTTCGGGCAGATTCAAACCATAGCTCAGTGAGGCGGATTAAGTCAACACAAGGTATCTGTAGGGGAACCTGCAGATGGATCACCTCCTTTTATGAGGGCGCTTACGGGCGCCCTTATAGAACTTTATATTCATAGTTTAGATCATCTCGGGCTTGTAGCTCAATCTGGTAGAGCGCCCGCTTTGCAAGCGGGAGGTTAGGTGTTCAAATCACTTCAAGTCCATTGTTACTTTGCAAAAGGTAACAAAAGGATCAAGTTTCCGTAACTTGTATCTAATGAGTTCATAGAACTCATCTCGAAAGAGAAAAAATTGCGATCAAGAATTTATTCTTGGTTAAGGTAAATCACCAAAAATAGTAAGTTGAATAATAAGATTATTTTTATTATCAAGGCTTAGATACGCCATTTAGTGGATGACTAGGTTTGAGAAACCGACGAAGGTCGTGGCAAGCTGCGAAAAGCTGGAGGGAGGCGCATGCATCCTTTGATCTCCAGATTACCTAATAGGACTTCCTTTATTCTTAGGAATAAGATCACTTTGTGATCGGGAACCCGGTGAATTGAAACATCTCAGTAGCCGGAGGAAAAGAAATCAATAGAGATGCCGTGAGTAATGGCGAACGAAAACGGTAGAGGGCGAACCGAATCCGTGCGGGTGACCGTATGGAGATGTGGTGTTGTCGTAGTGCTTCGAAATTGGTGGTGAACTTTCTGGAAAGTTAGACCAAAGAGGGTGATAGTCCCGTAATTATTTATTTTGAAGTATATTGTCAACAAAGAGTAGTGTACATTGAAAGTTGTGCATGAATATGGGAGGCAGTAACTCCCAACCCTAAACATTTCTCAAGACCGATAGCGTATTAGTAGCGTGAGTGAACGTTGAAAAGATCCCTTAACCGGGAGTGAAAAGATCCTGAAATTAAATGGTTACAGTTTGTAGCGGCACTAAGGTGTTGCTGCTTTCGTATTGAAATATGAGCTAGCGAGTTTATTTTTGTGGCGAGGTTAAGTCTTCTAGATGGAGCCGTAGGGAAACCGAGTGTGAAAGTGCGATAGTCACGGGAATAAGACCTGAAGCCCGACGAGCTATGCTTGGGCACGGTGAAGTGGGGGTAAAACCCCGTGGAGGCCGGAAGAGTTTCTGCGAGCACGCGTTCTTATGACCTGAGTATAGGGGTGAAATGCTAATCGAGTTGGGCAATAGCTGGTTCCCACAGAAATAAGCCGTAGTTTAGTCTAAGTGGAGCAGTCTGTTAGTGTAGAGTACAGATTGTATGGTTTTGGGGAGCAATCCCTTGCCATACTGTCTAACTCCGAAGCTCTCAGATGCGTAGAAGCTTGGAAAAAGTGGTTCGGGTTAAGCTTGAATCACGAGAGGGGAACAACCCAGAGGACAGTTAAGGCCCTAAATTTCTGATTAAGTGTACTTAAGGTTTTTTTGGTCGTAGACATCGAGGAGGTGGGCTTAGAAGCAGCCATCCTCTAAGGATATCGTAACAGATCACTCGATGAGGCCTTAGGGACCGCAAATGGACGGGACTAAAATCAGAAGCCGATACTGTCCCCCGCTGCGTAAGCAGTGCCGGGGTATGTGGGCGGTTTGCGTGGGTAGAAGTATGTTTGTGAAAGTGTATGGACCGCGTAATCATGTGAATGCTAGCAGTAGTAGTATCTAAGTGAGGTGAGAACCCTCATCGTCGAAAGAGCAAGGGTTCCTTGGCACTGTTTGTCAGCCAAGGGTTAGTCGATCCTAAGTCTGAATCCTAACCGATTTAGACGAATGGGAAACTGGTTAATATTCCAGTACCATGCAAAAATAAAGGTGACGCTTTAAGATAAATTGAGCAGACTTGTCTGTCTGTCTAAGTGTTTAAAACCAGGGAGTTATGTCATGTAGAGAACTGGTTGAATGCATTATGGGCCGCAAGGTTCAGTTGAGTCTTAGAGCCTTTGAAAAACCGATTTGTATGTTCGTACCCAGAACCGACACTGGTGCTCTGGCTGAGTAAGCCAAGACGTGTGAGAATAATCATCCTAAGGGAATTCGGCAAAATGGTCCTGTGACTTCGGTTGAAGGGATCCCAGCTATTGTGATTTTTATTGTGATTGCTGGGCTAAGATATTGGATCGGCCCGACTGTTTAACAAAAACGTAGCTGGCTGCAAGATAGGAATGTTTAGTATAGCCAGTGACTTCTGCCCAGTGCTAGTATCTGAAAGTGGTTTTCAAGCTGCCTAAGGACTGGTAAACGGCGGGGGTAACTATGACCCTCTTAAGGTAGCGAAATACCTTGGCCATTAAATGTGGTCGTGCATGAATGGAGTAACGAGGCTGATACTGTCCCTAGGATGAACCTCATGAACTTACTATTCTGGGGAACGGGCCAGAGACTTCTAGTGGGACGATAAGACCCCGTAGAGCTTTACTGTAGCTTGTAGCTGTTAATTTGTGATGTTTGCACAGAGTATATGGGAGGCGTCGAAGCAAAATTTCCGGATTTTGTGGAGCCAACAATGTAACACCATACCTTCGTTACGGATTAACTTACCTTAATGGGAACACCTATAGGCGGACAGTTTGAGTGGGGCGCTACCCTCCCGAAAGAATATCGGGAGGACCCTAAGATCAGCTCAGTCCGGTTGGAAACCGGATGTCGAGGGCAAGACCAAAAGCTGGTTTAATTGAGATCTGAAAAGCAAGGATTTCAGGTACGAAAGTAGGGTCTAGAGAACCTCCGTGTCTCTCTTACTGAGAGCCGGAATTGATAGAAAAGCTACCTCGGGGATAATTGAGTGGTGCCATGCTAGAGTACATATCGACCATGGCGCTTGCGACTTCGTTGTCGGCTCTGCTTATCCTGGTTGTGCAGCAGCAACCAAGGGTGCGGGAGTTCACCGATTAAAAAGCATCGTGAGCTGGGTTCAGAACGCTGTGAAGCAGTTTGTTTTATATCTACTAGAAGTGTTGAGAGTCTGAGGAGAAGTTGCTCTTAGTACGAAAGGAACGGAGTGCCCGAGCCACTGGTGTATCAGTTGTCTGACAAGGCACGCTGAGCAGCTACGCTCGAAGTGGATAACCTCTGAAAGCATCTAAGAGGGAAGCCACCTGTGAAAAGAGACTCTCTGGACACTTGTAAAAGACAAGTTTGATAGAACTGGAGTGTGAGCATCGAGGCAACGAGATGTTAAGCTTGCAGTTACTAACAGTCCTTAAGCCTTTACTATATTTGGTGATTTACCTGCCATTTTTTTGAAAACATTTATCAATTACTAACTGTAATTATATCTATGAACTTTAATTTGAAAAAAGATTTACCTACGATTTTGATAGCGGCAGCACTCGTTTATGTTATTGATTATGTTATTCTAAGTCCACTTGGAATGTTACCGAGTGCAGAATTTGCTATCGACGTAGTCTTGTTTTATGTATTTTTCAAAACAATAAAATCTGAAGTTCCTCGACGAAGAAAACGTTAATCTAATTTAACAATACTTCGAGTTATAATTAATACAATTAGACCAAGAATTAAAGATACAGTCATACTCGCGACTTGATTACTTGGAATCAAATATAAATCCATTAATCCCCATGCACCTCTCCAAAAAAATACTATCGCAGTAGCAATTAATATAGTATGTAGAGGACCATCTTTGAGTATCATTTTTTACGAGACCGTTCAATAATCTTTAATTGTCGCATTGGCAAAAAGTACTTCCAAACTTTATGTTTGTCATAACCAATCAATTTCTTAATCCAATCTTGCCACATAGCCAAATAAACCAATTTTACTATAAAACGCTTTAGCCAAAATACCTCTTGAATCAGAGATGTTTAAGTCAAAAAGTAACGGTTTTAAACTAATTATTTGAGGTTAAAGTATGACAACTGAACTTGAAAGTATTGACGGATTTAAATCCATTATACAATATAGGAAAGATATGGAAGCTTCTGGTATAGTCCGTGAGTATATACGTTCAGATGAAAATACACCAAACCTCAATATAACTAGATTAACGCCAGAATATAGCACTACTGGAAATAATGTAGAGAAAATTATTGAGTCAAGAAAACAACTTTATAGAACACTTTGGGAAAAGTTCCCAAATCGTCCAGAATTCTAAGTAATTTTTGAATAATAAGGCTTTTAAACCACAAAATAACAGAAAAACTAACGCAGAGAGGCAGACTATCGGTGTTTAACACTGTGGAAAGTCCACCCACTCGCGAAGTCCAGCGCAAGCGTGCTTTAATCGGCTCGTCTGGCAACAGAAACGAACTGCTCTGTTCGTATGATGACGCTTCGGCTGAAGTTGTACAGAGTAAGGTGAAATAGGGTCAGACTGGATGAGTGCAAGGCGTATGCCGCTAAGTCGAATGTCTGTATCTGTCGTCCGTATCGGGACAGAACAAAAGGTGGCTTATATCTCTGCGTTATATTCATCTTCCAAACAATTTTTAAACAATAATTTCTGTTTTCTCACATGGCTAAAAAGAACAAAGTTCGATTACCATCCTCACAAGGAGGAATCGTTAGTTATGGTGATAGTGAAGATTCATACATCCAAATTAAACCAACCACAATAATGGGTTATGTTATTGCAATCACCGTTTTAGCTATAGTTGTTCGGTTAATATGAAACTAGTATCGTGGAATGTGAACGGTATTCGAGCAGTTCTAAAGAAAAATTTTATTGAATTTGTATCAAAAGAAAATCCAGATATTTTATGTATACAAGAAACCAAAGCACATCCTGATCAAGTTGACGAACTTTTACAAGAATATGAACATCATTTTTGGAACTCTGCAGATAAGAAAGGATATTCGGGAACTGCCATTTTTTCTAAAATAAAACCATTAAACGTAAGCTATGGCGGAGGAATTCCTGAAGGCGACAGCGAAGGTCGAATAATCACATTAGAATTCGATAAATTCTTTCTAGTTAATGTTTATACTATGAATGCTCAACGAGGTTTGGTTCGAATTGAATCTCGAAAAAAATGGGACAAATCTTTTCTCAAATATCTTAAAACTTTGGAGAAAACTAAACTCGTCGTAACTTGCGGAGATTTTAATGTTGCTCACAAAGAAATTGATTTAGCACGTCCAAAACAGAATGTGAAGAATGCAGGATTTAGTCCGGAAGAAAGATCTGGATTTGATAAATATATCTCAAACGGATTTATCGACACGTTTAGACTTTTCAATAAAGAACCAGAACAATATTCGTGGTGGAGTTATAGATTCAGCGCCAGACAGAAAAACATCGGCTGGAGAATTGATTATTTTCTAACATCCGAAAAAATCATATCAAAAGTAAAAGAAAGTAAAATTTTGAGTGAAATAATGGGTTCTGATCATGCACCTATCAAACTTATTTTAAATATCTAATACATACTAAATATGTATAAATATGTATAAATATGTTATAATATTCTAAGATAAGCAACAATACTTAAATATATGTACTAGCTAATTGAGCTAGACATGTCCAAAGAACGAATAACTATAACAATTGATAAGAAACTTTTGAAGTGGCTTGACACTCAAGTCAGATCTAAAAAATTTGCAAATCGGAGCCACGTACTAGAGTTTTTAGCATCTAACGGAGGCAAGAAATGAACAAACCAACCTTTACGCTCGGTAATTCATTAATTATTTTCGCCTCGTTGGCAATGTTCATATCAGTAATGTCCTTAAATGCCAGTTATTCAAATATCCAAAGTTTCACAACAGTAGATTTAACAGAATATACTCAATTACCTGCTGAAATCAACAAACCAGTTACTTGGATAAACGATAATACTCAACAAACGGTTGAGACAGAACCTCCAGAAGTTGTCGAAACGGATACCTCGGAAGTAGACGGTAAACTCCAAAAACGAGTTATCGTCTCCTCCGATATCCACTATGAAAAAATCTTGACTTATGCTTCAGTTCCAGAATTACTTTCCGAACAAGTCAAACTTTTCTGGATAATTAATGGAAGCAAGATTGATGTCACAGAACGAGAAGACTTCAACGTGACATTTTATGACGAGAATTCAAATAATTTGATCGATAAAATATCTTGGATCACACCACATTTATCTGAACAAGAATTCATTTTAGAATTTGATATTACAGTTATTAATCCCTGGACAACCGGAGTTTCCGGTGGAGAGTGGAGAGTTTACTTTACTACAACCGGAATAGGAACATTAAATATTACTAAAGATGAATTATCAAATCAAGTTTTAACTTTTAATTACATCAAATGTGGTGAGACTACGCTCCAACCTTCAATTAGTGAATATTCTTACATCATAGAAAACTATTCTTGTTCTGAAATTGCAGAAATATCGCACACTATCGGAGAAATGCCCAGTCAGGTTTTTGGAATGCAGTTTGATTTTGGTAATGATTTTAATAATGATGTAGATTTTGCATATGATCCTCTTCCGGATCCAGATACAGATGGTGATGGTCTTCTGGATGCAGAGGAACTAATAACATTAAAATATTGTAATGGCCTGGGTTCAAATCCCTTAGATATAAATGCGCCAGTTGGTGGCGGAGGAGGATGTGCAGCTTTAGCGGCAGGTCAGTGTGAGAATAAAAGACACCAAACAATTACGGATGCAGATGGCGATTGTTTATCTAGTGAATATGAACTGGTTATTTCAGGAACAAATCCTTCAGCCGCAGATACTGACGGAGGAGGAGAATCAGATTATTCTGAAGCCGTCGCAGGAAGAGATCCAAATAATCCCGGAGATGATGTATCTGCGAATAATGCACCCGTTTGGACACAAGTTATTATTGATCCAACTGTAAATGAAGATTCAGGACTAGCAGTCGTCGACCCAGACTTAACGGCTTCAGGATCTGGTCAATGTACTGATGCTGATGGCGACACGCTTACTTTTGCTGTAGTTGGTGAAAATGCCGCAGAAGTAGATTGTACTATTTCAGGAAACGTACTTACTCAAACACCTGCTGCAAACTGGTATGGAACAGCTGCTTGTGAGATTAGATGTAATGATGGAACAACAACTGTAGACGACCAATTTTCAATTATTGTAACCTCTGTAAATGATCCACCAGTTTTAACCGGAATTCCTGATTTTAGTAGGGATGAAGATAGTGGATTGAGTAATAATATTGTAAATCTATACGATTATCACTCTGACGTAGATGGTAGTGATGCTGCAACTACTTTTTCCATAACAAGTCAATCATCATCAGGCATAATTAATTGTGTTCTTGATAATGATCAATATTTAGATTGTACGACTGTAGCAAATCAATACGGAGAATCAGACATTAATATTACTGCAACAGACGCAGGATCATTAACAGACACTGACATTTTCCGGATAGTTGTTAACCCAATCAACGATGCACCGACTTCAGGAACGCCAACAATTTCTCCAAGTAGTCCTTCAGATTCAGATGACATAATTGGATTAAATACTAGTTTTGCAGATAATGACGGCGACACTCTCACTGCAATTTATGATTGGCGACTGGAAGGAGTATCTGTTGCTGAATTAAATATACCTATGAATATAGATCGAACTCCAATCAGAGATTATTCAAGTACTGTCACGAATGGAACCGCAATAGGTTCACCAAGCTTCTCATCAAGTTGTAAATCGGGCGGATGTTTCAATTTCGACGGAACTGACGATTATATTGATTTTGGAGATATAACTACGTTCGACGGTGCAGAAGCATTAACAATTTCAGCTTGGGTCTATGACAGTGATACTTCAGATGGTGTTCGATACATTGTAGGCAAATGGTACGGATCAGCCGGAGGAGGCGGACAAACTTTCAAATTATATACTTATCTTTCAGATAGAGATCAGCTTATATTCAGTATATCTGACGGTTCCAATAACTGTCAGAAAAGAACAACATCAACTACTGCGTTTTCAGCTAATACTTGGCATCACATAGCAGCAATTTGGCGAGGCGGAAATGATGTGGAAATTTGGATAGATGGCAATAATGAACCAATCGCAACACACGGAAGTTGTAATTCAGTGTCTTCGTTATATAATAGTGATGAACGATTAACCATCGGAAATAAATATAATGGGGCAGGCACTCCGGTACAGTTCTGGGACGGTAAAATTGATCAAGTATTAATATTTAATAGATCAATATCTGCTGAACAAGTTGGATTCTTAAACGCGAGCAGTACATTAATTTATAATAAAACTTCAGATGGAGGAATAACCAACAATGATAATTGGACTGTTTCAGTCACACCAAATGATGCTCTTCTCGATGGAACTACAAGACTATCTGCAGTCAAAAATATCGGTTCAAGCAACACAGCACCGACAGATATATCTTGGGATTCTGGAGATAATGATGTACCTGAGAATTCTGCAGCCACAACAGTAGTAGGTACATTTAGTGAAACTGATGCAGAGGGCGGTAGTATGACTTGGACGGAGCAAGGAAGCGGAAACGGAACAAGTTTATTTCAAATTGCAAGTTCAACTGGAGTAGTTACAGTCACTAGCGGCACAAGTCTAAATTACGAATCTGCAAAACTATACAGTTATCCAGTTAGAGTCACAGATTCAGGAGGATTATATTATGATGAACTAAATCACACAATAGATATTACTAATGTGAATGAAGCTCCAGTTTGGGCACAGAATATCGATTCTCCTACAGTGGATGCAGATTCTTCTCAAGTCACGTTAGATCCAGACTTAACGGCTTCAGGATATGGTCAATGTACGGACGTTGATGGTGGAACTACTCTTTCCTTTACCGAAGTTGGGTCTCCCACTAATGTAGAATGTACTCTTTCATCTACTAATAACAGACTATTATCAATTCAGCCAGCCACAAATTTTAGCGGAACCTCAACGTGTACAATTAGATGTAGCGATACTTCGCTTACAGTGGATAATACATTTACAACAACAGTCTCGAAAACGCTCTCAATGTCACTATCCACCAATTTAGCCAATGATTTGGATTGGGCCATCTCGAATACTACTGGCATAAGCTGGGATGCCAGTGAAAATAATGGAGCAGGAGTGACCGGGTATTACGTCACAATTGAAGCTCACGGAGGAGAACCAAATGTGACAATAAAATCATCCGGAGACTTAAGTAAAGGTTCAGGAACAGATATACCTATTTTTAATTATAATTACAAGAACAGTACAACCAATACTGTTCCAGGTTTGGCAACAATTATGACCACAACCTATGTAAATGCTGCAACTGATCTAGCAGCCGCAGCATCACACAATGTTTATTTCAAGTTCTTCCTAATTATACCTGATTCCACAGCAGCAGGAACATATACTACAACTACGTATTTTCAGGGGGTCGTATGAAAGAAAGAATAACTATTACGATCGACAAGAAGTTATTGAAGAAGTTAGATCATGGAGTTAAAGATTACAAATATGCCAGTCGAAGTCACGGCTTCGAATATTTAATATCAAGGGAAATATCTAAAAGATGAAAGAGATTAATAATAATATGAAACGGATTGCAATCCTACTCACAACATTACTTTTGTTTAGCCCAGTCTTTGCAGAGGAAGGAGTTGGAATCAAATATGCATTCGAAAATGCAGATGCGATTCAAAACGACATAACTTGTTTAACTTATCAAATTTACAATCCATTCGAAACATCAATCACTGCAACTATAATCACAGAAGGAGATTTTGCAGAATATCAATTTAGACCAAAAAAAGTAGATTTGGAGGCTTATACTTATAGTAATAACTCTGAAAAATTGGATGTGTGTTTCAAAGTACCAAAAATAGTCGATGATTGTGAATCGCCGGTGAAATTAACGGGAAATATTATTGCAACCACAGTCGGAACATCTAACATTCAAGGTTCAGGCGCAGCAGCCAAAGTAGGAGTATCTGCACCATTAGAATTAAATGTAATTTGCGGAACACCGATCGGGATGACGATCTTAAACTCGATTGAACCAAATATTTTATTAGGTGCATCAATCGGTGGCGGATTAATTTTATTGATAATATTAATAGTATTCATTCTCAAACGAAAAAGAAAGAAAGATATTCAACCAGAACTCGAATTAAATCCGAAAGATGAGTATATGAATAAGTATTCTGATTTAATGGTACTTCATAAGAAAATTTCAGCAAATATTGCAAGTCCAGAAGAAGTCGAACAATACAAATCCCTTAGATCGGAATTGGAAGATCTTCGAAATAAATTATAGTTGTTAACTTTGTTAACATAAACAATTTTTATAAATGATGGTGTTAACAGTATTAACATAAACAATTTTTATAAATGATGGTGTTAACAGTATTAACATTATAGTTAGATTTTATGTTAACAGTATTAACAAAAACAAGTTTTATATAGTCCAGTGTTAACAATATTAACAGTTGGGTGGTA
>Ga0209554_1001782_pt1 | contig 15876 bp, 9 predicted proteins | sample MarorgKNORR_S2LV_5_FD_188221 | JGI IMG/M metagenome (GOLD analysis project Ga0209554, IMG submission 188221) | Marine microbial communities from the Southern Atlantic Ocean, analyzing organic carbon cycling - Bottom_A/KNORR_S2/LV (SPAdes) (version 2) | ecosystem: Environmental > Aquatic > Marine...
GACCACCATTCGATACAAGGTGGCTGGAGATTGTGATTGAACTCGAAATTTTCTTCCATTCGCATAGGGTCTCTCTCAAGTTGTGCTTCTGTGGGTGGTGCCAGAACAGGAGCAAACAAAGCCATCAAAAGAAGTAGAGTTACCATCACCAAACCAAAAACTGCCAGGGGATTACGGAGGAACTGGTAGGACATGCGCTTCCATTCTTCCCTCCTTGGTCCAAGGCTGGATACAAACTCTGACCAGTTCATAGCTATAGATAAAATCCAAATAGCTAGCATGATCATTACCAGCTGTGAAAAATCGGGAATGAACCGAAAATAATTTGCTAATTCCGAACTACTTTCAGGGCTCTTGAAAATGCTCATTACGACTATTGCTGTACCAAACAACAAGGCAGGTGCCCACAAATCTGAAATTTCCCTAACTGTCGAAAGGAAATATGCAGCCGCGAAAGCAATGCCTGCCGCGGTCAAAAACACGATTACGGACAACATCACTAGACCCAAACTTAAGTCGGAGTAGGCGGCACCCAACAGAACGAATGACAAAAGAACAATCACAATTTCAGTGATACTGATTTGACTTCCTAAGTCTACACGGGGATCAAGGTAGGCATAGGCAATATCTACCAATAAATTAGCAAGTATGGTCAGAATAGCTGAGAATATAACCAGACCCAGAATTGCAGAAACATCCAGATTTCGCATGGCCTGGATGGTCCACAGACCTAGACCTGGCCACTGGAATATGGTCTCTGTCAACACGGAACCACTGAGAAGACCTGCAAAGCCCATTCCCAATAATGTGACTGTAGGTATCATCGCATTCTTGGAAGCATGACCTAGAACCACTTTTGTTGATGACAAACCCTTTGCCATTGCCGTCCTTACATAATCCTGTCCCAGAACATCAAGCATGTTTCCACGCATCAGGCGAATAGTGGTGGCCATCGATGCATAACCAAGAGTGGTCGCGGGCAGTATTATGTGCATAAAAGCATCTTTGAAATGAACCCAGGAACCCGCAAGTATCGAATCGACCAGTAGAAGGCCTGTAGGTCTTTCTATGGGGTCATCGAGTTCCCACAAAATGGCATCAAACCTGTATCCCAGAGGAAGGTTGGTTATATCGCCATACTTGAAGGCGAACCAATACTTCAAGATCAAGGCGAACCAGAAAATAGGCACTGCAGAACCTATTAATGCAAACAAACGAATCCCATGATCCTGCCATCTATTGTGCCTGACCGAGGCAAAAATACCCAAAGGAATGGCAGTACCCACCGCAATTATAAACGCTAATAACGATAATTCCAAGGTAGCTGCAAATTTGAGTTTCACAGCTTCTGAAACATCCATATTGATTGTCTTGGAAAAACCCCATTCCCCGTGTAGAATATTGCTGAGATAAGTGACATATCGCTCTGGAAGCGGAGCATCCAGATTATGTTGTTCGATTATCAGGTCCCGTTGCTCAAGAGTGGTTTTCTCCGTCATGTAAGGAGCTGCAGGATCTCCCATTCCTAACGACAGAGCGAATGTAATCAGCGTGACACCTAACAAGACCGGTACAGTCAGTGCTAATCTACGAACTACATATAGCCAGAGCTTCACGGCTGCCTAAAGATTGGCTGTTAAATACGTTAGGAGCCCCTATGGGGCTCCCCTTCCATATTTCCCCTACTTATCCTGTATATCCCTTCACTAGGTCGTGCCAGAAAAGGCACAAGCATTGCCGGTTTTTGGCAATATCTATAATTGAGTGTGGATACCAAATCAGTCTTTGCTAAGAGTGTAATACAGAAGGCTGTGCATCATGTTGTGGTACCAGCCATTGACCCAGTCTCTCTCAAAATGATATCCTATACTCTGGCTAGTCCAAATGTACAATGCTTTCTCGTGTTCCAGGTCTGCAAGTTCCTCATACATATTCTCCCGAATTGATGTGTCTGATTCAGACGCGGCATCCATTATCAGATCGTCTATGTCCTCATATTCAAATCCCAGATAGCGGGGGAAGTGACCAGAACTGTGCAGGAACGGATGCGCATAATTGTGAGGATCTGCATAATCTGGAGCCCAGCCAAGGAAGAAAAGAGGCAATTCATTTGCTCTCAATTTGTCAAGATAATCTGGCCATTCAAGACCCTGGACCTCAATCTCAAAGTTAGTATTCATAGACTCAACATTGTTCTCCAGCATCAACAAGGAATCCATCCTAACATCGTTGCCTGAATTGTAAAATGCAGTTAGCTGGAAACCTGTATCCCAGACCCCAGCATCCTTGAAATACTGCTCGGCCATACTCGGGTTAAAACTATACTGCGGGCCATTGGGATTGAAGCCTAAAAGGCCATCTGGTATAGGACCTGTAGGTCTGGTCCCAAAACCATCCAGTATATCCTCTATGTATGAATCGTAATTGAAGGAATAACAGAAGGCCTTCCGGATATTGACATCAGCAAAGAAATCACTGGATGGGGCTGTATTCTCATAATTAGTTATATCGTGGTTAAAGCCTATGAAACCCATGCTTAGTGATTTCAGCTGACCAACATACTCTATGCCTTCATAGCCCAATACATCTTTCCTGGAATTTGGTTCGATATAGGCGAAGTCTGCCTTACCTGACCTGAGTTCAAGGGTCCGGGACTGCTGGTCGTTATTCTTTTTGATCAGAACTGTCTTGATATATCCCTCCGGGAAACCATAGGCCTGTCGTTCAGAGGCGCTCCATCCTCTCCAGTAATCAGGATAATACTGCATTAGGACATATTGCTCACGAACCCATTTCCCACCATAATCCTCATTCATCATATAAGGTCCAGTGCCCATAACCTCCTCCTGTATGCCGAAGCACTCCTGTCCATAGATTGGAACAGAACAGCCTTTCTTGGAAACCCAGTCCTGAGACAATATCGAAGCTCCATTGTACGCCATTATAGCCAAGAAACGGGGTGCTGATTGGTTCAGATTGAATTGGACGGTATATTGGTCAATCTTGACTATACTATCCGCGATACCATCACCATCTGCATCCGTCTTGTCCAGAAGCTCCGTGTACATCCAGGCCGGACCTGCGGCTAGGTCCATGGTTATCAAACGATTTATCGAGAACACGACATCGTCTGCATCCATCGTTGAGCCATCATGGAAGGTTACTCCCTGCCTTATCTTGAATGTATAAGTCATGCCTTCATTGGAAATACCACCATTCTGAACCGTTGGAAGCTCTTCGGCAAGAATTGGAATCAGTTTATCAGTTCGTTCACGGTCGTAAAATACCAATGTCTCATAACTATTTGTTAAAACTGCACCACTGGCCGTATCATAGGCCTCTGCCGGGTCCAGGCTAACTGGATCACCTATTGAAACTGATGTCAGGACATCTGGATTCGCTGAGCCTTCTGTAGAGATTTCCCTGGGTATGACCCTAATTGTTTGGTAGACTACATCAGTCAAACCGTTGTTATTCGTAACTGTCAGAGTAACTAAATAGTTACCAACTGCAGTGTATCCTGTCAGACCACCAGCCGTTCCAAACGTGTGTGTAACAAGGTTTCCTGTGGCCGTTTGGCCATCGCCAAAGTCCCAATTCCACGATGATATCTCATCGGTGGAGGCGGAACCGTCCAGATATGACCATGAGCCTGCACCATTGAACTCGATATCAGTCCCAGGGACAACCACAGATGACTTAACCGAGATTATGGCATGAGGTGGTGAATCTGAAGATGCAGAAATCTCAGGATGTAAGACTGTGATATACGTCAATCGGCGATCGTTGTTACCAACTGCACCCTTGTTGTCAGTAACTGACAAAGAGACAATGTATTCTCCAGGGAACACGTACTTGTGGATCTCCATTGCATTGGTACCCGTTGAACCGTCGCCAAAGTCCCAACTGTAAGAGCTAATACTATCACCTTCATCTTCATCATATGATTCTGACGCGTCAAATTGAATGGAAGAACCAAGACCAACAACCGTTTCTCCAGAAACTACTGTCAAAACTGCCTGAGGATTGAGATTATCCCCAATTGCTTCTTCTGAACCTAACCCTAGACAACCTGAGAATAGTAACAAGCCTATAATGGCCAACGAACCAGATTTGCGCAATTTTTCTTTCATTGTTTCACCGTTATTGTGAATTGAGAACCTGATGAGCAGCCGGGAGGAACTGCTACATTAACTACTTGCCCATTTGGCATCGTAACTGTTAAAACTTGGCCTGAGACAACACCTGGGGGTACCGTGATAGTCATGGATGCTGCTTGTGTACTTGAGAATGACATTCCCGTAACATCAGGGTTTAATTGAGAATATTCTGAGGGTGGGGTTACTGGTGGCGCAGCAGGGGCAGGCTGTGGAATCGCTGCGGTACTGGGAGGATCATTACTGGCCTGAAAACCCATAGGTTGTAGCGGTGCTGGTGCTACGGGTGGTGGTGCTGTTGGTGCTGGAGCCATAGGGGGTGCTTGAGGGAAGCCCCAATCATCATCCGGTGCCATAACCGTAGGACTTAGTGAACTACCACCCTTGAAGGACGAATAACCTCCATAGACCATTATGCCCAAACCTGCAAATAATAGAGCAATAAAGATGTACTCATTAACGGTTGAATATCTGGAACTTATGGCATCTGAACTAAGGCCATTCTCCTGATAATTTGCATCGGGAGTATAATGGCCATTACTATCCTTTACAACCTCAAATATGATAATTACCTGATTGCCAACCCCATAATCTCGCATTAGATTTGAGCCGAAACGGAAAGGGGGATCGCTTGGCGATTTTCCAATCGTATCTAGCCAAATCTGGGTCTGGCCATCACTAAATTCCATTCGGGCTATGGTATCTAATATGGTCACAGTGTCTCCAACCTCATAATCTTGGTATTTCTCGAGACCCGAAGATGTATCAATCTGATTAACGAAGTCTTGACCATTTATCACCATGAAATTTGGGAAAATAACAGTCAGACCAATAACGCCAACAATTGCCAGAACGACACCTATGACAACAATAATTGGAATGCGCACTCGGAGATATTATTAAGTATTGATTTAAGACTTACCTATAATGTCGGAATTGGTTTACAACTCTCCAGTTGGTCCTTTGATAATCTCAATTCATAACCAGAAAGTTGTCGGAATAAAATGGGAAACCATAGCTTCTCCAAAGAAGGGAGCCGATAAGTTTCAACTTGATTCATTTGCAGATGAAACCATCAAACAATTGGATAACTATTTCTCAGGTAAAACCAACTCTCTGGGAATCAAAGTCCAGATACAAGGCACCCAATTTCAGAAAAACGTATGGAAGAGTCTAATGAGAATACCTCTAGGTGAGACAAGGACTTACTCAGATATCGCTTTCGAGATTGGAAGACCCAAGGCATACCGGGCTGTGGGAAGTGCATGTGCAAGAAATAAAATACCTGTAATCATCCCCTGTCACCGCGTAGTAGGCAAGAACAATGTCACCGGCTGGTCTGGTAATCCCGGAGCCAAGGAATGGCTACTGGAGCACGAGAAGAAAAATTCATTTAGATGAACCCCCTTTTACTTTTCTTATAGCTCCCTTACTAGCTTTCACAGCTTTCTCGGTGAATAACTTCTTCCGGAAGGCTGTAACACCAACAACAGACAGGATTAGAGTTCCAACCACAACAAAAATCGCAAGCATCCGATCGTTCTTCATTTCTGCCGATTCACCATAAGCATAGAATTCTGAATGGTCTGCAATGGAATGAGTCCCATTTCCACCAGCGGATCTCACTAATAGGACATGGTCACCAGTAAATGCCAATTCTTCAGTGTCAAGTGAAATGACCCAATTAAGGTATATGGACGCATTAGAACCGCTCTCGTATTGAACTTCTTTCCATGACTTACCATCCAAACTGTATTCCACTTTCTCAACAGAATCGGTTCTGGCCCAAGAGATTCCACTAAATGTTGTAAACTCAGTGCCACTTACTTGATTAGTGATATAGGTCTGTAAGTCTACGTTAAGATTCTCAGTGTCAGTATTCGCAAGCGCGGCTTTTACGGCTGCATGGGCATCAACCATACCCCACCCAAAATGGCGATTCCAGTAGGGATCCAGATCTGGCTCCGTTGCCCATGGTCCATCCTCTACACCTTCTCCATCTGCAGAGGAAAGTGTTTCCTTTCTTTCTGCTGTTAGGCGGAGTATCTCCCGAACCTCAAGTGGATTCAAATCTGGATTGGCCTCTAGTACCAATGCAATTATTCCTGAAATTGAAGGGGTTGCGTAGGACGTTCCACTACCTCGGCCACTATATCCATTATCTGAGGCATCCTGACCAGGGATCCTATTGTAGCAGCTTCCACTAGCATAGCAGGCCTCTGCCTGGACTATATTTGTTCCTGGTGCAGAGATATCCGGTTTCATCTCATCGTAAGGGTTGCCATCATTGTTGTCCTTGCGAGGGCCACGACTGGAATATGAAGCAATACCATCATCAACACGATCTATTGTATTCTTGTCATCAAGTGCTCCGACCGTAATCGAAAGACTGGATGCACCCATCCCAGACAATCCATCATTATCAGACCCACTGTTTCCTGCAGCCACTGAAACAGCAATGCCTGCCAAAGTGGCCTCATCCAATATTCTTGAGAACATGTCTGTTCCATCTGAACCACCATCCTCATGCGAGGTGATTCCCCAGGATAAAGAAATTACATCTATACCATAACTCTCGTTTTCTGCTCCGGGCCATGCTGTATCTTTGTTATCAATTACCCACTGAATGCCATTCATAGCAGATTCGTAAAATTCTTGCTCAAGTATGTAATTCTCAAAAGGTCCAGCCCCGAATGCAGTTCCGATTCTGACATCAACTAGCTTGGCATCCGGTGCAGCTCCAGTGAAATTGGTTTTCTCACCACCGGACAGAAGGCCTGTACTCGTAGCCATGCCTGAACACGCAGTTCCATGCTGATTCTGATCATCCGGATCAAAACTTCCGTCATCCTCCTGAAGAGATGCCAAACAAAGTGGATCATCAGTACAGACTGCATCAAAACCTGCAACAAATTTGCCTTCAAGTCCCGGATGTTCATTGTCAATTCCAGTATCAACAATAGCAATATTGACTCCTTTACCCGTAAATCCGAGATCCCAGGCTCCTTCTGGATAAACTGAGGAATTACTGGCCTTGACAGCAGGTGTTTGGACGTCACCATAGAACACCACGCTTCCATAAGGTTCAATCATTACTACACCTGAAAGCTGAGAAATCTGTGGGTACAAATCTGGTTCAACAAAGCCCAGAAGAAGGGCATTTACCGAAGTCAGATGATATCTGACTTCCAAGCCTAAGTCGACCAGAGCTTGCAGATCTTCATCAGTTGGTTGCGAAACGAAAGATACGCCAACCTGATATTCGTCTTCAAGAGGCTCGAGCCAATCTACTATCCCATTACGGTTCAAATCTCGAACTGTCGTTTCCCACCATGAGGATTCCCGCCATTCATTAGTCTTGACTTTGGGAATCTCAGAGAGATAAACTTCTGATCCAGGTTCCAAGTTAGAGCCAGATGTTGGAAGAGTTGAAAAGACAAAAAAGGCGACAATCATAACAACATTCAGTCTTCGCATCATTTCGCGATAACATGCTCGTCATAAAAGTTTTGAGGTCAGATTTTGGAACCAAAACCTCCACCACCGGGGGTGTTGATAATCACAGTCTCCCCAGACTCAATAATCCTCTCAACCTTACCTCCTAAATCAATCTCCTCACCTGATACTTTCCTAAGAAGGTTGGAACCACAGGAAGCAGGTTCACCACCAGAAACACCGTAAGGAGGAATTTTGCGTCTTTCCGAGACTATTGATACTTTTCTTGGTTCCAGAAAAATAATCTCGCGTATGACGCCATCACCACCCTTGTTTTTTCCATCACCGCCTGAACCGTGACGAATTCTGAATGATTCAAGCCTGATCTCCCTAAACCGATGCTCAAGAATTTCAGGATCTGTAGATCTCGTATTGGTCATATGGACTTGGACGGCCGAGGCGCCGTCACTACCTTCAGTTGCTCCTGAACCTCCAGCTATCGTTTCGTAATACTGATTCCCGGAGTCATCAGCGGGACCGAACACAAAATTGTTCATTGTCCCCTGCGAAGCAGCTGCAATCCCCAGAGCACCCAGCAAGACATCGGTAATGCGCTGTGAGGTCTCAACATTACCTCCAACCACGGCAGCGTTATCATCTGGGTTCAACAAGGAACCATCGGGGATGATTATCTCAATTTGGTCTAGACATCCCGAATTAAGAGGAATATCCTTATTGATCAGAAGCCTAAAAACGTACAACACTGCTGCTTTAGTAACTGCGATTGGAGCATTCAGATTGTTCTCCATCTGAGGGCTGGTACCATTAAAATCAACTACTGCATGGAAAGAAGGAACCCTGTCTTCTCGCTTCATCACCTTAATATTTACCGCTATCTTTGCTCCATCATCCAGAAAATCCTCAAAACTGCTTTCCTTGCTTCCCTCATCACCAAGATATTCTTCCAAAGCATCGCTCATCGCTTCTGCCGAGTTTTCCCGAATATATCCCATGTAAGCTTGAACTGTTGGTAGACCATATTTTTCGATTAAACCATCTATTTCCAAAATACCCTTTCTGACCGCGGCAATCTGGGCATTGATGTCATGTTTTCTTTCTTCTATGTTTCTAGCTGGATTTTCAGAAGAACGCATCAAATCCTCAAACTCTTTTTCCTTCAATATTCCGTTCTCGACAATCAGAAAATTATCTATTATGATTCCCTCCTCGTGAATCGAGGTCGAGAATGGGGGGATTGAACCTGGTGTTATGCCTCCAATATCTGCATGATGGCCTCTACTTGCTGCATAGAATATTGGTTCTTGTGAACCTGAGAAAACTGGAGAGATAACCGTCAGATCGGGCAGGTGTGAACCACCCTTATGAGGATTATTGGTCAGATAGAAATCACCATCTTTCATTCTACCTTCATTAGAGGTAATAATCGATTTCACAGATTCGCCCATAGCACCCAGATGCACAGGGACATGGGGTGCATTGGCGACCAGATTACCTTCGTCGTCAAAAAGTGCGCAAGAAAAATCAAGTCTCTCCTTAATATTGACAGAATGGGCCGTGTTCTTCAGGGTAAAACCCATTTGCTCAGCTATACTCATGAATAGATTATTGAAGATCTCCAAGGAAACTGGGTCCTTTTCTGTTGTGATCTGTGATTTATGAAACGTCTTTTGATCAATGACAATATGCCCAAACCCATTGATACCAGCTGTAAATCCAGGTTCAATTACTATAGTTGAATTGAGGTCAGTTATCATCGCAGGTCCAGCCAATTCAAATCCTTCGGGCAAGGAATCCCTTGAATATATGGAAGTGCTCATAAATTGATGGTTGAAATACACCTCTGATTGACCAATCGTGGCTGGTCTGGATAAATCAGGATTAGGTTTCTGCTCTTCAATTTCCGTCCTGCTGCCGGAGACTTCGACTCGGATGTTGGCAATTTCTAACTCTCCGGAGGGTGAAAAACCAAATAAGTTTCTGTGCCTCTTTTCAAAGGATCCAACCATCTGGTCAAAATTGGAACATGGAATTGTAATAGTACTATCTGTGCCTGCAACACGTAAATCCATAAAATGTTTCTTGGTAATATGGTCTGGAGATATACCAAGCTTCTGAATTTCCTCAATCAGGGGAGATTCCAATGACTGAATCCCAGACAAGGCTTCTACATGTGATTGTGAGTCAAATTTCAGCACCATGGATCTAAGACCATATCTAAATTGCTTAGAATTCGCAATTCCATAAGCCGAAAGGAGGCTGGAAAGTGGATGAATTACTATTCGCTTGATTCCAAGGATTCTAGCTATCCCACAACAATGCTGGGGGGCCGCTCCTCCAAAGCATACAAGTGCATGCTCTCTAACATCATAACCGCGAGAAACAGATATTTCCTTAATTGCTCCTGCCATTTTCTCGTTGGCTATATCGACAAAACCAAGGGCCAACTCTTCTGATGAGAGGGATGATAAGGTACTCTTATTGACCTCGGACCTCAAGTTTTCAAAATTATCTTCAGACTCGCTTGTATTCAATTTTTGATTATGCTCTGGACCAAATACTTGAGGGAAGAAATCAGGATTTATTCGCCCGAGAAGCAAATTGGCGTCTGTAAGCGTTAACTTCCCATCAAGACCATAACAAACCGGCCCTGGATTGGCACCGGCTGACTCCGGTCCAACCTGTAGTTTTCGACCATCAAACCATAGTAAAGATCCGCCACCAGCAGCTACGGTTTTGATATCCAGACTAGAAGTTTGAAAAGTTATTCCACCAGCCTCTAGTTCAGTTACTCTGGTAAAACTACCATCATACCTGGAGACATCGGTTGATGTCCCTCCCATGTCAAAGCCGATTATGCAATCAAGATTATTTGCGTTTCCAACAGCCGCCGAACCTATGACTCCTCCTGCTGGGCCTGACAGTATTGCATCCTTACCAGTTAATGATAGATCATCTGTTAATCCTCCTGAACTTTGCATAAGCTCGATAGGTATTCCTCCTAATTCACTCCGTAATGACGAGATATATTGGCTAAGAATCGGATATAGATATGAGTCAACAACTGTTGTTTGGCCCCGCCCAACAATCTTGATTATTGGCATTATCCGACTTGAAATCGAAATGTTCTCGAATCCTATTTCGTGTGCTACATCGTAGCACCTTTCTTCATGCATCGGATTTTTCCAGGAATGCATCAGGACAATTGCCACAGACTTAATTCCAGAACTGTACAAATCTTTTAAATCTCTTCCTAAACGTTCTTCATCTAATTCAAGAATTATGTTGCCTTCAGCATCCAGGCGCTCATGAACTTCGGAAACTGAATGGTACAATTGTTCCGGTTTGACTATTGAAAGATCAAAAAGTTCAGGTCTTGCCTGATTTCCTATTTCTAAAAGATCAACAAAACCAGAGGTAATCAATAATGCTGTCTTGGATCCTTTGCGTTCAAGAAGAGCATTGGTCGCTACGGTAGTACCAATACGTATTCTTTCTATTCTGTCTGAAGGTATTTTGTCACTTGATTGCAAATTCAGAATTTGACGTATGCCTGCAATTACGGGGTCAGAATATGATGAAGACTCCGAAAGAATTTTAGAGGTATGAATGTTGTTTGAAGGATCGATTCCTATGATATCCGTAAAAGTCCCGCCTCTGTCTACTGCAAAAAACCATTTGCTCATACCTTCTTCGAACAATATGGGCACATCGACCATTTCTGGTCAACTGTCTTGCCACAATTAGGACAGTGTTTCATCTCACGCTCCTTTGTCTCTGGAGCCTCGGACCACAAATCTAATGAAGGTGGAAGTGGCAAAGGATCAGGCCAGAGAAGAGCCACTCCGAGGGTGACAATTACACAGAGGACTGAAACAACCTGAACTGGTGTTGATTCAGCTAAATAAAAATCCAAGACTGCCAAAAATCCTGCTAGAAAGAATGTTAATCTTAACATTAATCTATTCAGAGTACATTGCTTCTATTTCTTTAGCCCAATTCTCATTAATTTGTTTTCGGCGTATCTTGAGAGTTGGAGTTAGTTCACCCTCATCCACATTCAGATCTCGAGGGAGAATTGTGAACTTCCTAACTTGCTCAGGATTGCTGAATCTTTGGTTCAATTTCTGAACCTGAGCATCTAATTCAGCCTTTATTTCAGGACTCGCAGTATAGTCTGATAGTTTCGAGCCAAGCGATTCTAGTTTGGCAATTTGTTCATTAGGATCCTTAGGTACCTCAGTAGCACCATCTAGGCCATGTTTATCTCTGAGAATAGCACCAACATCAAGTGTGAAAAGCGCACTGCAGAAATTTCGGTTATCTCCTACAAGCATACATTGAGAAATAATGGGAATTGACTTCATTGTTTCCTCTATGACAAGAGGTGCTATGTTCTTTCCAGCTGAACTTACATATATTTCTTTCAAACGTCCTGTGACATAGACAAATCCATCTTTATCAATACGGCCTAGATCACCAGATTTAAGCCAGTCTCCGTCCATTGTCTCTGCTGTCGCTTCGGGATTCTTGTAATAACCTTTCATTACATGTCTACCACGGAATTGGATCTCACCGTCTCCCTTATCATTAGGTTTATCAATTCGAATCTCGCCTGCAAATAGCTTGCCAACTGAACCGAACTTATTCGCTCCTTTGTGACCTATTGTTGCGCCTGCTGTGGTCTCAGTCATACCATATCCTTCGAATAGGGGAACACCCAAGGAATGAAAGAGTTTGAGGATATCTGGATTTATTGGTGCTGCCCCGGTAATCGCATAAATACAATTTGACATACCAATCTTCTGCTTTGCCTTCTTCTTGATAATGCCCCCTAAAATTGGGACCTTGAGAAGTTTGACTTTTCCGCCTAAACCTGCAACCAGATTTGAATAAACCTTCTCATAAATTCTTGGAACACCAATGAAAAGGTGAGGTTGAACCTCTTTACAGTAATCAATTGCGTGCAGAGGATTATCCGCTACGTACATATGAATTGCTTCTCTAATCCATATATGATTATCAAGCAATTGCCCAAATACATGGGCACAAGGTAACCATGAAACGTATTTATTTCCTTGTTCATAACTCTGAATCTCCAATACTTTTTCAATCTCATACTCCATATTGTCATAGGTAAGTTCAACACCCTTAGGATTTCCAGTCGTACCTGAAGTGTAAATCAGAGTGGCTGTATCATAGGGATCAATTCCAGCAATGCTGTCTCGAATTCGTGAATCATCAACGCCCTCCCCTTTGGAAACAAACTCTGACCAGGAGATGGCTTTTGGATGATCTGGCATATCAACTCCATCCATTACAACAATCACTTCGACCTTTTCAAGTGAATCCATGGCCTCATGAAGGCGATAGGAGCACATCTTTCCAGTGTCTCCTCCATCCATCGGATTATGTCCTACAAATACGAACCTAGAATCTGAATTACCGACTACCCATTCAACTTCGTTAGGAGAGCAGGTGTGGTAAACACCAACAGCCGCCCCATTACAGAAATTTGCTGCTGCGTAGGCCGTATACCATTCTTTACGATTATAGGAATAGATACTGAGCTTATCGTCCTTACCAAAACCCATGGCTGTAAGGGCCTTGGCCACACCCATTGTCTGGTCAAGAAAATCAGACCAAGTTGTCGTATCCCATTCCCCAGCATCGTTCTTGGAGGATAATGCTGGTTCATTTGCATACTTTTCAGCATTTGAAATCAGGTATTCAGGAGTGGTTGGTGTAGACATAATTCTCTTAATATACCCAGATTATATTAAGTTTAAGTTAGAGTTTCAAAAGTTTAGCCTTAGCTATAACAAATTCTTCTTCACTCAGGATTCCACTTTCCCTCATCTCGGCCAACTGAACTAATTTAGGAAGCATTTCTTCCCCAGAGGCATCCGAACTAGTTTTCAGTCTTGACAACGCCTCCATCTCATTCCGTTCAAGCCTTCTTTCATTGGGAGTCATATCACTATCTATTACACGAGCCTCACGGGCTGAACGCCGTGCCTGTTGAACATTTACCAGAAATTCTAGATGATTTGAACTCTGAAGACTGGACACGGCAGTGGCAAGATACTTATTGGCAGTGGTGGTATCTAAATTTTCTGAGTTTGCTTTTTCAATCATCTTTTTGCAATGCACTAGAAGGCGTTTGAGATAAGGCTCGAGACTGTACTTGCAGATCTCGGTGGGCCCTCCCACAAAAACGTAACCCCCTCCACTAGCCATAACTCCCTGAGGTGCAGAACGAGGTTTAAAACCCCAAACCTTACGTCCAGACTTGCTAAACAACGTAACCTTAGTAGCTGATTCTCCAACTGTCATAAAATCCGCAGTCTGTGTCATATCAACCCAAACTGGCTGTTTAGAAAATACCTTTTCCCAAAGAATCCTTGAACTCTTTACCCCAAACGAAAACTTGCAATCGCTAGTAAGATATCCTAAATAATCACCGTTTGAGTTTATACAGGTCTGGAGAACCTCGCCAGTAGTTTCCTTGGCCCAGAGTATCTTCCCCTTTGTGTCGTACAGATAGATGTGTGAATAGTCAGTACCAGCCACAATAAATTTTCCATCCGAGGAGATATCAACCGAGTTTACCGGAAAATCTGAGTTGCTCAAATGTGCTTCCCAAAGAATCTTTCCTTTACCATTGAATACAACCAGACGCCCCAAATTAGTCCCAACCACAATAACATTCCCATCGGAGGAGATACTAGTTGATACTGCTGAACTCTGAAGTTCACGATGCCAAATAATAGCTCCCTTACGATCTATCAAGTAAACAACTTTCTGGCCACTAGCAATCGACATCTTACCTGTGCGGGTGGATATCGAGATGTCACGCACGCGCCTTATCTTTTTAGTTGACCATGTGAGACCACCTGCATTATTAAGAAGAAGAAGCCCGCTTTTGTGGCCCACCCCTGCAAATTTGCCATCCAAACTTATCGATAAAGCAGAAGGGACTACTCCCTTTCGAAATGACCATAGTGGTGTGCTCTCGCGCATGTTAGGATACTTACATACAATGTATCTGGTTGTTTAATACTTGTCCTGTGTCCGAGATTTTCTCTAATTCTTGATTAGAGCACTATATAAGTTGGTAAAACTGCAAAATATTCTCAGATATACGGTTTATATACCTATCATCTGTAATTATCTGTAAAAATGAAGAAAAACCCCAATCTTGAATATTCTTGTCTATCTAAATCCTGTTTAAAAAGTATTTTATAAGGTGCTATATTTTTACAATAGGAAAAATACTCTGATTCAAATTTATTCTTATTTGATTGGGAACTTAGATAATCAAAACTGCGGCACAAACAACAGTTGTCCATTTTCCAGAAGAATCTGAGGGGGAAACTGCAACAATACTCTTGGTCTCTACTATTCGGTTATCAATCGTCCACAATTCACGCTTCTTGTCCCACGAAGCGTCAGGATCGAATTGGAGGCCATAGGTAGTTGCCAGCATCTCAGCCGCAAGGTCCTCGACATAATCCTCTACCTGACGTGCAGCCATACCTGTCGCATGATGCTCGGAAAGATATCCATAATCATCCTGGTTTCTTGGTATTGCGATGCCGACTCCAGAACTTACCAGTGTATCTGCTTTATTACTGTCTGAGCGTGCCAGAACAACAGGAACCACCTGGCCAGAATGGAGCATTCGATTTCCTTTCTCCGAATCAATAATTGAACAATGTGGTGGCAGGATTGAAGAAACGGAAATCAGGTTATAGCTAGCAATACCAGCAGATCTCAAAGCAAATTCAAAGGACGCGAGTTTCTCATTATGAACACCAGTGCCTTTGGTTAAAAATATGTTTTTGGGAATCCAATTTGTTGAGTTCACCATTTTCAACCTCTTGTTGCCTATATAATAATTGCATTTCAATGACATAAAGTAAGCTGATTGACGAAGTCAGATACACATATAATTAAATAGTATGTCGAAATCGAACCATGTGCAAGAACAACTAACACGCCGGATGGCTGGAGAAATCGTTGTTTCGGAAAAGCCAGGTGAGACTCTGAGGAAGTGGAGGGAAATATTTCAATTATCACAGAAGGAACTTGCGACATTACTCGAAGTGAATCCTTCTGTAGTTTGTGATTTAGAGAAGGGACGCAGAGCATCACCAGGCATTTTAACTGTGAAAAAATTTGTAGAAGCGATGGTCGACTATGACTCATCACATGGTGGAAAAGTAGTAAACACCATGGCAGGTACACGTACCAACAAAGCTAT
>Ga0209554_1001789_pt1 | contig 15859 bp, 10 predicted proteins | sample MarorgKNORR_S2LV_5_FD_188221 | JGI IMG/M metagenome (GOLD analysis project Ga0209554, IMG submission 188221) | Marine microbial communities from the Southern Atlantic Ocean, analyzing organic carbon cycling - Bottom_A/KNORR_S2/LV (SPAdes) (version 2) | ecosystem: Environmental > Aquatic > Marine...
AAATCTAAGATGTAGCGAACTAAAATTACTATTAGTAAACTAAAGAAAACACCCATTAGAGCCCATGTTGGCAGATATTTAAGGCCAAATTTGGCGCCAATTTGCGCTCCTGCGAAAGTTGCAATCATTGCACTAGGCCCTAAGACTAAGAGATTTTCATCTATCAAGAATGAGATCTGGTCGCTCGATAGTGCGAAACTGTGAGCAAAGACAGCAATAGGAACAACCACCATCATTATCCCAAGAGAAGTTCCTATTGCAGTACGCGCTTTAAGATCAGTATATTGGCGCAATAATGGAACATACATCACACCTCCACCAATACCTAAAACTGCAGAAAGAATACCACCGATACTCGAACCGATTACAAGTGGGACACTTTCAATTTTACTTTCATCAACATCTTTAGAATTATTGGCAGCATCTACTTTCATTTTGTTCCAAGTTTTTTGAATCGACCATGAAATCATCAAAATGCTAACTACTTTGAATGTAAAATCCATTCTATCTCCTAGGAAAACAACCACCAAAACCCCAATAAACACACCAGGAATTGCCCCCAACAGAGAACTATTACGGGCATTAGAAGACCAATATCTTTTTTTGCGATGAGCCAAACCCGAGCCATAAGATACAACAGCAGTAAGGGCTAATGAAACTAATAACAACCCGCCATTTATTTCCCATCCTGCAACATAATGTAAGATTGGAACGAATAACATTCCCCCGCCCAAGCCGAGAGGAGCAAATAGGGCGGCGGCCATAAAGACCAAGCCAAGAACGAGGAAAAGAGTGACCATTTCCATTACTATCACTCTTTGAAATCTTCCAAGATGAAGTGTTCTGGGCGCGGAGCCAGTGGTCGGTTGAACCAAAGAGGTCTCCTTTCACCACGTGGGTGAGTTTCTCTTTTCTTAGCCCACGCATTCCATTTTTTGTAATGAGCCATTGATTTCTTCATATCAACTTCAACATCACCATACAATTCATCCTCGCCGGGTTTGGATAGCCAAACCTTCTGCAACCAACAATGATGGCCACTGATAGGATCTGGTTGTACTGCGTGAGTAATATTTTGGTGAACACCACCATCTCTCCACCAGATTCTACTGGTATCTGGATCATCAGAATCCCAAGACTCAACACCACTAATAGTGCGCATTCGCATCTTTCCATCACCACGGTCTTCAATCTTGACTTCATTGGTCATGAATCTGTTTCCAGCATCTTGCTTACGGCGCCAGCGACCGATATGATGGCTACATCCAATAACACCTGGCTTGATACTTTCAGTAACCCAAACCTTGTCGACAAACCAACCTATTTCAGTTTTTATTTTCAACAACTCACCCTCTTCAACGCCTAATTTTTTAGCATCCTTTGGATGAATCCAAATCGGGTTTTTGTGGGCGATTTCAACCAACCATTTAGCATTTGCACTACGCGAGTGAATATGTTGCGGTAAGCGAAAGTTAGGTAATAAACAGTATTCATCCTCACCTTCAAGGTTTGATGGATGGACATGACTCTTGATTCTGTAATGTGGCAATGCGTGTTCAGGATAGCCAAATTCAATCATCGTTTTAGAATACAGTTCTTGCTTTCCACTAGGGGTCGGCCAACCTTCTTGTTCATGCTTATTGTATGTCGCAGGTTCAATTAGGAAAGCGCCATGCTTACGCATATATTCCAATTCAGTCAATCCTTCAGCCTTAGCCACTTCAGTTAACCCCGGAACTCTTTCAAATGTGTACTGATAATATTCATCGATAGTAATCTTTTCACCTGGGCGATAAGGACTCATGAAGTGCTTTCTAATACCCATGGTCCCATCGTCGATTCTCCAAGACAATTCATTCCAGAATTCATCTTCCTCCCAAACTTCACCTGGGTTTACTTGGTGAGTGAATTCTACTTCGCGCCCTTCTCTGCGGGCATATTCACGCAGTACAGGCTGACGGAATGCGACCCACTTACCAGCACTTGTAGCATACGAATTGATGTCGTGACGTTCCGCAGAGTGGCCCATTGGAAGAACATAATCTGCAAAGAATGCAGTTTCGTTCCAAGTGGGGGTCATCGCGATATGACAACCAACAGAATCTTCATTTTGCAACATCTCCATCCAAGCAAAACCATCAGGATATGTCCAAATCGGATTGAATACACGAGTGAAATAGACATCCATAGTTCCCCTACCCTCTTTGATTAAGTGAGGTAAAATATGGCTCATTTCATAGTGAGACAAAGTATATTCTTGGGGAAAATGCAATTCATTCCAACCATCAGGTGCGGGCGGCTCATCAAACAATATTGGTTTGAATTTAGCCCAAGAGTTTGGAGCAGTACCACCCTTGGTGCCAACACTACCGGTTAGAACATTTAGGAAATGTAAGGTTCTGGAAACTTGCCAGCCACCTAGATTTCCAATTGCAGCAGCCCTCCAGACATGTGAAGACAAAGCCTTTCCAGCACCGGCCACAATATTGCCAACTTCAATTACTTGCTCAATCGGAATACGACATTCTTCAGCCGCAAACTCAGGAGTGTACATTGCATACTCATCCTTTAGAAGTTCAATGAATCTCTCAAATGTCCTTGGCTCATTAGGGTGGTCAGCATCTAACCACATCTCCCAGTTAACCCAGTTTTCCAAGAATGGTCTATCATATGTGCCTTGGTCTAAAATCATCTTAGCCCAAGCAAGGAATAGTGCCGGTTCAGAACCCGGCCATGTTGGCACCCAATGGTCAGCCATTGCCGCAGTATTGGATAGACGTGGGTCGATAACGATCAGTTTTGCACCATCCATCATCCCCTCAAGGATTCTTTGTGCGTGTGGATTAAAGTAGTGCCCAGCTTCTAAGTGGGAAGAGGTCAAAAGAATGACCTTTGCATTAGCATGGTCTGGTGAAGGGCGGTCGTGTTTATGCCAAATAGCATAGCCAGTTCTTGCTCCCGCTGAACAGATATTGGTGTGCGAATTATGCCCATCAACACCCCATGCTTTCAGAACCCGATCGGTAAAACCCTCGTGACCCTGACGTCCAACATGGTATACTACTCGGTCTTTAGCACCGGTCTTTAGGCTGGCACGAATCTTACTTGAAATTTCATCAAGTGCTTCGTCCCATGTGATTCTCTCCCATTCTCCAGAACCCCTCGCACCTTTACGGCGCATCGGGTAGAGAATACGTTCGGTATCTTTTAGCTGATTTATAGTGGCAGGGCCCTTTGCACAAGTTCGCCCTCTACTTCCAGGATGGCGGGGATTCCCTTCAAACTTTGCAACCTGCCCGGTTTCCTTGTCAATATAGGCGAGAAGGCCACAAGCTGACTCACAATTAAAGCAAGTTGTAGGTATGAGAGAATAATTTCTCTCAACTCTTTTTGGCCACGCATTGGCATCTAATTCCATATGGTGGTGCCAATTATCAACGCTTGGGAAGTTTTCCAAAGTCTTCTTTCCGACATTTGCTTCTTCTCTATCTAAATTAGGAATTACTCGAAGTTTTTGTGCAATGCTTTCAATGAATGTTTTTGCTATAATATCACCTCATAGTAGCGGAGTTGCTTGTGCAGCTCTTAAGTCGTGTAGGATGTGTTTGTATCCAAAGTAGAAACCCAATAGGACAACGATTGAAGCAATCGCCATCCATTGTAGTGGTTGTCCTGAAAGTAATAGAAGTCCAAATACCAAACCGCCAAAGAATGACAATTCAATAGTTCCAGTTGTAATTATTTCAAGATTACTCTTAGAAGCCCAAGCAACCCTTCCGCGCGCCTGCTTGAATAACCAACCAGTATATGTGCCAGTTAACCAACCCAACGGGATTCCAATAATCGCGAGATAGATGTGAAATTGTTGTGGCAACGAGAGGAAATAGATAGCCAAATGTAAAGTTAAAACTCCACTAAACCCACCTAGCGTAAAACCTCCGCGAACCAACCAAGAAGACCAATTTGGTCTTAATATGACATAGATAAAACGACCCGGCTTGTCCAAGTCGTTAATCAATAACAAACCAGTAATTCCAAGAAGGCCAAAACTTGCTATTATTCCAATTGCAGCAGTGAGTCCAAACGAGTAATTACCGGTGATAATTGCTAGCATTAAGAGGATGTATAATCCTGCAGCAGCAGATTTTGTTACAAGGTATCCTGCAACATCCCAATCCCAAAGAATACCCTGGGACGGTGCATCATATGAGCGAGTAGCAGTAGGAGTTTTCTCAGATTTCAATTTCTCCATCACATCATGGATAATCGCTCTGTCACGAGGATTTGCCTCCTTTGCCTTCATCTCTAGTGCCAATTGAACAATCATTGAAGGTGTGTTTGCTTCAGCCAATCTACTATCAGCATATTTTGCATAATGGCCAACTCCCCCTTCTTGGCTGGTCCAACCCCCGCTTCCAGTTCTCAAAGTAGCCTCAGGGTCAAGCATTTCATCACTTGCCTCAACATAGAATAGATTTGGCTTAGCACCAGATTCGGGTTTTCGAACGCGAACATCATTTTCTTGAATGCGAATTGCGATTTCGGATTCGGGGTCATCCAAATCTCCCGAAATAATAGATTCAGTAGGACAAACAATTACACAAGCGGGTTGGTATGAATGTTCAATTCTGTGAGCGCAATAGTTACACTTAGCAGCAGTTCCAGTATTTGGGTTGATGTAAAGAGCATCATATGGACAGGCTTGCATACAAGATTTACAGCCAATACAACGGTCGTCATCAAAGTCCACAATTCCATCCTCCCGAGTGTATAGCGCACTGGTCGGACAAATTGTTGTACAAGGAGCATCCTCACAGTGGTTACATCTGTGAACGCTGAATTCACGCGTAGAATTTGGATATTCACCCTTTTCAATATATTTGACGTGAGTACGATTGACTCCAATCGGAATATCATGTTCAGATTTACAAGCAATAGTACAAGCATGACAACCAATACAAGTTCGATTATCTATTACAAAGCCATAATTTACCATTTTCTCACTCCCTCACCGATTATAATTTCATGCGTTTCATTTGCACATACAACTCAGTTTCCAATATCCATTGCGCCTTGCTCGGCCTTTTTATCCCAACCACCAAAGTGGTTAGAGAAAACGATAAGACCACCAGACACCTTCATCATCTCCTTCAAAGAGCCGCATATAGAATTATGCTACAAATTTATTGGAAATGCAGAGGGCAGATTCTCACCCGGTTCTCATCCTAGTTGAATAATGCAGAGGGCAGATTCTCACCTACGGATTGAACAGTGGTAATGATGGGAAACGATCAGTTCAATCCTGGTTCTCATCCTGCCTCTGCGAAGATGAGTGTTGATGAAAGTGCAGAGGGCAGGATTCGAACCTGCGAACCATTGAGGACTGGGACCTCATCCCAGCGCCGTTGACCAAGCTTGGCAACCCCTGCTTCAAACCAACGGTTTGACCACGCGTATATCAACAACACGCAGCCCGATAATTATCAGTGTACAATCAAATTTTTATTCGATGAAAACCGAGATATCCTCTAAGGATTTACGATGAATATCAGGGACTTCTGCATTATCTGCAGGATACCCCACGGGCATTAGCAACATTGCTACTTCATGTTCGGGACGCTCAAGAATTTTAGATAGAAACCCCATTGGAGAAGGGGTGTGAGTTAACGTGGTAAGGCCGATACGATGAATCGCTGAGATAAACATACCAGCAGCGATTCCACAAGATTCAGTCGAGTAATAGGTTGGTCCCCACTCACCATTGGAACGCAAGCGTTTGGTTTGTCTGAAAAGAATAACAACCCAAGGGGCATCGGTAATATGGGTCTTCACAGCATCGGTTCCCAAAGGGGCTAGAACTTCTTGCCATGCTTCAGGCATCCTATCTTGATAGGTTTTTATTTCTTCAATTTCAGCAGCATCTCTAATTTTTTGCTTCAACTCTTGATTAGATATTGCAACCCATGTCCATGGCTGTAAATGAGCACCATTAGGAGCAGTACCCGCGGTTAGAATTGCCTTTTCAATGATGTTTTTTGAGACCGCTTGCTTTGAAAAATGGCGCGTAGTCCTTCTTCTTGAGGCTTCGATATATATTTCAAAACAACGTCTTTCCATTTCCGAAACAGGAACATCTTGCCATTCGAGTGGAATGAAAGCGTCTTGGCCCATAGACCTGCATTAGTGGCATTGTTATTGATGCCTTCTTCATTGAAACTAATAATCAAGCCCAAACGGTGAAATATTTGTGGACCAAGCAAACGCCGACCTTAGAGGGAGGTTGGAGCCAATTCAGTTGGCATCCGCCCTCTAATGCGCAACCAAGTTTCGCTACCGAACATCAATGCATAAAGAGAGGCAAGCCAAAGAGTAGGGCGACTTTGAATAACAATTGAATCATAATTATTAGGCAAGTCATTATCTCCAATAATTAATAAAATACATAACCACAACATTGTGAATCCATGTAATACCCATCGTAATCCAGCCATAATATCAGATGAATTAGCCCTCATTTCTGTAATTTCAACTTCTGTAAGAACTGCGCTTACGCCAACTAATTTGTCCAAAGCCGACCCACCATTCCATCTAATCCTGCCAAGCCTGAATCGGTTGAGGAATTCAATTACTGTGAAGAGAGTGAGCCATACCACTACAACTTCTAGCAAAGGTTCTACTCCAAGTAAATCGAGAGAGCCCCAAGTTGACCATGTCAATAAACCCCATAACCAAGCGACTAAAATCAATTGGAAGGTTCTAGCAAAGCGCGTCAATCTTTGCAATAATTCAGCATCATGCGAAAGTAAAAATTCCAAAGTAATAACCAAGCCAGTAACTCCAGAAAGACCGGCCGAAATCAATAACCACCACCAATCTAAATCACCATCTCTCCAAGCGAACATCAACGCTACCATCGTCCACGCCAATGCAACAACCGAAGCAACATTGACAGTGGCTTGCATTGTGTAAAGCGGGTCTCTACCATCTCTCAAGACAGCGAGCCCACCCATCAGTCTAACTTCAAATGCGGAATCATCAACAATACCATGAGCAGCAGCGGTCATTCCCCCAACCGCCTTTATACGAGCATTCTCAACGATACTTGTCGCAGCCCCAACTTCCCAATCATCACCATTGTTGGACCAAGAAGAACCGCGGCTTGCAGCGTGCGCAGCACCTGTACCGCGCTCCTTTGATCTGCCACTGGAGCGACTTCTTGCCCACGCCCTAATCTCATCGCTTGTTATCTCCTCAACTTGATCTTCGCTTAGAGGTGCGCCGTGGTCAGTGTAGAGCCATCTGCATTGTATTGGTACGGGAAGAGGGTCAACATCGGGTGCAACCATTTGGAATTGACCAGGACCCAAGGTTGGTAATTGTGCAACCAAATTTTGGTCACCACCGCTTTCTTTGAGCAAATGCCGCACCTTTTCAACATCCTGCGGCTGAGTAAATCTACCAATAAAAATGGTATTTGCTTGAGCGAGAATTTTGTAATCAACATCTGATACATTCTGTGTCGCTAATACACAAGCGACACCATATTTTCGGGCCTGCTTGAAAATTAATTTTATCAAATCCTTAGCCGGAGGATTTCTTGGATGCGGCGGCAGATATGGGGCAACTTCATCCATGAAGAATAATAGTTTCACCTCACCTTCAGCAGGTTGTTGAGTGAGCATCCAATCATATAATTCACGTGATAATTCTTGAACGAAATATTGCTTTTGAGCCTCATCTTGAATGGTATTTAGATAAACGATATTAAGGGGTATTTTTCCTGGAATTGCCGGTTCAACAAAGGCATTGATATCAATAGGAACTCCATTGGAGAATAATAGTTGATTGACACCACTGGAAAATGCCGACAATCTTCTGGCTAAATCATTGCGTGTAGTTTTGGGCAACCTCTCTTCAAAGTTGGTCAATCGGTGCGCAGTCATCACCTCTTCCCATTCAGGAACATCGAGTTTCTCTTCATCTACATCGACTTCAACAAAGCAATGAGGATAGAGAATTTTTGTGAATTCGTGGTGGGGCTCGCGCACTACTTTTGCTAATGCTTGAAAATCTCCGACATCTAATCCGCACCTTGTTCCTTGAACAAGAATTTCATAGAGGAATGGTTTGATAACCTTGCCTTGAGCCTTTTCAACATCATATCCAGCAAGGCTTGTGAAACCTGCTGCAACCATATCCCATGCTGTAATCGCTTCTTCGGGGTCAAGGCCCGGCGGAGGTGCTCTAAATGGGTCAATGCACAATGGCAAACCCTTGCTGCGTAAAGGTGTCCAAATTCGCACTTCACACATATCCATCAATTTCTTCGCTCTTGCCCAATCGCCACCCTGCGCCTCAAGTTCAGCACGTTCAATTCCTAATGCAAGACGTGCTAAGTCACCTTGAGGGTCGATGATAAGAGCAGGGATTTTTGCCAATACCGCTTCTTCGATCAAGGCCTTAGCCATCACAGTTTTTCCTGAACCGGTCGAACCGAGCATAGCAGCATGTCTAGCTAATACGGTGGAACTGATTTCAACAGGCTCACCAGTATCACGCCGATTACCGAGATACATGCCCTTTGGTTTGAATTTCTTCTTCTTTGCAGGAGGCTTTGCTACCGTTGTTTCTGCATCATTATGCGCAGCATTAGAACCGGCTATGGCATCAGAATTTGAGGCTAAAATATCCCCAACCAAATCGGCTAAATTGGTACCGACTTCGCCAGCATCCGCAACCGAATCTTCGGTATTGGGCGTACTTTCGTCAGACACCATAGGCTGGCCAGTCCGGTGGGGGGTTTTCAAAGGCGCGTAAGTGAGTAAGCCCGAGAAGCAGACTCAAGGAGGCGAACTACTTCGCCGAATCATGTTGCGCATCCCATTATCCCGTCCATCATGGGATGATGAGATGCGTCAAGCAGCAATGGCCACATTAGACTCAAAGCAATGGGTAAAAGGCCAGCAAAACATTGCTTTTGGCCAATCATTCGCAGACTATTGCGGAGTGCTTGCAGCAACCCCATGTCAAAATGGTTCTATTGCACTTTGGGCGGCATTACAAATCGCAGAAATATCCACCCGCGATGAAGTAATCGTGCCTTCATTGACCTTTATTGCTAGCGCGACTGCAATATCTCTCGTTGGCGCTGATGCAGTATTTGTTGATGTTGATGAATATTATTGCATGGATTATCAAGCGGTAAAAGAAGCGATTACCAAGAGGACTAAGGCAGTGATTGCAGTACATTTATTTGGTCAAGTAATCGACCCAAGAATCGTTGAATTATGTCAACAAAAACAGTTGGTATTAATCGAAGATGCCGCCCAAGCACATGGGGCTTCAATCACCGATGAGGCCGGCAAAAGGACATTCGCTGGAGCGATAGGAGATATTGCCTGCTTCTCCTTTTTCCCCTCAAAAAACATGGCTGTTGGCGGTGAAGGGGGAATGATTACCACTAGTAAACAACACTATGTTGAGCGATTGAAGGCCATCGTTAACCACGGCCGCAGTTCAAGGACTGAAGTGCAACAATTGGGTAGTAATTTGCGAATGTCAGAAGTGTCAGCAGCAATAGGCACAATTCAATTATTGCGACTTGATAATTGGCTACAACGGAGAAGAGAGATCGCTACAAGATACCTACAAGAATGTGGGGATAATGGAAAATTAATAATGCCTAAAATCAGAGATAATAGCCAACACGCATGGCATCAATTTTGTATTATAGTGGAAGATGAAGTTGCTTTCACCAATCATATGGATGAGCATATGATAGATGCTAGGGTACACTATCCTATCCCTTGCCACAAACAACCAGTATTCAGCAACCATCCACAACACAATGCGGTCTTAACCAAGACTGATTCAATTTCTAACAAACTTGTAGCAATTCCAATTTTTCATGAGATGAGAGATGATGAAGTAGAGCGGGTAATATCAGCACTGAACGGTTACTGATTCACATATTTGCCATTAATATATCAGCAAGTGCTGCATTTGACCAATTTCTCAAACCGGTTAACTCGATACCAACCCAAGTCGGAAGTTCAACCGCCTGTTGTTCAGAAGATAACTCAACCTCTGCAATAATAAGTCCAGCCAACGCCCCTTCAAACTCATCAATTTCCCACACCAATCCATCAGCACCTGTCACGCAATATCTGGTTTTCTTAACATTGGGAAACGGCCCCCATTGAAGGACGGATGCAGCAGCAGCATCCTCAACAACCCATTCCAATTCCAAACCACCCGCTCCTTTGCGCGGCCCCTTTACTGTAAAAATTGAAACCCCATCTTTGATCCGTATTCTTGGAATCCAATCGGGTTCAGATTCAAAAATGTCAATTTCTTGTTGGTTTGGCCTAACCATTATGACATCAGATAAGCATAAATTACCTTCTTCATCCAAATTTAAATTGGATGCACGTAGGTAATATTGTTCAATGTTGTGAATACTTTGTGCTTCATTTCTCCAAGGTTGCTGTGAACGCCCATCAACTAGAAATCGCCTTTCGATTTCCAAATGAGAGGACATACTCAAGCCTCATCTTCAAACTTGATATCCCGAGCAGATTGCATTGATTCATCATCAGTAAACCAAAAGGTAGGTGTCCTTCCATAATCGGCATCCCAACGTTGAACTGCACGAGCCCACATCTCACCCTTTGAATAATTTGCACACCAATTTAGAACCCAATCCATTTGAGCCACCAATTCCTCATCATCTCTAGCGTTTCGTTTCAAATTTTCAGCCTGCATTGCTGAAAGCAAAGTCCAATTAGGCGTTTGCGCATATGTAACATATGGATTTCTTTCCATGTCAACACTACGCCATTCAGTCCACAGTGAGAATACGTTATCATAGAGGAATCCAACTAATAATACGCCAAACATTACGCCACAGAAAATTGATGCTAGGCCAAAATAAGTAAACGGAACGCCTGCAAAGGTAGAATCAGCATTAAATCTCCAACTAACATAGGGCCACAATAAGAGTGTGATAGTCGTGCCCCATAACAACAAACTAACCACTGCTTGAGATTGTTGCATTCGCCAATATTGGCGCATCATCCACTTACGAAAGAAACCTTCAGAAGAACCACTACCGCCCATGCTAATCGGTTTGGGCTAATTCTTCTTACAAATGAATGCGCCCCTCTTGGGTCATAAAATTGGCCGATTATGCTACTATTTGCACTATTTCCGCAATGGTTCAAGCAAAGATACCAACCCGTTAAAAGGAAGGAAGAGAGAGCGATATCAATGATTAGCAACAAATTGGTGGTAATAATGGCCCTTGCAATGATGTTGATATCGGGTTGTACTGGAGTTATCGACGAGCCAATAGATACTCCAGATGTAACCCTGCCAAGCGATTGGTCCACCGTTGTATCCCGAACAGTAAATAACCCACAACTCAGCGGTTTTGCCGACTGCCAAGAGTTGGAAAACAACCTCAAACAATCGATTGCAGAAGAATACCGAACGCAAATTTTGCAGGCTGCTGAAGAAATATACTATTATGGTGGATTTTGGATGGACGATACTGTTGAGATGGCAATGGATGGCGCAACTGCCGGCTCTGCAAACATGCAAACAGGAAGCGCATCACCGCCGAGGGTAGAGGGCAAAGATTTCTCAGGCACCAACAATCAAGAAGAAGGTGTCGACGAAGCCGATTTCGTCAAGACCGATGGATACTATATCTACTTCCTTAACGGCAATAGATTAGAAATTCTCGGAGTTCCAGATTTTGGAACAATTACCTATGAATCAAACTTCACAATAGAAGGAACACCACAAGCGATGATGTTAGACGGTGATAGATTGGTGGTTATTTCCACAGTCTCTCCTTGGAGTGTGCCACAAGATAGCCCACTTCGGGCCGAATTGGGGTGGAGTGATGGTTATCAGGGATGGAGATCTGAAACACTGACAAAATTCACAGTTCTAGATATCACAAATCGCTCAGACCCAGTAATCGGTAAGGAACTATTCCTCGAAGGCTACTATATGACGGCCAGAGAAGTCAATGGAACGGTTAGAACTGTAACACATACATGGTTAAACATCCCAGGAGTTCAATCATGGCTCACCCTCCCATCTGGATATTGGAATCTTGATTATGATGACCCGCGAAGAGTTGACATTCGCCACAAAGTAGCCTATCAAACAATCAGGGATAACCGAGAAGTTCTCGATAGTTTAACCCTTGAAGAAATCCTTCCACGAGTTTATGAGCGCCAAGACGGAGTTCTCACAGTACACTCAATGAGTGATGGAGAATGTGCAGATTTCGTTGCACCGTCCGATGGTTTCAACCGAGGATTTACCAGTATTTTCACTATGGATTTAGCCGATGAAAATTTTGCCTTTGAAGCAGACCACATAGTTGGTAATTATCCACAAGTCTATTCATCTCAAGATGTCTTAATTATCACTGAAAATGCATGGGATTGGTGGTGGTTCTGGGGCGCTGACACCGAGATGAAGGAGTCGACCAATATTCACACCTTCGATATCTCAGCATCCGGAGAAACACTCTATACGGGCTCAGGACGAGTTGAGGGACAAATATTAGATCAATTCTCACTTTCAGAATACGAAGGCGTGGTTAGAGTAGCAACAACAGTTGGCCAATGGGGTCGCTGGTGGCTAGAAGACCCTGAGCCAATGTCGAGCCAAGTGGTAACACTCGGACGAGCCGTTGATGATGCAGGAGACCTAATCCTCACAGAATTGGGCAAATTAGAAGGCATTGCTGAAGGTGAAAGAATCTGGAGTACACGCTTTGATGGCGATAGAGTATACATCGTAACCTTCATGCAAATAGACCCATTGTGGATCATTGATTTATCTGACGAAACAAATCCAACGATATTGGGAGAATTGGAGGTTCCAGGGGTTTCAACCTATATCCATCCGTTATCAAAAGACCAAATATTGACTATCGGAATGGGCCCAGCAAATGAAGATGGTACTGGTTTGGATTGGTCCAATGTTAGAATTTCATTGTTTGATGTTAGCAATACATCAAGCCCAACACTGGCCGATGTGTTTTCAATATCCCCCGTGCAAAATCGAAACGACACCGCTTGGCAGTGGTCATATTCTGAGGCTACTTACGAGCATAAAGCATTCCAGTATTGGGCGCCTAAGGGGTTGTTAGCAGTGCCAATTTCCACTTATAGATACAATAATTGGTATGCCGAAAATGGCGATTATTCTTGGAGCTATCAATATGTTTCTAAACTTGCATTGATAAATGTTTCAGAAGAAACAGGTGAATTAAGCCTCTATGGAACGGTTGACCATTCGGATTTATACAACCGTGACGACAATCAATATTACTGGGGAGAATACAATATCCGTAGGTCTATTTTCATGGGAGATTATGTCTATGCAATTTCCTCTGCTGGAGTTTCAGTTACCAATCTAACCACTATGGATGATGTTGCTACTTTGAAATTAGAACAACCATCATATGATACATACAGTTACTATGGTGGCGGGGATGTAGCAGTAGCCGAACCCGTAAGTGAAGACGCTAACGACGAGTAATAATAGCGCGTTCTTCTTGAAAGAAGACAGGTAGGCAATAGCATGGGCGGAACTAACCATGGTGACATTTTGCCCGGCGGAAAATGCTCATGGCACCGTTTCGATGATTCTAAAAAAGGAGATTGGTCACAAAAAATGCTAAAGCGCATGGTTCACGATCGTAATCCGGTTCTACTGAAAATGGAAAACAAATATCTTGCTAGGGAGATTGTCGAAAACCTTGGTGGTTGTGAACTTCCTAAACTATACCATTGGAGTAGCGATAAGAAAGTGACAATCGATTGGGATTCATTGCCAGACCGCTGCGTGATAAAAACCAATCATTGGTCGGGGGGCTCTTTGTTCATCATGGATAATGGCGCGCGACCATTGGCGGGTGTTGTTAGAAAATTCAAACTTCGTAGCCTCGGCTCACATGAGTATTTGGTAATAAGAAATGGATGGGATCAACATGGTAAACTCTGGCCGAGGTGGAGAATTCAATGGGCGCTTGCACGCAATTTGAGGAAAGATTTCCCAATCCCATTGGAATGGGGGGCGTATAATATCAAACCACGAGGAGTGATGATAGAACAATTGCTCGTGGACGATGATGATGCTTTGCCATGTGATTGGAAGTTTCATTGTTTTGAAGGAAAAGTGGGGGTTATTCAGCAGGATACTGGGAGAATGTCTAATCACAGACAATATTTTTTCACACCAGACGGCCAAAGCATCGATCAAACCAATCCGAGATTTTCAGACGAAGGTTCTCCCGATTCAATATTTGAAATATTGAAGAAAGATTTATTCAAAAAGATGATTGAAATAGCAAATAATTTGTCGAGTGAAATCGATTATACCAGAGTTGACTTATTCTTGTGTGGTGATGAGGTATATTTCGGCGAATATACCAATTACCACCAATCAGGGCATCCGCATTCAGTTGAATGGGAGGCGATTGCCGGACCTTTATGGAAAAACTGGGGTTGAATAATGAGGACCGCTGTATGTACATTTGGCTTCGGCCGCCCTGAACATTTTAAGAGGATGGTACAAGGTTTAGCCAAGTGTCCAGAAATAATGAATGAAGAAGTTGACCTCCATCACTATTTGGATGGAGGAGAAGATTCTAAACAATCTGAGTTGGTCAATGTGATTAAAGACAGTGGCGTACCTTATAAAAAAATAGTTTATAGGACTGAAAATTTCGGAGTTGGTCGGCAACTGATTGGAGCGAGACGGGAGATTTTCGATGAACAAAATTATGACCGAATGGTTCTGGTGGAGGATGATATTGAGGCGGGGCCAACATTCATGACAGCGTTGCTGCGGTTATCGGATTGGGCACAACAATTCGACGATGTCGGAACCGTTCAGGTGTGGAATGTTCACCAAGGGACAAAACAACAATTAGAAGGAGACCTCAACAAGGTTATTCTCACCAATCGTCATTTCGTGACTTATTGTTTAAGCAAAAAAACTTGGAATTTGATATCTCCATCATTATATGAATATGAGAAAAAATACCTACGGGGGAGAAGTTATGGAAAAAGACCACATCGCAGAATTAGGTTGTTTCAGATGAGAAAAATGTTGAATTCATCAAAGCGGCAACCACGAGGTAATTGTCTCAATCCACCCGCTGAAGCATGTTCCCATCCCTTCCCAAAAATAGATTATCGGCGTTCTCCAACTTCACAAGATGCTATCACATCGATAGCGCTTTATCAAGCAGGGCTTCATCGATTGGCCACCGAGGTTTCAAGGGCATATTATTTCGGTGAAACAGGAGTTCACTGCACCCCCGAAGTCTATCGACAGATGGGCTTTCATCTTCAAGGACATCATATCTGGGAACATCATAGAGAACCGACTTCTTTTGAGTTGAAATATCAAGACAAAGAAGGTAACTGGTTACATTCACTATATCGTTGAGGTGATCAAATGGGGTTTTGCATAGGGGTAATTGGTGCTGGTCATTGGGGCCAGGCTCATATCAGAACACTAACCTCTCTCAAAAGAGAAGGATTGGTCGAACGATTACTAGTCTGCGATGTCGATGTTGAAAAACTAATAAATTTAGACCCAGAAGTGGATGCAACCTATACTAGTTGGCAGCAAATGCTTGAAACCAATTGCATAGATTTGGTTGCGATTGTCACCCCCCCGAAAAGCCATTGTCAATTATCAACCGATTTGATGAATGAGGGCATCGATGTATTGGTTGAAAAACCATTGGGCTTTAGTGAATCTCAAGCAGCAGCGGTAATAGCTACTAGTCAAAGTACGGGGCGTTCACTTTATGTAGGAT
>Ga0209554_1001791_pt1 | contig 15849 bp, 14 predicted proteins | sample MarorgKNORR_S2LV_5_FD_188221 | JGI IMG/M metagenome (GOLD analysis project Ga0209554, IMG submission 188221) | Marine microbial communities from the Southern Atlantic Ocean, analyzing organic carbon cycling - Bottom_A/KNORR_S2/LV (SPAdes) (version 2) | ecosystem: Environmental > Aquatic > Marine...
GAACAGCCGCGCTCAGCTACAGTGACCCTCGCCGTAACAACCCGCACATGACAGGAACGCACATGCCCAGCCCCATCACCGATGCCGATCTTAAGGCCGCACTTCCAGACGTCACGTCGTCACAATCATTTGCCGGCCTTGACGGTCCAATCACGATCCATCGTGACGAGTGGGGCATTCCTCATGTAAAGGCAGAGTCAGAGCACGACGCGTTCTTTGGACAGGGGTTTGTGACCGCCCAAGACCGGCTGTGGCACATGGATTACGACCGTCACAAGGCGCTCGGTCGATGGGCGGAATGGGCCGGTCCACGGGCGCTAAAAGAGGACCGCTTGATGCGTCGGCTCAGCCTGGAGCGTGCCGCGAAAGCAGACCTGGCGGCGACCCGGCCGGATGCGCAGGCGATGGTGGAGGCGTTGACGGAAGGCATCAACGCCTTTATCGACACCACGAAATCACTCCCGATTGAGTACAAGCTTCTTGGCGACAAGCCGGACCGGTGGGAACCCTGGCACTCGTTTGCCGTGTACAAGGTGCGCAACATGCTCATGGGCACCTTTGACATGAAGCTTTGGCGCGCCCGAATCAGCAACGCACTCGGCCCGGAGCGCGCTGCCGCGTTGTTCCGCGGGTATCCGCTAAACCACCTCGTGACGACTCCCCCGGGGGTCGAGCACACGGGGGCGCGGTACGACCCGTATGAAGAGCTGGCCGAATCGTGGCAGATGCTTAACCAGATCGGCGAGATCGACAACGGCAGCAACGCCTGGGTCGTCAGTGGCAAGTGGACCGAATCAGGTCAGCCGCTCGTCGCCGGGGACTCACACCGCGGGCTGGACACGCCAAGCGTCTACTACCAGATACACCTGAGTTGCCCGGACTGGTCGGTATCCGGCTACTCCGTCCCCGGCGTCCCCGGGGCGCCGCACTTCAGCCACACAGAGCACGTCGGCTTCGGAATGACGCACGGCAACGCCGACTACCAGGACCTGTTCATCGAGCGTTTCCGTGAGGCGGCCGGAGGACTCGAGTACGAGTACCGGGGCGGATGGTACCCGGCGGATGTGCGCACCGAGGTTCTGAACTGCAAAGGCCACGAAGAACTCGCGATCGAGGTCGTGATTACCCGGCACGGGCGGATAGTCGCAGGCGATCCTCGAACGGGCATAGGACTCGCGTTCAGCCACACCGGGACGAACGGGCCGACCAAGTGGATGGACTCCGTTCTCGACATTCTGCGGGCCGGCGATGCGGACGAGCTGGAGCAGGCGGTCAAGGAGTGGACCGAGCCGGTCAACAACTACATGTATTGCGACACGAAGGGCAACTTCGGTTACCGGTTGAGGGGCCGAATCCCCATCCGTGACGTCGCCAACACATGGGCGCCGGTGGACGCTGCCTCAGGGTTGTACGAGTGGGAGCGGGAGATTCCGTGGGAGGAGTTGCCGCACATCCGTAACCCCGAAGTCGGGTACGCCGTGACCTGCAACCAGAAGGTGACGACGGACGAATACCCGTATCACATCAACCACTTCTTTGCGAACGAATGGCGGGTCCGGCGCATCACCGATCGGATCATGGCCGTGCCAAAAGGCGAGATGAACGTGGAGTCGATGGGCGCCATCCATAGCGATCGCATTTCGATCCCGGCGACGTGGGTCGCTCAACGGGTCGCAGCGCTTGATTTTGACGACGCTCGTGCTACTGAGGCTCAGGCTTTACTGGCGAACTGGGACGGCGAAATGGGACGCGATGACGTTGAGCCGCTCATCGCCGCAGAGGTTATGTCACAGATCCAGTGGGAGATCGCCACCCACCTGTTCGGCCCGATGGTGGACGAGGTACTGGCCGGTAGCGGTCGTGGCGGCCCGTCCCACTGGGGCGAGCTGGTGTCGCACGTCTGGGAGAGTCTGAGGGCAGACGACGACGAGTTCCTCCCGGAGGACAGGACCTGGGACGAGATCATCTCGGACGCGCTGACGGGGGCGGTGGATGAGTTGACCGGCCTGCTCGGATCGGACATGTCGGAGTGGATCTGGGGCAAGGTCCACCACACGAAGCCGGTGCACCCTTTGTCAGTATCTTTTCCGGACACAAACGGCGTGCTCGACCCACCGGAGATCCCGATGGGCGGCGGTATCGACACGCCTCAGGCGGGCAGCTTCTCGCAGGGCAACAAGTACATCATTACCGGGCTATCGGTCAACCGGTACATCCACGATCCGTCAGACTGGAGCAAGTCAAAGTGGATCTCTCCGCTGGGCGCTTCCGGCCATCCGGGCAGCCCGCACTACGCAGACCAGGCGCCGATCTGGGGCGCAGTGGATTACGTTCCACAGCTCTGGGATTGGGACGAGATCAAGGCGCGTGCGGAGACGACGCAAGAGTTAACGCCAGGGTAGGCAGGCACGCCTGCACCTTATCCGGACGGGGCTTTTGTTCTTGTAGCTGCGATGGTTATCCCACAATACCCACCCTGAGGCTCTCGGAGGGTTGCTCGAGCGATAACAAGATCGTGGGGGACTGCTCCGCCCGCGGCCATCCCTCAACCAGCCAGAAATCTGGCACATTCTTCTCTGAATCGCCCCTACGCTCTGAGTGAGATGACGCCCGGACTCGTCCGAAACACCCTCGGGCGGAGCAAGCCCCGCCCCTACACGTTGTTCGAACCGATTTGAAGGACAAGCTACTCGTTTATCGAGAACGGCGGGTACTTGTCGGTTGTGAGGATGAACGCATACATCGAGAGGCGAGTCCCGTAGCGCAAGACGCCGACCTTGAAGTCAAACAGCCCCCTGGGTGCGCGCCCCGTAAACAGGATCGCGAACCACGTCAGTATGGACGCCAAAAACAACAGGCCGAAAAGAATGATCGCCAGGATGATGTGGGGAATCGCAAGCAGCCACTTCACGAGGGGTAGCCATCCGTTGACGGGTACTCGTGCGTGATGAGGAAAATGTACGCCCAGAGGCGGGTAGTAAACCTGGTCATCGCCAGGTTCCAGTCGAACAACCACCGCGGATACTTTTCTCGAAACACGATCATCAATAGCGGACCCAGTATCTGTGTCCCGCCATTCTGGAGTGCGCCGACCGCAAAGGCGACGATGAGTATCGGGATAGAGATGATCAACCTGAAGAACACGGTGAGACGGTTTGGCGTCTCCGGGTAGTCGATGTTCAGTCGTAGCGGAAAGCCGGAAGATGTCATCGAAATATTCTCCTTGGAACGCTTGAGTTGTCCATTGGCACTTGCAGGCGGCCTCGGCCATTAGGCCCTCACACACTGTCAAGCACCACCCCAGTGTCAGTCCGCGCCCTAATGCCAGTTCCTCTCGTCCTCCAGCATCCGAAGGTTGCGTTTCGGGTACTGGTCTCCGGCGTATTTTGCGAACTTGCTCTCGTCCAGCTCGATACCGATTCCCGGGTCGGTCGGCAGCTCCATGTAGCTTCCGGACGGCACGAGTGGCTTTACCGAGATGTCGTCGCAGATCTCCTGATTGTGAACGAAGTACTCGTAGATCAGGAAGTTCGGCATCACGGCAGACGCCTGCAACGCCGCCGCAAGCCCGACGGCGGTGCTGTTGTTGCCGTGCGGTGAGACGGCGATGTAGTGGGGTGCGGCCATGTCTGCGATCTGCACCATCTCAAGGATTCCGCCGCAGATGCAAATGTCAGGGTTAAGAATATCCACGGCACGCTGATCGATCACATCCCGGAACTCTTCACGTGTGTATAGAGCTTCTCCGGTGACGATCGGGATGTCGGTCGCGTCACGGACCTCCTTGAGCGCGGGCACGTGCTCGGATGGATTTGGTTCCTCGAACCAGTACGGTCGGTACCGCTCGATCATGTGGGCGAGTCGAATCGAGTTCATGGGGGCCAGACGCCTGTGGATCTCGATCAGAAGCTCAACCTTGCCGCCAACCGCATCACGCACTGCGCCGACAACCGCAGCGGCCTGCTCAAGGTCCTCGAAGTTCGGGTAGGCGCGCCACGGCCCTGATAGCGGGTCAAACTTGAGCGCAGTAAACCCTTTCTTCACCGTTTCCGTAGCAGCCAGCGCCCACTCTTCCAGCGTCTTCGCTCCGCCATACCAGGCGTTTGCGTAGAGGCGAATCGCCGGCCTCACCGGTCCACCCAGAAGGTTGTAAACGGGTTGGTCGACCGCCTTTCCGACGATGTCCCACATGGCGATCTCGATACCGCTCAACGCGCACCACAGGTCCATGCCGCCACGCTTCGTCGCGAAGTCCTCGTACGCAACGTTCATCCAGTGCCGGATGTTGAAAGGATCACGGCCCTCCAGGTAGCGACCGAGTTGCTCGATGTGCGCGATCGCAGCCGTATCACGATCGATCTGCGTGTAAGCCTCGCCCCACCCGACGATGCCGTTGTCAGTGGTGAGCTTGACGAACAGCATGTTTTTGCCACGGGGCGGGTGAATCAAGAAGGTTTCGATATCGGTGATCTTCATCGTGTTTGATCTCTCCTCATCTGTTCACGGGCGTTCATGTGTTCTCGCCGGCGAACCACAGGCAGGTCGGCGAGCGCATTTTATGGCTTCCAGATAGTTGCTGCGATGTAACGCTCTCCATCAGGAGAATCGTTGTAGTAGTAGACGGTCACGACACACCCGTCGCTGCGTTGGACAGATCGTGGGTAGCCGACGTCGTGGTTGCCGCCGTCGTCACGTAGCACGATCTCCGTCCCCCACGATCTGCCGTCGTCGTCACTTAATACGGCATGAATCCCGGACGGCGCGTCACGGAAACCGTAGGTCAGGCAAATCCGACCATCGGACAGGCGGATCATAGCGGGTGGATTACCGCCGGTCCCTGTCTCGGGCGAGGGTGTGGAAATGTGACTCCACGTTATCCCGTTGTCGTCACTTCTCATCAGATCGATCCAATCGCCGCCACCTGAAGCGTCCCTGGTCCGAATTGCGGTGATGATTCCGCCATCGTCCAACCGAAGCGATGCCGGCATGATGTCAAACCCGGGAGGGCCAGGCCGCAACCATGAAACGAACTCAAAGGAACGACCACCGTCCACCGTCCTCGCGACAAATACGCGACCCTCTTCACCGTCCGGTTTTGTTGCCGTAAGAAACAGTGTGGCCTCCCCTCGACCATCCACCAGATAGTCGGTCCGTGCGGCGACACCAAGCTGGCCGAACATTGGCAGCGTGAACGGCCCATGCCAGCTCCGGCACCTGTCAGTGGACGTGTAGAACCAGGACTCGGCACCGGCCTTTAGACCGGTCCGTGCGCACAGCAATGCGAAGTCCAGATGAGTGAAATCGATGCCGCCCGGATGTGGAAGGGGAGCGCCGACGCGATCGGCCACCGGACCCTGTGGAACCTCCATGTGCTCGTCGGCGGAGATCCCCATATTCCCGGGTGCATGCAATGGGGCCTGGACGTTGTCCCACGTCAGCCCGCCGTCCAGACTTCTTGACTGCATGGCGATGAAGGGCTGCCCGGTGTCCCGGGCGTGAAACCCGCCCTTATCGTTGTGATAACCCAGTGTGAAGCCGGTGACGATCTCGTCTTCCCAGCTCCATATGCCGTAGTTGGCTGGCCACCCGGCATAGCGTCCGGGAACCCTGTAAACGGTGGCGTGTTTTATCTGCATATCGTGGTGCGCGCATCATATACCCGTGTCTTGCTGACATGATTTCCCGGGGTGGACTGAAAATGGAGCCAGAGCAGATTTAATACCACGCGAAAACTCGGACCACGCCGATATGAATGACGGACCTCTGAAACTGCCAAAGTTGCTCCTCGCTGAGATGATCACGCACGCGCTTGAGAGAGACCCTGAAGAATGCTGCGGCCTCCTGCTAGGACGTGGAAAAACTGTCACGCGGCTAAGGCGCATCAGGAATATCCATGAGAGCCGGGTCAACCGATTCAATATGGACCCACTTGACGTGATAGAAGCGGAGCGGGATGCAGATGGCGCGGGGGAGAAGATCGTGGCGATCTACCATTCCCATACTTACTCGCAGGGTTATCCGTCAGACACCGATGTCCGAAACGCCGTCGAAAGTGGCTGGCTTGATCCGTTCTACGTCCTTGTTTCACTGGTAGAGAAGACCAGGCCGGCGGTCAGGGCGTATCGAATATCAGACGATGGCGAAGTCGCCGAGCGGTTTATTCGTGTGCTCGGAGCCGGCGGATACACATCCGGCACCACACGTCCCGGGCTCGTGAAGTAAATTCAACAAGTCAGAACATAGCCCTGAGCTAAGCGAAATCCACTTCCCAGAACGAACTCTGCGTGAGGAATATCGATGAAGATGCGAAGGGCAGTTAGCCCCTGGATTTTTGGAGTCCTGGGGGCTATATCGCTGCTGGCTGTGGCATGCGGATCAAGTACCGCCGATGATTCCGAAGCCGCCCAGGCACAGCTTGCCGAGGGTTCCGAAGCTTCCGGAGTACTGGTCGCAGACCGAGACGCCGCGAACGCCGGGGATACCGGAGATGCCACCGTATGGCTTGGCGTTGAAACGGCGTCAATCCCGGAATTCCTTGCCGGATTCATCGGTCTTCCTGCGGGAGCGCGCGTCGCCTGGGTGACACCGGGCGGTCCCGCGGACGGTATCCTCGTTCTGGGCGACACAATCACGGCGATTGACGGAGTCACTATTGAGGCAGAAAACGGGCTGACCGCGATGGTGAGCACGAGGACCGCGGGAGATTCCGTGTCGCTATCGGTATTCCGGGGCGGCGAGAGCCTTGATCTTCAGATCACCCTGGGAGAGAAGGCCGCGCATGGCTCGGACGGAAGCCTTGCGGAGATTCAGAGCCTCGTCGATCGTGCGATCAGCGGCGAGCTGAGATTCCTGGATTCTGATGGAGGCGAGCACACCGTTTCATTTGCATCGGGCACGCTGTCCGGCGTCAATGCCGGGCGGGTGACGATCACTCGATCGGGGGGTGGACCGATGACGGTTACGCTCTCTCCCAACGTCGCTGTGTGGATAGACGGGGAGCCGGGGACGTTGGAGGACCTGGCAGATGCCACGGGTGAATCGGCAAAGATCGTCATGTTTGACGACACTGTATTGGCCGTGCTGGCTGGCGGGGTTATTCCGCCGGTGCTAAATAGTCTTGAAGGGCTATTTGGCGCCGAGGGCAATGGCCTTCTTGAGAGCCTCGAACTGCTGGAAGGTTTCGGAGCGTTCGGGGATCTTCGAGGACTGTTCGAATTTGGTGAGTCAAGGTCCGGGGACGCAGGACTTTAAACCGAGGGCCGGGACACTAGCCCCGTTCACCCCGGCTAACCCCAGCTAGCCCCAGGTGTTGTGGCGGGCTTGAATCGTCTCCGCAAGCCGTTCGGAGCGTTCCATCTGGAAGGTCACCGCAGGAGACGGCCCTGGCGCAAATTGGGCACAGGTGTCGGTGGATATCGTGCCACCAAAGGTTTCGGTCCTGCTGTCGATGAGTTCGGCCAGCCTTCGCATCATGCGATCTTCAGCCCAGGGCTTCACGTAAAACGCGCCTGCGCCAAGTCCGAGCACATATTCCTGGTAAGCGGGGTCATTCACGGCGGTCAGTATGCAGATGGGAATGTCTGACGTGCGCGGGTCCTGCTTCAAAATCTCAAGTGCTGCAGTCCCATCGACGATGGGCATGTTCACATCAAGGAAGATCGCATCCGGTGCGTGTTTCACGGCGAGTTCTAATGCTTCCGAGCCATCGCTTCCTTCAACCACATCATATCCGTGGTCTTCAAGCGTGGCCGTTAGCGCCAGCCGGAGGTCCGGCTCGTCGTCAATAATAAGAATTCTGGGCATTTTCCCGACTCCGTAGCCGTGGCACCGGAATCGCGTGTATCACCACGTGACATCCAGTTCACTTTGTAGCCCTCGACAGTCGAGTGTGCCGAACACGCCCCATTGCCCTCCCCAGAGCCGGGACATCAGTGCACTCGTAAGAACTGCAGTCCATTGTTGTGGGTGTTCACCCACCATGGTGATCCTCAAGGATCAGCATCGGCGCACCGATCGGCTCACTCAGAGTTACGAGTCGGTGTTCCTCACGAAGCTCCGGGTAAGTTCGGCCGACGGCACACGAGCCAGTACTCCATGCTGTCGGCTAGCGCGAGCCAGCTGGCCTCAAGAATGTTTTCAGAAGAGCCCATGGTGCTCCATGTATCGTGTCCGTCAGACGACTCGATCACGACCCTTACGATGGCGCCTGTACCGGTTCCCTCGGCGACGACACGGACCTTGTAATCGGTCAGGCGGACGCATTCCAGGTCCGGGTAAGACTGGAGCAGCGCCTTGCGCATGGCGTGGTCTTGGGCGTTAACCGGCCCGTTGCCCTCGGCCGCCGTGTGCTGAATATCCTCACCAACCCGTATCTTCACGGTCGCTTCGGAGAGGATGCCGCCGGAATCGGTGAGGTCCGAGAAGCGTGCGGTCCGTCGGTTCTCGATCAAGACCATGAAGTCGATCAGTTCAAATGGCGCCTCGTAGTTTGGAAGATGTCGACGGATCGACAGCTCAAACGACGCGCTCGCGCCTTCAAATGAGAAACCGCGATTTTCAAGTTCCTTGAGTTCCTGGACGATCCCAAGGATATCGCTGTCGGTCAGTTCTTCCTCGAGACCCAGGTCACGGATACGGCGCAACACGTTCCCGCGTCCAGATAGTTCCGAGACGACCACCGCGTTTCGGTTCCCCACTGTGCCCGGCTCCACATGCTCATACGACTGTCGATGCTTGTTCACGGCCGCCGCATGAAGGCCGCCTTTATGTGCGAAGGCGCTGGCGCCGACGTACGGCTGGAAGACGTGCGGGGACATGTTCAGTGTTTCGGCGATGAACAGGGAGGTGTCCGTCAGCGTGGCGAGCTGTTCGTCGGAGATGACATCGACGCCCATTTTTAGCTTCATATTGGCGATTATGCTGGTCAGGTTGGCGTTGCCTGTGCGCTCGCCGTACCCGTTTATGCAGCCCTGAATCTGGGTCGCTCCGGCCTGCCATGCGGCCATCGAAACGGCCACCGCGGTATCAGTGTCGTTGTGGGCGTGGATGCCGATGCGGACGCCCATTTCAGCGGCGTATTCGCAGGCTGCGGTCACGATCTCTGCGGCCTCGTGGGGCAGTGTTCCTCCGTTGGTGTCGCACAGTACGACCGTCTCTGCGCCCGCTTCAGCTGCGACGCGGAGGGTCTGTAGGGCGTAGTCGGCATCGAACTTGTAGCCGTCAAAGAAGTGTTCCGCGTCGTAGATGGCGCGGCGGCCCTGTGCGGTGAGGTGGGACACCGAGTCCGCGATCATGTGCAGGTTTTCTTCGACGGAAGTGCCGAGGATGTTGGTCACCTGCCACGCCGACGCCTTGCCGACGATGGTGACGATCGGCGTTTCCGCCCGTAGCAACGCTACGATAGCGCCGTCGTCCTCGACCTTGCCGCCGGCTCGACGGGTACTGCCGAAAGAGGCAAGCGATGCGTTCTTGAGGTCGAGGGATTGTGCGCGTTGGAAGAACTCGTCGTCCTTCGGGTTGGCGCCTGCGAATCCGCCTTCGATGAAGTGGACGCCTAGCGCATCTAGTCGTTCAGCGATCGCGAGCTTGTCGTCAACCGAGAGCGAGATGCCTTCTTGCTGTGTCCCGTCCCGGAGAGTGGTGTCGTATATCTGTACCTGTTCGACCATTTGATTGCCCCTTGTTGGCATGACCAGCCGGGCCTGGTTACCGGCTGGACGCTCGAAATATTGACGGGCACAAAAATACCCGCCCCAATAAGGGACGGGCTAAAAATCAGGCCCGCGGTACCACCCTAATTCCCGCCCGGTTGTTGCCGGACGGGCCGCTTGGTAGAGGCACAGACATGCCTCCGTGATCGATAACGGGCCACGAACCCGTCTACGCCTACTTGGCTTCGGCCTATCTGCCGTTACGCCGTTCAGGTGGAAGCTACGGAGGGATGTTCATCCGGCCGGTCCTTGCCTGCTCACACCACGCCAGGCTCGCTCGAAGTCCCGGGACCGAACTACTCGTCTCCGTACAACGTGCAGACCATATTTTTATCGGCCTACAGCGCCACGCTAAAGATCAGGCTAGCACCGGTCTCGCCGCGCCGCAACGGATTTCGTAGAAAGCGTTAATTTGCGACGGAAGAGGGTGATTGGGATTGATGCCGACACAAAGGAAAATTCCCTGCGGCGGGCGCTATCAACGGCGATCCGCATCATCACCTCCTCGATCACCCCAAAGAACCGCCACGTATGGCACCATTCTGGTGTGACTTCAGCGCCTCCCGCACATACCGACGCCGAGTACCTGGACAATCTGACGCGCAAGATCTTTATTTCAGGTTTTTCTGGCGATCCTGTAGCAACCCGATGGCCCCGTTTTCGCGAGGTTTTCTACGCCTTTGATCCGGGGATGGTCGCGGAGATGCCCGGCCTGCTAATTGACCATCTCCAGCAGGACCCCGGCATCATCAGGAACAAGCGCAAACTGCGTGCGACAGTCGCGAACGCCTCGGAATTCGTACGCATAGGTGAGGAGTTCGGCTCGTTTCACGATTACCTCCGCTCACTGGACGACCTGCCGTACGAGCGGCGGGCGCGGGAGATCGGCAAGCGCTTTGCATCGGTCGGGCCAAACACGGTCTATTACTTTCTTGAAGATGCGGGTGAGCCGGTGCCTCCGGTGAAACCGGAAGGCGTCAAATCAAAAAAGAAGCGATTGGCAAAAAGGAGCCATGAACGTGCCAGATAACGGCCTGAAAATCGGCGTGAACCTGAGCGATGTCGCGGACACGGCGCGCCACGCGAAGCAATCCGAAGACTACGGTTTTGATTTCGTCGGCGCGGGCGAGCATGTTATGCGTGACGACCCCAGCGGGCCGACCCAGCTCGCCCTTTCCGCACTCGCCGTCGCCGCAGGCGCGACCGAACGCGTATCGCTTCTCAGTTCAATCGTCATCGCTCCGCTTCATCATCCCATATTGCTGGCTAAAGAGGCGGCCGTCGTGGACCTCGCCTCGGGCGGGCGGCTGATCCTGGGGATAGGCGTCGCAGGGGAGTTCCCGGCGGAGTTTGAAGCGATGGACATCCCGCTCAACCAGCGTGGCACGCGTACGGACGAGGCTATCGAAGTGGCACGCGCAATATGGGCCGGACCCGACGCAAGCCATCACGGCAAGCGCTTCAATTTTGATGGCTTCACCCTCTCACCACCTACGCACACCCCGGGCGGACCACCGATCTGGGTCGGTGGTCGAGGCGAACCGGCGATGGAACGTGCGGTACGCGCCGGCAACGGATGGCTGCCGTATCTGTTCACTCCTTCTCAGTACGCGAGGGGCGCCGGACAGGTCAGGGAGATGCTTGAGAAGGTGGGGCGCGGCGACGAAGCCGACTTTGGTTACGGCCTTCACCTGATGACGGCGCTCGGCTCCACTCACGAGGAGGCGCTGGCTGCGGCGGCCAAGGGGCTGGCCGATGCGTATCGCTACTCCGGAAGCTACGAAGACCTTGCTGAGCGGTACGTTCTACTCGGTCCTCCAGAGGAGGCCGCAGAACGTATCAACGAGTTCCGGGAAGCGGGCGCTGGACATATCCTGCTGAGCTGGGTAACGCCGTTCGACCAGATCGACGATCAGATCGCGATGGCTGGTGAGGGTTTGCTGCCGCTTTTGCGAGGCTGAAATGGCCTGCGGAACATCCGCTGGCAGGGAAAGTGACCTTTCAGGCCTGTGGGGCTATACCTAGAATGGCTTGAACAGGTGAACAAACTGGAAACTTTATCCGGGCCTGAAGATTGCGGCCCTTTCCGACGGGAAGAACTTTGGCTGAAGATCAACGTGTTGACCTGGGACTTGTAGATTCGATTCAGGCCGAGACCATCGGCAAACCGGGACAACGGACCTTCAATATCACTGCGCGCAGTTCGCGAGGGCAGGCCATCGTCTGGATGGAAAAAGACCAGCTCCTACAACTTGCGCTGGCGATAGGCCAGCTCTCGGAAGATCAGAAACCGTCAGACCCTCCGGCTGCGTTTGTGCCGGAGTACGCCCACACCGGGGAGCCGGTGAATGTCGAATTCAAGGTCGGAGACATGCGCGTGCGATATGACACGTCCACCGACGTCTTTACGATGGAGGCGACGGACCCCGGCGACAGGGACGAAGATGACGGCCCAGAAGAAACACAGGCAGAGAGACAGGCGGAGGAACAAGTGGCGGTCCAGTTCAGCTTCAGACGCTCAGACGCCAGGGTGCTGGCGGAAGATGGGCAGAGGATCGTGGCTGCCGGCCGTCCCAGGTGCCCGTACTGCCACAGCCCGATAGAACCGGACGGACACATGTGCCCCAGGTCAAATGGACACAGCAGGACGGGAATCCCGGTGGAGTGAGCGCGCAGACGAGTGACTCCGTGATTGCGGGGATTTCGTTACTAGGATGACGCTGCAAGACGCCTTTAATTCAGACAGAGGTCCGGCTTTGGATGGCCGTTCTGAAGACGACATCCTGGAGCTATTACAGACGGCCGAGATCGCCGAAACCGGGCTGCACCCGGACGGCTCAAACTATGTGTTCATTGTGCGTTTTGAGACAGACCTCGGCGGGGACGTGCCTCTCCTGGGCGTGTACAAACCGCAGTCCGGAGAACGTCCTCTAAGGGACTTTCCAAGCGGGTTACATAAGCGCGAACGGGCGTCGTACCTCCTCTCTCGAATCCTGGGCTGGCCGGCGATCCCGCCGACGGTTATACGTGACGGGCCACACGGAGAGGGGAGCGTGCAGATGTTCATCCACGCCGATGCTGAAGAGACTTATTTCACGATGCGTGAAGAGCAAACCGAACTGTTCGAGCCGATCGCCGGTTTTGACATCATCGTCAACAACGCTGATCGCAAGGGTGGCGCTTGCCTGAAGGACGCGGACGGCAAGGTGTGGGCGATAGATCAGGGCCTTACGTTCAATCCGTTCGCACGCGTACGAACGGTTATGTTCGAGTTTTGCGGAAAACCGTTCAGCTCCGGGCTTGTAGATAGCATGAAACGGCTTCGACCTGGATTGGCCCCGGGCCCAATCGAGGATACGGAGCCTGATTCAGCGCTGCTGGTCGAGCTGAAATCGGTGCTGTCTGAGGGCGATATCGACGGGCTTCGAGATCGAATAGACACGATCCTGGAGGATCCGGTCTTTCCGATGTTGGACGAGTACTACAACGTCCCCTGGCCCCTGGTCTGACCTTTGCAGTTCCGTTAACCGGGGCTGCCCGCTGCGGCGAAGGGCAGTGCCACGACCTCGACAGGTCCGTTGTCGCTCTCCAATACGGTCCCGGGTTCGGTATGCGCTTTGCGGACGTATGCCATCGCGATCGGCCGGCCGAGCGATCGTGAAATAACAGCGGACGTGACGTGTCCAACTTCCCGGTCATTGGCTTTTAATGACGAGTCGGCGGCCAGTGCGGCCCCTGACTCCGACACAAGCCCCACAAGTCGTCGCTGTAGCTTGTCGTACGTGTCCAATCGGGCGATCACTTCCTGCCCCATGTAACAGCCTTTGTCGAAATCGACGTAAGGCAGGAGCCCCGCTTCGAGCGGGTTTGCTTCGTCCGAAATCTCGCTGCTGCGGGCGGACAGACCCTGCTCCACTCGGAGCACGTCGAAGTCGTCCTCGCTCGTGGGAACGCCGCCGGCAGCCAGGAGTGCGTCCCACACCGTACTGGCCTGAGTCTTCTCGTTGATCAGCACCTCATATGACGCCAGGGACGGCCCCGAGATCGCCACGACTTCGACCTTAACCCCGCCGATCTCTGCCGAGATTACGCGATCCGGTTCGGGAAGGTTAATGCCCAGGTCCGATGCTTTCGGTCCTGAAATAGTTATCTGCGCCGACGCCCCGGTAGTAACGGCGAATTCGCAGTCCTCACCGAAGTTGTAGCGGTCCAGCCACTCAACGACCGAGTCTTCGGCGTCCGGTCCCGTCAGAAGCATGCTCTCGGTCGCAGATCGGCGTACCACGGTGATCAGTTCTAGCACGCGGCCGATCTCAGACGTGAGAACGGTGACCACAACATCGCCATCGGTCAACCCGACAGTTTCGTTGGTGGAAAAGCGATTTATCAGACCGAGTGCGTCGCCGCCGGTCGCTACCACGCGGCCCATGTGAGACCGACCAAGTATGGCGACGCCGGTGGAAAGCGCGTCGTACCCGGCGTCGAAGTTGTCGAGGCTCGAGGGCACGTTGTCTCCTAAGCGGAGAACGAGTCGCCGCAACCGCAGGTGCGGGTTGCGTTCGGGTTCGTGAACACGAACCCTTTGCCGTTCAATCCGTCAGAAAAGTCGAGCTCGGTCCCGGCGAGGAAGATGTAGCTCTTCTTCGGGACGTAAAGCTCAAGCTCGTGATGCACGATTATTTTGTCGTCACCCTGCGGGCCTTCGACGATGTCCAGTACGTATTCAAGACCAGAACAACCGCCGCCTTTTACGGCGACCTTCAGGCCGAATTTGTCCATACCGTCTCGGGCAGCGTACTGCTTCACTTTGGAAGCTGCCTTCTCGGTGATGTAGATCGTATTTGCAGGGATTGCTGGCTTGGAAGCGCTGACCAACTGGACCTCCGGGCAATGGGCGTCCCGGTTCAAGAGACCGGGTTCGGGCACATACTCGCGCAATATCGTTTACTTATTCTAGCTTTGCGCCGCGAACTGGTCAAAACGCGTGGTGTTTGGGGGCGTTGGTCATAGAATGTAAGGGCCGCGTACGGGCCCATAGAGATTGTGTCCGCATGCCCCGGCCCGCAACTGATAAACAGAACTGAGAACTCGCATTTGAGTCAGCAACTACCCAGGCCTCGCATAGTGGTCATTAACCACAGAGCGGCCAATATTCACAGCGTCAGCAAGGCGCTTGAGCTCTGCGGGGCCGATGTCGAGGTGACAGGTTCCGCAGAAGCCCTATTAAAGGCCGACGGCGCATTGCTGCCCGGCGTCGGCGCTGCGGACGCGGCCATGCGCGCGCTCGGACAGTTAAACCTCATCGAGCCTATCCGTGAGTTTGCGCGATCCGGAAGGCCGCTGATGTCTGTGTGCCTGGGGATGCAACTCCTTTTCCCCGACTCAGACGAAGGTGAGTTGCCGGGCCTTGGTCTGATAGAGGGGCGAGTAGCCAGGTTCGACGTCGATCAACTGGTCGGCGACGGTCCGAGACTCAAGGTGCCCCACATGGGCTGGAACTCGGTGACCTTCGCTGCCGAAGACGCAGACAGGCACCCGGTATTCAGAGGAATACCGGACGGATCGTATTTTTACTTTGTCCACAGCTTCCACTGCCTGCCGTCAGATCCTGCCGATAGCGCCGCCACGACCGAGTACGGCGGTCCTGTTTGCGCCGCCGTGGTGAAGGGCGAGCTAATTGCCACCCAGTTCCACCCAGAGAAGAGCGCCGATCGCGGCCTCCAGATTTACACAAACTTTGTACGCCACGTAGCTGAGTTGGCCGCTGCACGGGTGGCCTGATTCTCACTTTAGTTTTCCAGAAGAGCGTCGTTTCATGGATGTGATCCCGGCGATCGACCTGAGAGGCGGCAAGTGCGTTCGCCTCCACCAGGGTGACTACGCTCGTGAAACCGTGTTCGATGACGACCCGTTGTCGGTGCTGCGGCGTTTTGAGGCCGCGGGTGCGACTCGCGTCAACATCGTTGACCTGGACGGAGCACGTGACGGCACGCGCACCAATGCCGGAGTGGTCGCAGACATGGCCGCCGCCGCGACGATCCCTCTACAGGTATCTGGCGGCATCAGGGATGCCCGCACCGCCGCCGAGCTGGTCGAGGACGGCGTTGCGCGTGTGGTGTTTGGAACCGCTGCGGTTGAG
>Ga0209554_1001793_pt1 | contig 15842 bp, 14 predicted proteins | sample MarorgKNORR_S2LV_5_FD_188221 | JGI IMG/M metagenome (GOLD analysis project Ga0209554, IMG submission 188221) | Marine microbial communities from the Southern Atlantic Ocean, analyzing organic carbon cycling - Bottom_A/KNORR_S2/LV (SPAdes) (version 2) | ecosystem: Environmental > Aquatic > Marine...
TTCCATCTTTGCCTTGACTAAGAATATTAACACCATTGCCCCCATGAATATTAACATTATTATCTGCATGTATGTTTATATCTTCATTGGAATGCATTGATATACTGCCCTTAGCATATACATCAATTTTTCCATCATTGTTTAGTTCGACCCAGTTATAACCGTCCCTGCTAATAATATAAATCATACCATGTTCATCATTGATCATAATTTGGGCACCATTTCTTGTTCTAAGACGAATCATACTATCAGTGCCTTCACTATTACCATCATCCATAACAAATTGGTGTTGTCCGGGCGTAAGGATTCCAAAAACTCTACTTGGCGATTCACGTCTTGCCCCACTAGTGGTTGTTCCTCGAATAGCATCAGATGTTAACCCTTGGGTTTTTAAAGCATTAACCATAGGATCGTGTTGGGGGCGTAATACATTTTGAGAATCATTTATATTTCTTTCTGCGGCAGGACCTATTCCATCATAATTATCAGCACTAGGTATACCAGGAACTGTAAAGTTTTTTTCCTGATGATATAAACAGCCCATAAGTACGCCGTGATTAATATCACCTCCAAGGAAACCAATAATAACAAGAGTACCTTTTGTAGGCGGGACCATCCACATACCATAACTTTTTTTAGTACTATCGAAAGATTTAACGTCGTCTGTTTCAAATTCACTAGTCGATCCTGCAAATGGCGACATATAATCTACATATGTCCAACTAGATTTTAGTTGTGGTGGACCTTTAAATTCAGGTATATATACTGCTATCCTGCCCATTCGATCACTATCAGCGGCATCCTGAATTATGCCATGATATATTCCATAAACAGGTCTTCCTTCTTGTGCTGGTGTTCTTGCATCTGTTGTCATTTTTCTTCCTTACGCTGGTGGACAGTATAAGTTAAACCAACCATCAGCATCTGTATATTCTTTACTTCGTATATGATATTTTGAAGCACCTGGTTGGGTACTGCAATCTCTAAATTCAAAATGTGCATAATTCCATCCGTTTGTGCCACTCCAATATAAACTATTAGCAATTGCCTTTGCACCAATAAGCCCCCAAATGGTTAAGTTACCTGCTGAAATTGTAGGATCGACTAGACTCGTGGTCATGTATTCAAAATCTGGTGATGCGGCCGGTAAAATAATTTTAAATCCTGTTCCAGTTGAATGGTGCGATTCTTTATATTCCGTAGTAGTTTTACCTGCTTTTTTTAATGCATCATGTGCTGAAGCAGATCGAACAGATTCGTTTATGTATATTGTTTTTTGTATTGCATTATCCGAAAGGCATCCTCTAATAAACGCCGATACTGCTTCTCGTATTTTCGGATGTAATCTGGCAATATGCCTATCTGTTATGTCATGTCCGGTTGCTGTAAAACTATAAACACTACCAACTGGATCTTCACCATATCCTGCTACTGAACCAACAGGTGGAGCTTGTCCTAGTTGTGTTTTTTCACTTGTTGGTGTTGTAACTTCTAATTCATATGCCATTAATTTTTCCTAAATTTGTCATTGTGCGCCTTTTCCTCTATCCAGAGGTGTCGGAGCAGCAATCACTGTCGACTTTTTATTTAGATTATCACTTGCTGAGAAAGTTGATTCTTTTCCTTCTTTTTCTTTTTCTTTTTTCTTTGGTTCTTCTTCTGTGGCATCTAATATTTCTTTCAATAAATCATAATTTGATGCTAAACTTCTATACCCATACAAATGTTGAGTGAATCCTCCATTATTGTATGATGACATAACTTCTCTAACTCCGTATATTCCACTTAAAGTAAAACTATCAGATATTACAGTATCGCCTGTTTCGTCGTGTTCTTGTGGCATTAATAATTTAAAATAAAACAAGTTAGATCCACTATCATAATGAGCGGCAACATTTTTTCCTACATTCTGGTATTGTTTATTAATATTAGACATGCCTAACCAATAAGGATCTCCGATGATATTTAATTGTATTTCAACTAAGTCAGCTGAACTTGCCATGTCTGCATATACTGCACCAAATTTAAAAGCACTAGGACCTGCAACATTAACAAAACCTTTGGTTTTGGATTCAATAACTGCTGGTTTTCTTTGTGGTACAAACCAATTATTTTCTTCTTTTTCATCTTCTTCAGAAAATGATTCGAGGTATTTAAATTTCCCTGGCTCGGTTTTTGTTGTTGGGTCTGATAAAAACTGTCCAGATTCGGGTGCCATCACAGAAGAATTTAAATCGTCTTGTTGAAGGTAACCATGTGGGCCTGCTGCCATTGCAGGTTTTGCTGATGCCGGAGATTCAGCAACTTCTTGAACAGGTGATGCCATTTTCGTTCCCGGTGGAGGATTAATTGACGGCTCTTTAATTTCTTCTGCATTTGGAGATTGACTTAAAATGGTATCAGGATTGCTATACATTCCGTCATATCTTTGTTTTACTATCCAATATGTATTATTTAATTTTATATCAAAATTTAATATTTCGGTATTTTGTCCAGTATACATATACATATATTTTTTTGTTAATAATTTGTGTTCTGCGAATTCTCGTAATCGAGCTATTTGCTCTGGTTTATCAACTGAAAATCCACCACTCATATCACCAACTTTTTCATTTATTTCTAGTTTAATTTTGTATATAAAGTTTTTTTGATTAACCTTTCTTACTGAATCATAATTCCCTGAAATTCTGACTTCGGGTACTATTCTAAACCATAATCGCGGATCTGAATCCTTTCTTTCATCATCTTCACCGGATGATTTTGCTGAAGAACCACTTACCGTCGGTAATTCTTGCATTTCTTTTGTTGCCGCAATTGCTACACTAAGAATATCAACAATACTGTTTCCTGTGTAGAAAGTAGAATTAAGTCCACCGTCACCTGACGGATCAAGTTTATATTTTGGAGCACCAGCAGATGTTAATTTTCCACCAAATATCCATCGAGACATTTTTTGAGATGTTTCGTCAATTGTTATATTATACGTATCAGGAAATTTAGAATTAGTTCCTGCTTCCTTTGCCGATAACTCATTTAATTCTTTAGTAAGAGCAACAGTAAATTGTCCTAACGTGTTTGCTTTTATTGTTAATGCCGACTTTAAATTTTGAACACTATCTCGTAATGCTATTTGAGAAATTTCTACTAATTTTAAATAATAGTTTGCTCCGCCTTGATCAACTGCAATAGTAAAATCGGTTATTGCCATGACATAGATAAAATGATAATCTAACCCTCCTTTACCTTCTTCTACTTGTGCATCATCAGATTGCATAAAGGATATTTCTAGTAAATATACGGCATCTGTTGTATGATTTTTTATTCCTAAATTTTTTGCACCTCGTACAATATTATCTAAAAGAGTAACTCCTAACGGTTCAACAATTGTCATTGTAGCAGTTAACCCATATGCCGCTCTTGCTAAAGGTGTCCAATTTACTACATGAGTTGTTTCTAAATCTGTTATGTTAAATTTGCTCGTTACTCCGGTTTCAGCAACAACAATACCATTTTCGCTGTTTAACGTTTGAGCCGCTGTGTACCCGATTTTTTTATTATCTTTTGGTGATAACATTGTCAAACGAAGATGGTATGTAAATGATTGTGTATTTGTTAATGGATTTTCCACCCAGTCTATTATTAGTTTTTCTTTTGAGCGAGACGGATTAGCTGAAAACGGTTTATCATTATCGTTGTTTCCGACACCAGGACTCCATCCGCCTGATTGAGGGTTTTCTTTTATCGGAGTGCTTAGCCTACTTTTCAGTCGATCGCCAGGTTTCTCAATAACAGATCCTCTACCGCCACTTACTTTGGGTTGTGTTATAACATTTTGAAAAGCCGCCATATTTTACCTATTGAATATACTTGCTAATATTATCTTGGGAGGGAACTTTTATACTGGTGCCTGCTTTAAAATCCCAAACCGGATCTCTTAATATATCTCTATTAAAAAATGTAAACACCCACCATAGCCTAGGAGAACCATATAATTCGTTGCTTAAAATATCTGGTCTAAAATTATGTCGTTGTTGTAAGGCAACAGTTAGTTCATCTCCCTGCTCTGATACATCCGGCGGATTAAACACACCCAAATATCGACTTGTCATTGGGGTTGTTGCATATACACTACTTTGTTTATAGTTTGTAGAATAACCAGCCATTATACGAATCCTTCGTTTTTAACAAGCATGCCTTTTCTAAAGTTATTATAATTCCATTTTGTACGTACATCACTTGGTCTATGTTGTATACTTAATCCAATGTACACGCTCATAATAGATGGTACTTTAGTTTTAAATACTCCCGAATCGGAATCTTTACTTCCAATTTTTTTACCACCACTGTATGGTATTTCTACATCAACATAATCTACTTCATTTGGTAATTCATGTGAGAAACTTCGTATAATCACAGGTACATTTTTAAACATTAAATCGCCATATGCATAAAACCGTAATACAGGAGGCGGTTTTCCCGGAGTAGCAGAGGTTTCACCAAAATGCATTTTAGAAACAGTACGTAAAAAATGTATAGCACCTATCATATATTTTGCTTCTGCGTCGGATTGTGCTGTAAACACACCTGATATGTCAATTTGTGGTGGTCGTGATTTACTAAAACCGCTAAATTGATAGTTAGTATGAGTTAAATCATAATCCATATATTCAACCATATGTTGTATGTTCATTGTAGGAGTATACGGAAATACTATACCTCTTGTTCTGCGGATAGGTGCTAATATTTCACTAGCATCTCCTGCCGACCCGCCAGTATTACCGCCGCCTCCTGAGAGACCTTCCCATAGTCCTTTACTAAAATCAATACCACCACCAGACATCGAACCACCAAACACACTTTTGTTTCCAGGCGGTACCGAAATTCTTACTCTATGATCTTTAGCATCCTGGGGACTAGAAGAAAACATTTTACCTAGTTCCGCTTTCGCTCCTCCTTCATCAAACCATCCCATTAGTTAATCCTCTTATCTATCATTGTAAAGATGTTGCCATCCCATTTACCAAAAAACTTCATAAATACTTTTCCTTTGTCTTCATCAGATGCACTAGAACGCATAACATCTCTAAAATTAGTTGCACTCATATCATCTTCGTATGTTGGAACGGTCATATAATAAACTCGTTCTGCATTTGTGTCTGGATCTAATCTACTTTCTAACTTAGCACCATCATTATATGGCTGTAACACGTTTCCGGGACCTAACCTTCCTATATCTTTTTCACTAAATGCAAGTATCACTGCCGTAGTATACGGGTCTCGTCCTATTAATTCAATGTTAGGCCTATATGGCATTGTGTTTACTATATGGTCAGCTTGTATATCAAACATTGTTGATATAATATGTTGCTTCTCAGGAAAAGTAAACGGATCTCTTGAATAATCGTTTTCATCATGCATTGCTTGTTGTTTTTTACCAAACATTGTGGCGATAAATATGTTATCAGCACCAAACTTATCGGCTAAAAATTTATATACTTTGTAATGACCCTTATGCATAGGTTGAAATCTTCCACCATAAAAAACAACAACTTTCTGTGTATGATCTTCGCTCAGCAATTCTGTAATATTCATTTACAATCTCTTTACTATATTTATAGACCGAAAATCATTGACCTTTTGGCGGGTTGAATGTATAATAGTAGTAAACTACTGGAGTATTATTATGGCTAATTACTTAAACAATAAAGACTTATTAAGAGAAATACATAAATCAAAATTTACATATTGCTGGATAAATGATAAAGAAAAACATTATTTTTACGATGCAATTATTTTTGATAAAGACGAAATAACAGAAGAATTATTAGAAACATCTTTACAAATACGAGCTAATAGAAAAGCAGTTCAGGCATTTGATAAAGAGCTTTTTAGTTTTCAACTTTCCGGAAAAAAAGGCGATAAACCTAAACTAAACGAATTTAAGTACGACGGAACATTAAAACACAAAGAAACAGAATTAATATTTAGGCTTATGTCCTTTGATCACATTCCTTTAGAACCTGGAAGAAAAAACAAACCTAAAACTCAAGCAGATCATCACGCAAAGGTTAACTTCCCCCCATTTAAGCATGTAAGTGCTAAAGGTCGTGAGGTTGCTCGATCACATTGGAAAGGCGATCGAAAAACAGGCGCATTCAAAGTTGACCACGGATACTTAACAGATCACTTAGCAAAAATGTTTATAAAATTATGTGATAGATATTCTACCAGAGCTAACTGGCGAGGATATACTTATGTAGACGAAATGCGTTCGCAAGCATTATTACAGTTATCACAAATTGCATTACAATTTGATGAAAGCAAAAGCCAAAATCCTTTTGCTTATTATACAGCCGCAGTTACTAATTCATTTACTAGAATATTAAATATTGAAAAACGTAACCAAAACATACGAGATGACTTACTTGAAAAGGCAGGGCATAATCCTAGTTATACTCGACAAATGAAACATACAATTGAAGCAGGTGAAAGAGCAGAAGTTGAATATCAAGAAAAACAACAACTAAAAAAACAAATAGAGGAACAATACTAAGATGAGTAATCTTTTTAAAAAGGTTGCTTGTTTCACAGATATTCATTTTGGCTTAAGAAATAATAGTAGACAACATAATACAGATTGTGAAGAATTTGTATTATGGTTTATTAAAGAAGCCAAAAAAGCAAATTGTGAGACTTGCATATTCTTAGGTGATTGGCATCATCATAGAGCATCTATTAATGTTAGCACTATGAATTATACAATGTCAAACTTAGAATTTTTATCTAAAGCATTTACAAATGTCTTTGTAATAATGGGCAACCATGATCTATTTTATAGAGATAAACGTGAAATTAATAGTGTAGCATTTGGTAGTTTATATGATAATGTACACATTGTAAATAGTATTTTTACAGAAGGCGACGTAAGCATAATACCTTGGTTGGTTCAAGATGAATGGAAAGAAATGCCTGGTATAAAATCTAGGTATATATTTGGACACTTTGAACTTGGTGGATTCCAAATGAATCAATTAATAGCCATGCCAGACACAGGAGGATTACAAAAAACACATTTTAAAAATCAAGAATATGTGTTCTCTGGTCATTTTCATAGTCGCCAACAACAAAAAAATGTTATATACATGGGCAACACATTCCCACATAATTATTCGGATACCTGGCAAGATGATCGAGGTATGATGATATTAGAGTGGGGAGAAGAACCAAAATACAAAGCATGGCCAAATGCTCCTTCCTTTAAATCACTTAATCTTAGTACTCTTGTTGATGACCCTGAAAAATATTTAAAACCAAAAACATATATAAGAGTTACACTTGATGTAGATATATCATATGAAGAAGCAACCCACATAAAACAAGTTTTTACAGAAAAATACAATTTACGAGAAATTATATTAATGCCACAAAGAGAGGATGAATATGCTGACGATTGGTCAGCCGGAGACGGCGCTATTTTTGAATCAGTAGATCAAATTGTACTAAGCGAATTGACTGCAATTAAATCTACCCATATAAGTAACCAAAAACTTATTGACATTTATACCCAATTGACTGTATAATAATTCCATGTTGACAATTAAAGAAATTACACTAAAAAACTTCATGAGTGTAGGCAATGTAACTCAGGGAGTTAGGTTAAGCGATTCTGGATTAACATTAGTTCTTGGAAACAATTTAGATTTGGGTGGTGACGGATCACGCAATGGAACAGGTAAAACTACCATTGTGAATGCATTATCTTACGGTTTATATGGCCAAGCATTAACAAACATTAAGCGTGATAATTTAATAAACAAAACAAATGGCAAGCATATGCTTGTCATGATTGAATTCGTACATAATAATATAACCTATAGAATAGAACGTGGACGAAAACCTAGTGTATGTAGATTTTTTGTTAATGATGCAGAGCAAATTGACGAAACTGATGAAGGACAGGGAGAAAGTAAATTAACACAGGAACAAATTAATAAAATTCTTTGTATGTCTCATAATATGTTTAAACATATTATGGCACTTAATACATACACAGAACCGTTTCTTGCTATGAAGCAAAATGATCAACGCAATTTAATTGAAGAGTTATTAGGAATTACTTTATTATCTGAAAAGGCGGCATTACTAAAAGATTTAGTACGTGAAACAAAAGAAGAACATAAAGAAGAAGAATACAAAATAGGCGGTATACAGCAAGCAAACCAACAAATTGAAAGCTCGATAAAAGACTTACAACGGCGCAATGATATATGGAATAAAAAACATACAGAAGATATAGAAGAATTAAAGACTAAACTGTTAGAACTTGCTGAAATAAACATTAATGACGAGTTACAAGCACATAAGGACTTAGAGGTATATAGTACTAAGCAACGAAAAACGTTGCAACTAGACGCGAATTTAACACAACTAGACACCAAAATAACCAAGTTACATCAGGATCTATCAAGCATAAAAGATGAAGCATGTTATGTTTGTAATAAACCATTAGATGACGAGTTACACAAAAAATTACTAAATGATAAAACAAACAAACTTAAAGGATATGAAAAAGATCATACAGTTGTAATATCTGAAAGGAAAGAATTAGGTGAATTAGGCAAACAACCTATTGCTCATTATGATAGCATAAGCAAAGCATATGATCATAAAACAACATTAGATACTTTATCTAATCAACTTGAACATAAATTAACAGAAATAAATCAATACATAGACCAAATTGAAACACTAAAAAATAAAGGGTTACAGGAAATTAATTGGAATAAAATTAACGAATTAGATGACTTAAAAGAGCACCAAGAATTTTTACTTAAACTACTAACAAATAAGGATTCTTTCATAAGAAAGAAGATTATAGAGCAAAATCTTAGTTTTTTGAACACAAGACTTAAATATTATTTACAAAAATTAGGTCTTCCACATTATGTTAAATTTCTTAGCGATATGAGTGTAGAAATTACAGAACATGGTAGAGATTTAGATTTTGATAACTTGTCGAGAGGAGAGCGAAACAGACTTATCTTAGGATTAAGTTTCTCATTTAGAGATATTTTCGAATCTATGAACACGCCGATAAATTTATTGTTTATTGATGAACTTATAGATTCAGGTATGGATATAAGCGGAGTTGAATCTGCGTTAGCTGAGCTAAAAAGAATTACAAGAGATAGAAATAAGAATATATTTTTAATATCACACAAAGACGAACTTGTGGGAAGGGTGAATGATATACTTAACGTAGTCAAGGAAAATGGATTTACCACGTTTAGTTGTGATAAGGAGGTTTTAGAGCATGCCTAATTCTCAAACAAAATTTTTTATAGCGGCTCCATTTGGAAATTATTTCAAATTTGAAAATGCTATTAGTGTTAAAGGTACCTATACAATGTTGCATAGACCTGGTCTGATTAAGCAACTTATTAAAACACTTAGATATGATTTTAATAAAAAAGGTTGGAAAAACGAACTCGGACTTCGTAATCCGGGTATACAACGTGGACTAAATAAGTACAAACATAATAACAAAGAAGTTATCAGCATTGCCGCAATACTACCAATTGATTGGGAAGACTTTGCAAGATTAATACCAGACTATATAAACTTAGAACTCAATCTAAGTTGTCCAAATACAGATAAAATAGAAATTAATTATAAAACACTTACTAAGTTTTACAATGCGTTTTGGGATAATAAGAGACAATGGTGTATAGCCAAAATATCACCCCTATCTACAGAGGACGAAATCAAGCGGTTATTAGACATTGGGTTTGGTCAGATCCACTGTTCCAACACCCTGCCTATTACTGGCGGAGGATTGAGCGGAAAGGAATTGATAAGTTACACAATGAAACACATCGATTTCCTGAAGACAAATTATCCCTCAGTGAAGATTATCGCAGGAGGCGGAATTAACCATATAGACATTGTTAATTTTTATAAAGGCAAAGGCGCTGATTATTTCAGTTTAGGTACTGTTTGTTTTACACCATGGAAATTACACAAAATACTTAATGCCAAGCAAAAGCAAAACAAAGGGTAGCTCATTTGAAAGAGAAACCGCAAACGAACTATCCAAGTTATATAATGAGAGCTTTGTACGAACTCCTTCGTCGGGAGCTTATATTGGCGGCTCAAACGTTGCACGTAAAGAAGTTTTATCCGAAGGTCAAATACAATCCTTCAGAGGAGATATAATACCTCCCGACGATTGGAAATACTTTAACGTAGAATGTAAATCATATGCTGATTTTCCGTTTCATCAACTGTTACTTAATGATGATGTTAGATTATTAGACGAATGGGCAGAACAGTTACTACAAGTAGCTGAAGAAAAAGACTTAAACTTACTAATACTAAAATTTAATCGTAAAGGCAAATACATAGGCTTTCAAAAACGGCTTTTTAATATTTTTACTACTAACAGGCACATTATATACAAACATTGGGTAATTACAGGCTATAAAGACTTTTGGGCATTAAATCAGGCTCCAGTAAAATACCTTTCAATAAATGGTATTCCCTAGCCACTATTGTCGTAAGACCGGTTGAGGACGGGTACGCCCGTTCGGATCTCCGTTGGCAAAACAGAAAACAACGAGCAGGCTCTCCTGACAACTTTGGAACCTGCAAGGCTTGTAAGGTAGTTCTAATTGCTTTACACAGGCCTGCGTTGGTAAGCAGAACGTAAAAGGGTACAGCCTAACCGCCCTTACCTATATTTTGACAACGAAATTTTCGTCCTCAAAAGGTTGTTCTATTAGAATGTACTATGTCCGAAGGAAATAGTTAACTTAGCCTTAAACAGGCTAAGTGTGACCAGACACTCAGGAAATAATTAAAATTTAGTTAAATACAGTATATAAGGTATTGTTGATCTGAAGAAACTAGTTTCTGAAAGATCCGATGAGCGTTAGCTCATCGTAAGTAGTATAGAAATGAAAACAACACAAATTATTCCAAATTTTAACTCTCCTCAAATTTATTGTGATATGGATGGCGTTCTAGCAGATTTTCATAAGTATACGATGTCTTTAGTTGGTGATAGTTTTAACAACAAAGATTGGCCAGACATGCCTAGCGACATATTTCTTAGATTACCAACTATGCCTGATGCTCATACTTTATGGAATTTTATAAAACCTTATGAACCAATTATTTTAACAGCTAAACCTAAGGATGAACATAGAATTCCTACCGCTAGTGCAGATAAAATGAAATGGATGCAACAACAATTTGGACATCCACCAGACAAGGTTAATGTAGTTTACAGAAGTGAAAAACAACTTTTTGCAATAGACAGGCAAGACAAGCGTCCTAATCTTTTAATAGATGATCATAGAAAAAATATATCAGAATTTAACTCAGCTGGCGGTATTGGAGTTTTACATACTTCAGCAAATAGTACGATCAGACAACTTAAACAAATAGGTTACAGTTGACTATCTGCAGGTTTTCCTGCTTCGGCTTTTAATTTTTCAGTTAATGTAGATACGAGTATGTCTCGTTCTTTAATAGACATATGCCATGCTTCTTGGTAGCCAATATTAGCATATATTACTAATTGTGAAATCTCTTTAATTAAGGCCTCTGCATCCTTTTCGTAGCGTTCTAGAAAAGGACCGATTTCTTGGTCATCTAGACGCAAAAGCCTTATCCGAAAAAAGAAGTAGGATCGAAATCGATATCAGATGAAAATTCTTCTTTACATTTTGAACAAGTATGTTGAAAATTATTATTTACTTTTTCTTTATTTAATATTTCAATAAAATCGCGCATTGTGTTGTATGTTTTTTTATCGGTATTAATTACCCATTCTCGAATATGTTCTTTATTAGTAACAGTAACATCATTGGGTAGTTCGACTTTTGTAATAGAATCGGCTAAAAGATTAAAATGTAAAGCAGTTATCTTTGCATAACCTGCGGCTAATTGTTTTATTGCATCTTCATCAGACTGTGAAGTAGATTCAAGTTTGGCAGTTAGCATTGATTGTTCAAAAGTTGCTATAGCTATTCTAGTATGTAACGCTAACGTATACGGTTTTGTATAAATTAATGCGTCTTTAATAGATATTGTGTTATTTGTAGTGATATCATCTATGTTATCTAATAAACGAGAAATATCATATGTTAACTCGTCTCTATTTTCACAACTAGGGCAAGTGGCATATATATTCATGTCATTGCCATATGTAGCAATACGTAACCCAACTAATATAACAGAAAGGTCAGGTAATGGAATTTCTCTAGGGTTTTTTATCCCTGGAACGCAATTAGCTATAACTTTAATTAAACTTTCACCGTTAAGTAAGGCATCCGGTGACTTAAAATGCATTTCATCTTTGGCAGACATCGGTAATATTTCAATTTCTCCAGTTGAAGAAAGGGCAATATCCTCGTCATAATAGTTTCCTTCACTCGGAAGTTTAACATATATGCCAGGTTTTTTAAAATATTCAGATAATGGGTTTTCAGACATTTTCCTCCAATAAATACTATAATGCTTAAAGTAATATTTATATAGGTATATAATGGCTCAACAAACATTCAATGTAGAAGGAATAGGTAATATTCCGATGTTCGCTTTAGACTCTACTGCTCAACAAATATCCGCCGCAATCCAAAGTGTTGCTGTAAATACTCAAATTCTTGCTTCAATTAATGCAGGACAAAAATACTCAGGCACACAACAACAAGTTATTGCAAGTATGAGCAAAAACGTGAGTAAAGGAATTCACGAAATGCATCATGTTGGGATTGGAGGATTAAACAAATCATTTTTATATGGTACAAATATGATTGCTACCTCGTTGGGTCAAAAATTAGGTGAATTAACGAATTTATCGAAAGGTATGGATCGATTGGCAACATTGTTTAAACCAACTGCGTCTGGAGGTATTTTTTCTTCACTGATAGGTTCGCTTGGTACCACTGGAGGAAACTTAAACTTGTTTGGTAAACTATTAGGTAAATTTGCTATGCCATTACAACTGGCAGGAGTAGCTATAACAGGTATACTCAATGTAGCAGAAGGTTATAGAAAAAATTTACTAGATCTAACAAACTACGGAACAGGATTTGGTACAAGTATATTGCAGTTAGAACAACAATTGGCCTCAGCAGGTGTTACAATAGATGATTATGCACTTGTTGTCCAGGAACATGGTGTTGCTGTAAGAAATTTAGGTGTTAATGCTATGGATGCGGCTGTAAATTTTTCTACTTTAGCTAGAAAAGTTAGAGATACTGCAAAAGAATTTGGAGCATATGGTTTAACAAATCAAGAACTTAATCAATTTACTGCTGAATATTTAGAAATACAACGTCGACGAGGAGTTACAGGTAAAGATGCGGCAGTAGGAGTTGAAAAAGCATTTCGAACTTTAGCAATACAAACAGATGCAATGGCTAGACAAACAGGTAGAGATAGACGTGAAGCCTTGCGAGCGGGAATGCAAGCAGGCGGTACAAGAGGAGTAGCACGTAGAGCTAGGGCATTAGGTGCTGGTGGTGAGGCATTCACAGCAAATGTTAGTACTTTAGCCGCTATGATGACACAAACCATGGGCGAATCTGCACCAGACTTAGTAAAAGCTATGACACAAGCCGCGGCAATGGGAACAGGATTAGAACTAACCGATATGCGAGAGTTTCTTGCTATGAGTGGTGAAGCAGGAGGACGGTTAAATGAAATTATAAGAAATATAGATAAAATGTCGCCTGACGAAATGTCACGGGCCTATGAAGATTTTGGAAACCAATTAGCAAGGCAACGAGATCAACGCGATCAGCAAGGTCAAGAAATATTAGCAATGAATAATGAAGCGGCTCGAAGATATGCCGATTTAATTGTTGATTATAAAAATATAACAAATCTTGCAGAGCAAACTAAAGAGTTCCAAAAAAAATCAAGTGATACAACAAAATTAGCATCCGAATCAACTAAAGAATATGTTACAGGTCTTCAACAATTATTAGGAGCATACGAACCTGCAATGAAAGATGTTGAAGCAGGACTTAAAGGAATACGGGCGAAGGTATTAGAACCTATGGCAGATGTAATGGATGAGTTTTCTAGAGGTTTAGGTAATTTAACTACAACACTAAGAGAATGGGCAGTTCCTACAAGAATGGTAGATGGGGAACGAGTATTAGAATCTTCATATCTATCAAAAATTTTTAACAAAATGAATACTAGTCTAGAAATAATAGCAGGTGATATGAATAACCAAACCGATCTTTCATCGGCAGCCTTAGCAGAAATTAAAAAGAAAAATGCACAAAGCAATACTAACGGAGCAACACTGGTTTCTGTGCCTTAACAATCACCACACAAGATAAATATTAAAAACAGAGAAATTATATGAGTTGGAAAAAACATTTTACAGTTTATAAATTTGCAAATCAACGAGGCGCACAATCTGATGGGCCACCAGCAGGTAGATATAGTAAATTTTCAAATTATTTACCAGAAGTTTATAGTGGGCAACCAAACAGGGTTGAACGCTATTTTCAATACGATCAAATGGATTCAGATTCTGAAATTAATGCGGCATTAGATACGATAGCAGAATTTTCAACCCAATTTGATGATGACGAAAGAATACCTTTTAATATTAAATGGAATGATAATTCAACCGAATCAGAAGTGTCAGTTCTAGAAAAAGCACTTAGTCAATGGAATAGAATAAACGAATGGGATAAACGTATTTTTAGAATTATGAGAAATACTTTAAAATACGGAGATCAATTTTTTATTAGAGATCCAGAAACTTATGAATGGATGTGGATTAATCCGGTAGATGTGCCTAAAGTTATAATCAATGATTCAGAAGGCAAAAAAATAGAACAGTACGTAGTTAGAAATTTAGACTTAAATTTACAAGAAAAGACAGCGTCTTCTATTCTTCAACACAACGAGCAATATTTAAGTGTAAGCACTATGATGGCAGGTGGTGTAGTTAGTCGAGGTGCTTACGGTAGTGGCACGAATACAATGAGTAATACAGGCACGAACGCCCAACAAGAAGAATTCGGTATAGATGCTAACCATGTTATACATTTAGCACTTACCGAAGGTATGGATCCAAATTGGCCGTTTGGTACAAGTATATTAGATCCATGCTTTAAAACATACAAGCAAAAAGAACTGTTAGAAGATTCAATTATAATTTATAGAGTACAAAGAGCACCAGAACGTAGAGTATTTTATATAGATGTAGGGAACATGCCAACACACAAAGCAATGAGTTTTGTTGAGCGTGTAAAAAATGAAATCCATCAACGTAGAATACCAAATAAAACAGGTGGTGGCAGTAGCATAATGGATGCAAGTTATAATCCATTATCAATTATGGAAGATTATTTCTTTGCCCAAACAGCTGAAGGTCGTGGATCTAAAGTTGAAGTATTGCCAGGAGGCGAAAACTTAGGGCAAATTGATGATTTAAAATATTTTACAAATAAACTTTTAAGAGCATTAAGAATTCCTAGTTCTTACCTCCCAACTGGTCCAGACGACGGAACTGCTAGTTATACAGATGGAAGAGTAGGAACTGCATTTATTCAAGAATATCGATTTACAAAATACTGCCAACGATTACAGCAATATCTTGGTCCGATTTTTGATAAAGAATTTAAAATGTTTTGCAAGTACAAAGGTATAAATGTAGATTCTTCAATTTTTGAATTGCAATTTATGGAACCACAATCATTTAGTCAATACAGGCAGATTGAAATTGAAGGTGCAAGAGCAGGAGTATTTAATCAGTTAGCAGAAATACCATATATGAGTAGACGATTTGCTCTTAAAAAATACCTAGC